>Ga0214917_10008002_pt1 | contig 10508 bp, 7 predicted proteins | sample LL_1208_BB_MetaG_FD_177983 | JGI IMG/M metagenome (GOLD analysis project Ga0214917, IMG submission 177983) | Freshwater microbial communities from Lake Lanier, Atlanta, Georgia, United States - LL_1208_BB | ecosystem: Environmental > Aquatic > Freshwater > Lake | place: USA: Georgia | collected...
TCAACCCCAACAGCGTGCCTCCGATCAATCCAAGGAAAACAGTTCCCATATGCATCACACTTGAAAAGCCGAGAAGCCAGCGGAAGTCCCTTTGCTGAAGGGCCGCCAACCCCAGATACAACAAATTGGCCGCAAGCATGAGACCGATCAACCAACTGATTTCCTTCCAGCCCAGCGGAGTCAGAGGCAAAGCGAGACGAATCAAACCGTACAGACCGAACTTTTTCAGAACACCGGCATGCAGCATGGCCGCCGGAGCGGGAGCGGAGGCGTATCCCCCAGGGGCCCAGCTATGAAACGGAAAAAGAGAAATCAACGTGCCAAAGCCCACGAGCAAGAGGGCGGCCAGAGGCGTTTGTGTTCCAGGAGCCAGCGGATTCGTTTTCAAATATCCGGTCAACACCCTCCAATCCAAAGTCCGGGCCATCTCCGGGACAGCCATGACCAATCCAATTAGTCCGACCAAAAGCACCAGGCTCCCAAACATGAGATAAAGGGTCATTCTCCAGGCCGCACCCGTCCGGTCCCCCTGCCCCCAGATCCCGATCAAAAGAAAACTCGGAATCAGAGCAACCTCATGAAAGGAGAAGAAATAGAAAAGGTCGACCGAGAGAAATGCGCCCAATCCACCCAGACCGACCAGTAGAAGACAGATAAAATATTCCTTCTCCCTTTTGATCCCCTCCCGGGCCACGCCCATCGCCGCCAAAGTAACCGCCAAAGTCAGCCAAACCATGGGAAGACTGAGTCCATCCAGACCCAGTGTGAACTGAACGGGAAAGACCTCCCGGGCTTGAATCGATTGCGGTCCGAAAAGAATCTCCCCCGTGCGCAAGACGACCCCCGACAAAAGAAAACCCGGAACAAGATTTAGCAAGGAGACGATAACCGCCGTCTTTCTGGCGGGAGCACCCAAGGCAATCAGTCCGGTACCGATCAATGGGATCACCAGCAAAGCAGGAAGCAACCACGTCATGTTCATTTCACTCCCCCGCCCATCAAGATCCAACCCATCAACAGCATGACTCCCAAAATAAAGACCGCGGCATAAGCCTGAACCTGCCCGCACTGAACCAATCGCAATCCTTGACCGGCAGCACGAGCCACCACACCCGAACCTCTCACCACAAAACCGCGCACGACCCACCCTTCAAAGGCATCGGCCAACCGCCCCAATCCGTCCTGACTGGCAACGAGCACGTTTTGATAGAATTCATCCACGTAAAACTTTTGGCGCAGGATATTTAGGGAGAGCGGTTCCCGGATGGCGTGACGGTAGAAGTGATAAGCAGGAACAAACCCGGCAAGGGCGACGATCAAAGAAATCCAGAGTGTCCAAGAAGCATGATTTTCTTCCTTGGCTCCTCCTAGAAAAGAATCCACCGGCAACAACCCGCCCAAGACGGATAAGACAGCGAGAACGAACATGGGTGTAATCATCGAAAATGTCCCCTCATGTGCATGCCTCGCCCCCTCGCTGCGAGGTTCCCCGCAAAAAGCGATCAGAATCATCCTCAACATAAAGAAGGACGTGAAAAAACCGGCGACCATCGAAACAGCCGCCAATCCCGGGTGATGAGCCGTCGCTGTAAAAATCTCGTCCTTACTCCAGAAGCCCGATACCGGAGGAATTCCGCACAAGGCAATCGTACCAAGAATTGTGACCACCGCGGTGAAAGGCATGCGCTTCCCAAGACCTCCCATTTTCCAAATGTCCTGCTCTTCATGGCAGCCATGGATCGCCGATCCTGCGGCCAGAAAGAGCAGGCACTTGAAAAATGCGTGAGTCGTCAGATGGTACATCGCTGCTCCCGGAACTCCCAAACCGACCGCCATGACCATGTAGGCGATCTCGGAAAGGGTCGAATACGCGAGAATACGTTTGATGTCATCCTGCTGACAGGCAATCAAGGCGGGCAATAAGGTCATCAATCCACCAATCCAAGCGATCGTGGTCATGGTCACTTGGCTGAGGGCCAGTACCGGGAGAACCCGGATCAACATGTACACCCCTGCCACCACCATGGTCGCGGCATGCAAAAGGGAGGAAACGGGGGTTGGACCTTCCATGGAGTCGGGCAACCAGACATGGAGAGGAAATTGGGCGGATTTCCCCAGACATCCACAGAACAGAGCCAACCCCACCGCCGTCACCACCCAGCCGCTGGGCGAGGAGGCCACACGGCTGGTCAAATCGGAAAATTGGAAGGTTCCGAAAAGCGACCAAGTCCCCAGAATCCCGAGAATGAATCCAAAATCCCCGATACGATTGACCAAAAACGCCTTGTTCGCGGCCGCTCCCGCTGCCGGACGATCCATCCAGAAACCAATGAGCAGATAGGAACTTAAGCCGACGAGTTCCCAGAAAATAAACATCGTGACCAGATTGTCGGCGTAGACGATTCCCAGCATTGAAAACACAAAGAGCGAGAGCTCGGCAAAGAAGCGGCTGCGGCTGGAATCATGCGCAAGGTACCCGATCGAATAGATATGAACCAAAAGCGCGATTCCGGAAACCACCACGGCCATCATCCGGGCCAGCGGATCCCCCAGGAGTCCAAAACCGGCTTTCCAGGTGCCAATTTCCACCCACGGGAGGGTCGGAGTGGACATTCCCCCCTCCGGTGTCCCCAAAAGCAAAAGCGTCAAGGCACCCAAAAAACTTCCCAAACAAGCCAGAGTCGACAGCGAGACCGAAATTCGGGGGAATGGATGCAGAAAGAATCGGATCGCCGCGGCGGAGAACAACGGAAGAAGCAAGATGAGATAAGGGGCGTAAGCGATCATTAGAAGCGAAGCCCGGCCAGTTGATCTGCTGCGGTCGTTTTCTTGATCCTAAAAATCGCCACAAGGATCGCTAAACCAAGCGCCACTTCCGCAGCAGCCACGGTGATGACAAAAAATACGGCCACCTGAGGGTCAGGGATTCCTTGGAAACGCCCGACGGCTACCAAGGCCAAGTTCGCAGCATTCAAAAGAAGCTCCAAAGACATCATGATGATCAGAAGGCTTCGGCGTAAGATCACCCCTGCCAAGCCGATGACAAACAACAACGAGCTCAAAGCCAGATAATGGCCCAACGTGATCTCGGAAAAAATCATGCCTCAGGATCCCTACGGCAAAGGACAACCACTCCGATGGTGGCGACAAGTAAAAGGACTCCGGTGGCGAGGAAGAGCGGGCCGTAGCCTTGAAAAAGAAGAGTTCCCAAATCGCGAGCTGAACCGGAAACCACCCCTTCCCCCCAATGGAGGGGCTTTTTGGCAGACGGGAAGGCTTGGATCACCCTTGGAATACCCAACCCCGCGGCCAAAACCACAATCCCAACTCCACCGACTTTGACCCAAGGGATCGTTCGACGGGCCTCCTCGCGAACATCCAGCAGCATGATGACAAATAGAAACAGGACCATCACAGCCCCCGCATAGACAATTACCTGTACCGCCGCTAAAAAATTTGCTTCGAGGGTGACGAAAAGAGCGGCCTGAACGGCTAAGCCGGCAACCAAACACACGGCGTTTGTCACGGGATTACGGAAAAGCACCACCGCCGTAGCGCAGATCACCAGTGCTGTGGCCAAGACCCAGAAAAAAACGGCTTCCATTCTCGAAGGACGGGGAGGCTTATTTGCCTTCCCACTTTTTAACGGGGCGATTCATAACCCCACCCAGACGGTAGAGCTCTTCTTTGTTCCGGACCATCCCCTGTCGACTCGTTCCAACAAAGATCGGTTCCTCTTTTCGAAGGAAAATAGCTTCTTCCGGACAAACCTCCTCACACATCCCGCAATAGATGCACCGAAGCATATCGATATCGAACTCCCGTGGACGTTTTTCCACATTTGCAAAAGGATCGGAACCAGGAATCGATCCGGGGGTGATGCGAATCGCGCGAGGAGGACAGACAAATTCGCAAAGCTGACACGAGACGCATTTTTCACGGCCATCTTGATCCATCACCAGAACGGGAGCACCCCGGTAGCCCTCAGGCATCGGCCACTTCTCCTCGGGATATTGCATGGTCAACGCCCCGGTCGAACTCATGTCCAGGATAGAGCGGTGCGTCACATTCTTTTTCGGAAATAGCCGACCAAAGATGGTAACCATCATATGCCGGAGCGTGATCGCCATGCCGCCCACAATGGATGGGAGATACAACCTCTCCCAGAGGGTCAGATCAGGACGTGGGACAACGTAAGCCATGGCAACGAGGCTAGGTCACCGCTCCCGCGGAGCAAGTTGGGACAGAGACAATGAGACCGATTCAGCCACCCGCCCATCCTCCCCGTGAATCTCTAAGGTAACCTTCGGATCGCTAGTTCCCCAGTCCACCCGAATTCCCCCGAAGTTATGACCGCCATAGCGATTCCCAATCCGATCCGGATTCTCCTCGTTTCTGAGGGAGGAGCCTTCGGTTAATCCACTCGACGTAAAATCATAAAGCGGATAACCAACCGGATTGTTTTTGGAACAGGAAATTTCGGCCATGTGGCGGTCTCCACTCAAGAAAATCACTCCTCTCACCCGTGTTTTTACAATCAACTGCAAGAACCGGTCCTTGGCCTTCGGGAAATTAGCCCATTTCTCGTAGGGATGTTTTTCGGAAACAAACTGAATACTGGAACCGATCAGCACCAAATCCGCCCCCGGCTTGGACAACTCGTCTTCCAACCATCCCCATTGAGATTCCCCCAAAATATCGCCTTCGGAAGTCCCCTTCCCCTTCGGGGGTAACAAATCTCGGTTGAAACGCGTATCCAGCAGGATAACCCGGACGCACTTTCCCCGAGGCCCCCAATCCTTGGATGAGTAAACGCCATCAGACCGGTCGGGATTCCCCCAGAATTTCACAAAAGCCCGGCGACTCTCCTCCTTCCGATCGTAATCCTTCCCTGCATCATTTTTCCCGTAGTCATGATCATCCCAAGTGGCCATGACCCGATCCGGCATGAGGAATTGCAGGGTCCGCATGGCCGGACTCGATCCAAGTTTCCCATACCCCTTCTCAAAAGCTTTGGGGTCATCATTGCTGGCAATGTATTTCCCTTCGATAAAATCATTGTAGAAATTATCCCCCAACCAAATCCAAAGCTGGGGCTTGAATTTCTCGACCTCTTCCCATATCCGCGTTTCCTTATCCGGTTTGTAACAGGACCCAAAGGCGATTCTTTCCAAGGACTGTTGTTCCGCGCCCCATGCAAGGGGGACTCCATTGAGTGCAAACCAACCGCAAACTAACCCAACCCAGCAGATCCTCACGTACCCAACTCGAGCTGACCGTCGTCCTCCTCGGTCTCAACCACGCGGGCTACCCCTTGGAGACGGTCGCCCTTCTGCAATCGGACCAGATAAACCCCTTGAGTGTTCCGGCCTGATTCCCGGATGTCCTTCACCTTAGTACGGACCATTTGCCCCTTCACCGTGATCAACATGATTTCATCCTCTTCTTTGACCGAGATCGCTCCTGCCACGGCCCCCGTCTTGTCGGTCGTTTTCATCGTGATGATGCCTTTTCCTCCGCGGGTCTGACTGCGGTAGTCATCAAAAGAGGTTCTCTTTCCGACTCCATTGTCGCCCACCACCAAAAGCGTCGCTTTCGGATCCACCACGGCCGCACCCACCACCTTGTCCTTCTTTTCCGGGCGGATTCCGTAAACCCCCACGGTCGCGCGGCCCTGATCCCTCAACTGGTCCTCGTGGAAGCGAAGGCTCATTCCCTCGGCCGTCACTAGCACGATCTCCTGCTTCCCGTTCGTCAGAGCACAACCGATCAACTCATCTCCCGGCTCAACCTTGATGCCAATAATCCCGCCCTTGCGGAAATTGGCGTAATCGGAAAGGTTCGTCTTCTTCACGATTCCGGACGAAGTGGCCATCACTAAATGCTGCTTGTCGTTGAATTCCTGAACACAGATAAGGGCAGCAATCTTTTCGCCCTGCTGCAGGGAGAGAACATTGGCAATCGACTTCCCTCTCGCCGTTCTCCCCATTTCGGGAATTTCATAAACTTTCTCCACATAAACCCGACCCGTGCTCGTGAAGAACATCAGGTAATCGTGGGTCGTGGCTGAGAAGAGGTGCTCCACGAAGTCCGTTTCCGCCTCATCCCCCTTCTCCTCCTTTGACTTCATGCCGATCACCCCTTTTCCACCGCGCTTCTGAGCCCGATAGCTGTCGGCAGATGTCCTCTTGATGTACCCCGCATGGGAAAGGGTGATCAATGTGCTTTCCTTCGCGATCAGATCCTCGACGTCGATTTCCCCTTCATCCTTCACAATCTGAGTCCTGCGTTTGTCCGCGTACTTTTCTTTAATCTCCAGAAGCTCTTTTTTGATGATCGAATAAACCTTCTTCTCACTCGCCAGAATACTCCGCAACTCCTCAATCTTCTGAATTACCTCCAAATACTCTTCTTCGATTTTCTCGCGTTCCAGACCGGTCAATTGATATAGGCGCATCTCGAGAATCGCATCCGCTTGCCGGTCGCTCAGCTTGTACTTCGCGACAAGTTTCTCTTTCGCAGTAGGACGATCTTTCGATGCCCGGATGATTTTCACGAAATCATCCATGTGATCGATGGCGATTTTGTACCCCTCAAGGATATGGGCCCGGTCTTCCGCAACCTTCAGATCAAACTTCGTCCGCCGGATGACCACTTCACGCCGGTGCTCCAGATAACAAACAAGCATTTCCCGCATCGGCAGAAGTTTTGGACGCCTTCCATCCAGCGCCAACATGATCACCCCGAAACTGCTTTCAAGGGCGGTATGCTTGTAAAGGTTGTTGATGACGACTTTGGCGATTGCATCCCGCTTTAACTCAAGAACGATACGGATCGACTCGTCGGATTCATTTCGCGCATCGCTGATCCCTTCCAGCTTCTTCTCTTCCACCAACTCCGCCACCCGCTTAATCAACTCCTCCGGATTAACGTTGTAAGGAACTTCCGTGATGACTAACTGCTGCTTACCCGAGCGGCCGTCCTCCACGGAAACCTTGCCCCGAAGCTTCAGAGATCCACGGCCCGTCTTGTAGTAAGACGCGATCGACTCCTTGCCGCAAATCAGAGCGCCCGTTGGAAAGTCGGGTCCGGGCATGATCTTGAGGATCTGTTCCGCCGTCAGCTTGGGATCCTCAATCAGCGCCACAATGGCATCGATGGTTTCCCCTAGATTATGCGGCGGAATGTTAGTCGCCATACCCACGGCAATGCCAGTGCCACCATTCACAATCAGGTTCGGGAATGCTGCCGGCAAGACGACAGGTTCGGTCAGCCGTTCGTCGTACGTCGGGACAAAATCAACCGTATCCCGGTCCATGTCGTTCATCAGGGCCGCGCCGAGATGATGCAACCGGGCCTCCGTGTACCGCATGGAGGCGGGTGGATCGCCGTCGATCGAACCAAAATTTCCCCGCCCTTCGATCAATAAATGCCGGGTGCCCCACCACTGCCCCATGCCGACCAGGGTCGGATAAATCGCCATGTCCCCGTGTGGGTGAAAATTACCCATCGTCTCCCCGACGATCTTCGCGCATTTAACCGGTTTCCGGTTGGGCTGAACGCCCAACCCGTCCATCGCATAAAGAATCCTGCGCTGGGAGGGCTTTAATCCATCCCGCGCATCCGGCAAGGCCCGGGAGATGATGACCGACATTGAATAGTCGAGAAACGACTTCTGCATCTCGTCAGCGACATTGATCGGAACAATTTTTTCTTTGGAAACAGCCATGGGTTAATCGCTCGGGTTAAATATCTAGGTTCCGGACATTGAGGGCATTCTCCTCGATGAAAATCCGTCGAGGTTCGACCTCGTCGCCCATCAAGGTGGTGAAGATCTCGTCCGCTTTGGCCGCATCCACCAGATCCACCTTGAGAAGCTGACGTTTCTCCGGATCCATCGTCGTGGAGAACAGTTCCTTTGCATCCATTTCTCCCAACCCCTTGAACCGGGTGATCTGCACCCCTTTCTTTCCGACGTTTTTCACCGAGGTGAGAATTTCAGCAATTGAGAAAATCGGGGTCTTGATCGGCTTATCCCCCTCCCCCTCAACCAACTCAAAGAGCGGTTTGTCCTGGGCGGAATAATGATCCATCTCCATGCCCTTTTTGCCCAACCCTTGGAGGGCCTTGGAAATACTGCTCGCCTCGTAAATTTCATAAATTCTTGCCTTCGGGCGGGCCTTGCTTTCGGCTTCCTTGCCCTTGTCGCCCTTCTCCTCTTTCTCATCCTCGTCCCCCTCATCCTCGATTCCCATCTTCTCACGAAACTTGGCCATCTCCTTGTCATCCTTGAAGAATTCGAATTTTTCCTCCGTTTGTTCCCGGATCTTTGCGATGTATTTGGGCAACTCGCCGGTTTTCGGATTCCGCGCTTCGAGATAATCCTCAAACTTCGCACCCCTGCGGGTCACGGCCCGGGAAAGTTTCTCCAGCTCCTGCAGAGAAACAAGTATGTCGAGTAACTGCGTCTTGTTGTAGGCCTTTTTGTCGGAAAGACGAACGAGAGACACCTCCTCGGTGCCCAATTCGATCAAGATCTTGTCCAGTGTCTCGATATCGTCCACGTACTCTTCCCGTTTCTTGCGCTTGATCAGAAAAAGGGGCGGTTGTGCCACATAAATGTGTCCCAAAGCCACGAGGTCCGGCATTTTTCGGTAAAAGAAAGTCAACAGGAGGGTGCGGATGTGCGAGCCGTCAACGTCCGCATCAGTCATCAGGATGATCTTGTGATAACGCAACCGGCTTAAATCAAATCCACCGCTTCCCTCCGAATCCTCCCCCGTCTTTTTATCTTTGTCGCCCGAAGTGCCGATCCCCGTCCCGACGGCCGTGATGATCGTTCGAATTTCATTATTGTTGAGAACTTTGTCGATCGAGGCCTTCTCCACGTTGATCAATTTTCCGCGGATCGGAAGAATCGCCTGGGTTCGGCGGTCCCGCCCCTGCTTGGCCGAGCCACCGGCCGAATCCCCCTCGACGATATACAGTTCGCACTGTGATGGATCCCGTTCTGAGCAGTCGGCCAACTTTCCGGGAAGTCCTCCTCCGCTGAACGCCCCCTTGCGGATCGTCTCTTTGGCTTTCCGGGCCGCTTCTCTGGCTCGTGCGGCAGTTAGGGCTTTTTCAAAAACCTTCTTACCGACACCGGGATTTTCGTCCAGGAAAGCCAGCAACCCCTCGTACACGCAACTGCCCACGATCCCCTCGATCTCCGCATTGACGAGTTTCACCTTGGTCTGCGCATTAAAACGGGGATTGGGAAGCTTCACGCTCAGGACACAAATCAAGCCCTCACGAACGTCCTCTCCAGTGATTTTAGGATCCTTGTCCTTGGCCAGGTTCTTCCCGGATGCGTACTGATTGATCGCCCGGGTCAGGGCCGAACGGAATCCGGACACATGGGTTCCACCGTCGGGATTGGGGATGGAATTCGCAAAAGGCAGAAGGGTTTCATCGTATCCGTCGTGATACTGGATCACGCAGTCTACGAAAACATCATCCTTCTTCCTTTCGATGACAATGGGCTTGGGGTGAATCGGGGATTTGGCCTTCACCATCTGCTTCACAAACTCCTCGATGCCGTCCTTGTAGAAAAAGGTCTCGGTCTTTCCGTTTTTCCCTTCATCCGTCAGGGTGATCGAAAGGCCGGGATTGAGAAAAGCCAGTTCGCGCATCCGTTTGGCCAATAGGTCGAATTTGAATTTTGTCGTGTCCTTGAATATTTCCGCATCCGGCTTGAAGGTGATCTTGGTTCCGGTCTTTTTGGATTTTCCGGTGACGCTGAGCTTCGAGGTCGTCTTCCCCTGCGCAAACTCCATGTGATAAAGTTTCCCGTCCCGGGAAATCTCAACCTCAAACCATTCGGACAATGCATTGACGCACTTGGCCCCGACGCCGTGCAACCCGCCGGAATACTTATAAGCCCCCTGATCGAACTTTCCTCCCGCATGCAGGTTGGTGAGAACCAACTCAACCGCGGGCATCTTGAACTTCGGATGCATATCGACCGGAATGCCCCGGCCGTCGTCGGAAATGCTGATCGACCCGTCGACATGGATCGTGACCTCGATGTGTTCGCAGTGCCCGGCGAGATGCTCGTCGACCGAGTTGTCTAAAACTTCAAAGACGCAATGATGAAGACCCCGTTCATCCGGATCGCCGATATACATTCCGGGACGTTTCCGAACCGCTTCCAACCCCTCCAGCTTATCAATCTTGGAAGCGTCGTAAGTGGTCGTAACAACGTTCTTTTCCTTGCCTGCCATCCGATGAAGGTAGTGAGCGGAGTTCGCCCGACAACAGAAAAAGGCTTTTTTAAGTTTTTCTAAGTAAATACTTATAAAGCACTTATAGGGTTCAAGCAGGCCTTGAAATCCGGATTAAAAACAAGATATTGCGGGCGGAGAGAATCGAACTCTCACATCAAGCTTGGGAAGCTCGCAGGCTACCATTACATCACGCCCGCTGACGTTTCGAAATTATCGTTCTTCTTTCTTCTTAGCGCAACG
>Ga0214917_10008003_pt1 | contig 10507 bp, 9 predicted proteins | sample LL_1208_BB_MetaG_FD_177983 | JGI IMG/M metagenome (GOLD analysis project Ga0214917, IMG submission 177983) | Freshwater microbial communities from Lake Lanier, Atlanta, Georgia, United States - LL_1208_BB | ecosystem: Environmental > Aquatic > Freshwater > Lake | place: USA: Georgia | collected...
TGGCCAGATTCTGGGAGACGATGTCCACCCGGGTCCGTTCGGCATCGAGCGCGGAGCGGGTGCTTTGGATGCTGGGGATGAGTTGGATCATGGTGTCTTCAGTCCGAAGGTTTAGCTACGGCCCGTAATGGCCATCCTCAACTTGAGCATGGAACCGGTGATGAGTTGGGCTTCCAGGGTGTGTGCCAGGCTGTTTTCATTCATGGCCAACATTTCCTGCTCAAGATTGACGGAGTTGCCGTCGCGATTGGAGGCGACGGCCGTTGAATCGACCAAGAGAGTCGGGGCCGGGACATTGGCGATCTGACCCGGATCATTGGCCTTCACCGCGTTTATCAGTTCGGTCTGGAAGGACGGAGCTACATCGATCCGCTTGTAGTTCGGCGTCTCAACATTGGCCAAATTGCCGGCGATGGCCTGATGGCGCATCACCGTGGCGTCCAAGAGCTTCTTGGTGACCACATAGTTGGACTGGTTGAACAGCGTTTCGATCATGCACTCGCCTCCGTCCCTCCTGTGAAGCAATGACCATGCCGAACTGAAAAACATCCGTTTTTGCGAGGTTTTATGAGAAAATCACCCGCGAGTAATGGCTCCGGGGCGGAACCGAAGTCCACCCGTCCGCCAGCCCGGGCAAAACTTTCCGCCCGACGGCTTAAAACCGCTTCACGGGCTCAGCGACTGAGAAGGACCGTCAGAAGAGCTCCCAGGACCCACAAGACAGCCACCGCGCCGGCCTTTCCCAGACCCGTACGGGCCAACCGGTGACTCAGGTGCTGGGTGTCTCCCACCCAGAAGGGCTGCCCTTTCCAGGTACGCGAGACAACCACGAAGGCCATGTCGATCAGGGGAACAGCCACCACCCCGAACGCGAGCCTCCACGACTGTTGCAACTCTCCGTCCGAGGTCATGGCGGGGGGCAGGGACAGCAATGCCAGAATGGAGAGCACATAGCCGACCCATTGGCTGCCGGCATCCCCCAGAAAGACCGAGGCGCGGGGGTAGTTGTAGGGCAGATAGCCGGCCAGGCTACCAGCGATCAAGGCCGCCCCGCAGGCCAAATCCGATGCCCCACGCCACAGGAACGATGAGACTGAAACCGCGGTGGCTCCCATCAAGCCCAGGCCCGCACTCAGGCCATTCATGTTGTCGCTGAGATTGAAGGCATTGGTGACCGCCACGATCCAGAACACCGTGAGCACCTGTCCAAAAATCGCCATCCCATCCGGAACCGGCACCTGGACCCCCCATCGCGCGACCAGAACGGCGATGATTCCCTGTCCAAGGAACTTCGCACCGGCACCGAGATCCCGGCGATCGTCCCACGCTCCCAAAGCCAGCATGCCCACGGCTCCAGCGACCAGCACTCCGAGCCGGCGCAACGCCTCGGTTCCGTCCCAGAAAGATCCGATCTCCACGCTGCCCAGCACCCCCGACGATTTCAGGATCCAAAGCAGCAGTCCGCCCAAAAGCCCGCCGGTCGATACCGCAAACCCGCCCGCCAGCGGGATGGATTGAACATGGATCTTCCGGTGACCCGGATCATCGACATGATCCCATCGACGGCAGAGCGCGCGCCAAAGGGGCAACGAGACGGCCGAGACGACGCAGGCCAACCCGAATGCCCAGAACCCGATGGAGACCCCGGATTTCATCGGGGCAAATCTCCAGGGCGCTGGAGCAGGCGGCGGTACAAGGCATCCAGGGATTGCACCAGAGCCTCTTCGGAGAAACGTTCCCTCACCCACGATCGCCCGGTGGCTCCCAGCCTGGAGGCCAACTCCGGATCACCCGCCAACCGGGCGACCCGATCCACCAATCCAACCAAGTCTCCCACTTGGAGCAGAAACCCGGTCTCCAGATCCCGGCACACCTCGGCAGCACCGTCGCAATCAAAGGCGATCACCGGCTTCCCCGCAGCCAAGGCCTGAGGCAGCACCCGGGCCAAGCCTTCCCGGCGCGACAGATGCACCAGCACATCCATCAAGCCCAAATAGCGCGAGACTTCCGAGGGCGGCACCAGACCCGCAAAGACAAAACGCCCTGCCAAACCGGGCGTCGTGGCGGCCATGGTCTCGAAACGCGCACGCCAGGGGCCATCGCCCAACAGCAGAAACCGCACATTGGGAACCCGCCGGACCATCTCCACGGCGGAGGCGAACAGGTCATCGTGCCCCTTGAGCTGAAAGAGACGAGCCACCTTGCCCACAACAAAATCCCCCGGGCGGAGTCCCAGCCGCTCGGCCAGTTCTGGATCGCGCCGGACCCCAAGGAAAGGCGCCAGGTCAAACCCGCTGAAGATCCGGGTGTACTGAGCCGGGGTTCCAATACCGGCATCGAGGTACTGTCGAGCCATCGCCTCGGCGACCACCACAAAATGGTCGGTCTGCCGCCCGGCGGCCCGTTCCGCGCCCCGAAAAACTGCATTGGCCGCGCCCCCCTGGAACGGACCAAAACTCGGGCCATGGACGGTGTGGATCACGAGGGGAACACCGGCATGGCGGGCAGCGAACCGTCCCACGATGCCCGCCTTGCCGCTATGGGTATGAACGATCCGGGGGCGTGTGCGACGGAAGTGACTGCGAAGCCTCAGGTAGGCCAGAGCATCCATCACAGGATGGACAGGCCGGACGAGGCTGGATTCCAAATGCAGGAGTCCGGGCACCGCCCGGGCGATGGGTTCGAGGGATCCTTCCGGTCCACGGGTCGGACCAGAAATCAATTCGACCTCCCAATCCGGAATCCGTCCCAGGCCAAGAACCGAGCTGAGGGTGTTCTCCTGAGCCCCGCCAACAATCAACCGGGTGATGACATGGCTCACACGCATGGGCTCGACAGGTCGAATTGCCGGGGTTCCCAGCGATGCCGGTGGCCCCCTGGATCAACGTGAGAGCTTCAGGGCAGCCAAACGGCTGATGACATTGGTGGATTCAGCGGAGTCCTTTGGGGCCAATTCGAGGTAGCGTTCCAAGTGCTTCTGCTCCTCCGACAATTGCTTCTGCTGACGGGCAATCTCCGCGAGACCAAAGCGAACCTGAAACGTCTCGCGTCCGTCCTTGATCAAGCGCTCGTAATCGGCACGCGACTCGGGCAATTGATTGAGCATCAGGCGAGCGATGGCGCGATTGACCCGGGCGACTGCATCGTCGGGTTCCTGGTCGAGAACCTTGGTCAAAGCCTCGGATGCAGGCCCGTACCGACCCAATTGCATCAAGATCAGCGCCCTACGGGAAGCGGGCGCAGGGTCCGACTTGGCCACCTTTTCCCAAGCCTCCGTCATGGCCAAAGATTCGTTGGTCTTGCCCAAGAGCAGGTAGAGGTAGGAGAGGTAATCGTAGAGTTCGGCTTTGCTGGGATTGAGGCGTCGAGCCTCCTGCAGGAACGCCTCGGCCTCCTGCAATTGGTTCAGGGCGATGCGCACACGACCCTCGGATTCCGCCACACCGGCTTTTTCCACTGGAGTCCAGCGGGCGCGGGAGGGATCCGCCTTCAAGCTATTCAAGGCGTTGGTCGCCGAAGCCAGGTCTCCAACGGCCAAGGCCGCCGCGATGAACCCGAACTGGTTGAAGTGATTGGTGGGCGACAACCTGGAGGCCCGGGCAAAACCCACAGCGGCCCGACGAACCATGTCGTCCTTCTGGGCCAGGAGCGCCGATCCGAAGATGCGCAAAAATTCGGGTTCATCCACCGGCCCATGCACGTCGAGCAAACCCGGCTTCCCGTCCCAAATCTTGACGAGATCGGCCGAGAGGGGTTTGCCAGCGACCAAGGCTCGGTTCACCTCCAGATTGACTCGTGCCGAGGCGTTGTCGGCGTTCAATCGGAGCGCCTCGGTGAAAAGACTTCCAGCTTCCTTCAAGCGTCCGCCCTCCTGGAGGAACACCCCGGAGGCATTGGCGGAGCGGGACCACATCGCGGATACGATCACTGCGTTGGACGAGCCTCGGGATGCATCCCGAACCACCGCATCCAACGACGGCTGCACCTCACTCCAAAACCGGCGCACCTGATCGAGGTCAGCCTCATTGGCCGCGCTTGGCAGCAGTGCTTTTCGAGGCAGGGCTCCGTGCAAGGATCCGACCGGCCGAAAGTCGAACGGCTCGGCAAAGAAACTGAAAACGGGCGCTGCAAAGAAGGTCTGATTGCTTTGAGCAGCTCGGGTGGCCAGCGTCAGCCAAAGACCCGCGATGTTGTCCTTGGCAGCAGCGATTTCACGCAATGCCGGCCAACGTTCCGCATGCCGATTGGCCAAGAACTGCCGGTAGACCCGCACCGGAGCCAGGCGGGTTTGGACCAACAAGTGCCCACCCTTGCTGGACATCGTCTCATTCCCGGCCGTCAGAGCCATGAACAGCATGGGGTCATCGGCGAACACCAACCCCGGAGCCCGGTGAAGCGGAGCGAGCATGGTCCGCGAGTAATCCCAAAGGCTGGAACCATTGTCGGCCAATACAACCCGCCAATTCTTGGCGACCAGGGCCACAGGAACCAGGAGCGTCAGTACCACCACCAAGATGCCAGCCAAACGCGAGAAGCCCGAGGAAAGAGGCGTGATCGAGTAGGCATGTCGAGGGTCTGGTCTCCCGGTCCAGAGCAGGAGATAGTACCCGGCAAAATAACCCACAGCGAGGCAAGCGCAGAAGGAGAACGTCAGGAGAGGAACCCCATAGCCCAACTGACGGGGGCTGAACTTCAAGTCGAAGGCGACCGCAATGCAAAGGCCGAACCAGGCGAAGACCAATACCTGCCAGGCAATCATCGCAGCCAAACTGTCTAAACCAGCACCCATCCGGGAGGGCCAGCGAATACCAATACCCACCAGAGGCGCGATCATCATCAGGAACAGAAACAGGAAGCGGCCGCGCGGATACATGAGCAGTTGGCCCGCCTTCAGCTCCAGACCCGCCCGAAGAAGACTCCAAAAGCTCTCGTCATAGCGTCCGGTGAGGCGAGCCGACAGTGGAATCCAGATCAGCAGCGAAAGCCCCACCAACCCCGCCAGAAGCATCCGAGACAGAAAACCCAGGTGGAAGAACTCCCATCCGCGGATCCAGACGATGACCACCAGGAACATCGGCGCAAACCCGATGAACGCATGACTGTTGGCAATACCCACCCCCATGAGGGCGGAGACGATCCAGAGGCGGGATTCTTTTCGATCCAGGCGGTATTCTAGGAGGTTTCGGATCGCGACTGCGAAGATCAACAAATCGATCATCTCCCCGGTGTAAGCCGTGGCATGCTGCCAGAAGGTCAACTGGAAGGCCAAGAGACCCACCGCCAGAACCGGCGGCACCCACGCCAGGGGGATGGTCAGCAACGCAATGTCCGAAAACTCGCGAATGCGCTCCTCGTGCCGCCGATCATGGGGAAGCAAGGCCACACAGCGGGCCAGCAAGTAGACCACCGCCGCAGCCATGGCCGCGGTGAGAATGTTGGCCTGACTGGGAAACCGGGAACCCGTCAACGAAGACACGAGGGCTCCGAAGATCTGGTGTAGGGGCTGAGAGAACGCGTTGTCAAAGCCCCAACCGGCAGCCTCATATACGGGCCGCAGGCTGTTTACTCCGATCCAAGAATTGCGTGTGAAGAGGAATACGGCAAAAACCGTTAAGGCCAAAATCCACGGCAATCTCCTGGTGACGAAGAGTCTCGAGGAAACGGGAGCGTCATCCATAGGGTGGGCAGATAGTTTGGAAAACCCGCAGGAAAGGCAAAGTCGTTTCAAACTGAAACATTCCAGAGCCCATCAGCCTCCAACACAGAGCGGCCTCGGAAAAACCCTCGTCCCACTCACTTCCTCCTTGATTTGCGTGTGCGATTGTTGGCCCCGGAACGAAAAAGGCGCCCGTTTACCGGGCGCCTCGCAAAAGATAATTCAGGGCTCGTCGAATTACTTGGAGCCGAGGATCGCGTCCTTGGCGGCCTTGGCCACGCGGAACTTCACGACCTTCTTGGCCGGGATCTTGATCTCAGCGCCGGTGGCCGGATTGCGGCCGATACGGGCTTTGCGGTTGACCAACACCAGCTTGCCCACGCCAGGGAAGGTGAAGGTGTTCTTGGCATTCTTGTAAGCGAGCTCAGCCAGCGCCTCGAGAACCGTCAACGCTTGCTTCTTGCTGATCTCAGCCTTCTCGGCGAGGACGGCGGTGATTTGGGATTTGGTGAGAGCTTTAACAACTTTGGCCATAATATTGGGCTTTGGGGTTGGGATGTGTGATTGATCCGAAGTGACTTCGGAGCGGATTTAGCAACGCGTCACACGGCGTCGCAAGAGAAAACCCAATGAAAGCATGGTTTTCATCTGTTTCACTGCCGCAGGTAGCCCTCGTGGTGGTTTCCTCGCGCCGGGTCCTTGACTTGCACCACTCCCCCAACACCATCGAGATCCTCTCCGGGCCATTCGGAACACAAAGCCCAAAGCCCCTCGCCCGGAGATGGAACTAGAACGCCACCATGAACCCACGTCCGAAGACCCGATCAGTGACTCTTGGTCTTTTGCAACACGCCTGCGGGCCCGATCCCGAGGAGAACCTTAGGTTGTGCCTGGAGGCGGGCGCACAAGCTGCCAAGGATGGAGCCAACATCCTGTGCACCCAGGAATTGGTCCGCTCCCAATACTTCTGCCAGTCGGAAGAGCATCGGTATTTTGACCTTGCAGAGCCCATCCCAGGCCCCAGCACACGAGCGTTCCAAAGTCTGGCCCTGGAGCACGGGGTGGTGGTGATCGCCTCGCTCTTCGAAAAGCGTGCTGAAGGGCTATACCACAATACCGCCGTGATCATCGATGCGGACGGATCCTTGCTCGGCATCTATCGGAAGATGCACATCCCGGATGACCCCCTCTTCTACGAGAAATTCTATTTCACCCCAGGGGACACCGGATTCCGAACCTGGGACACCCGCTTCGGCCGGATCGGTGTGCTGATTTGCTGGGATCAATGGTACCCCGAGGCGGCACGACTCACGGCAATGAGCGGGGCCGAAATTCTCTTCTATCCCACCGCCATCGGTTGGCACCCATCCGAGAAGGCCGAATACGGCGTCCATCAGCACGGCGCCTGGGAGACGATCCAACGCTCCCATGCCGTGGCCAATGGCTGCTACGTGGCCGCTGTGAACCGGATCGGATTGGAGCGTCCCATTGGCGGCGACGGGCTCGAATTCTGGGGACAGAGCTTTGTCGCGGGCACCAGCGGCCAATTGCTCGGCAAGGCCTCGGTAGATCGCCCCGAAAACCTTCTGGTTTCCGTGGACCTGGCGAAGGTGGACGTCACCCGGACGCACTGGCCCTTCCTGCGAGACCGGCGCATTGATGCCTATGGCGACCTCACCCGACGCTATCGAGACTAGACCGGTGCCCCAGGGGGCGCTCAGCGGGCGTTGTTTGGTGATCATCGGAGGGACCCAAGGCCTCGGTTGGTCTGCGGCGCAAGCCTGCCTTCGCGAAGGTGCCCAGTTGGTCGTGGTCGGGCGCGAGCCCACCCCAGAGGTTCCACAAACCGAGACGGTGCAAAAACGGCTGGAAGTGATCCTGGCCGACGCCCGGGAACCCGGAGTGGCCGAACGGGCCATCGAACGGTGTGCACAGCGGTACGGCCAGTTCCACGCCCTGTACCACGTCGCAGGGGGCAGTGGACGGGCCTGGGGCGATGGGCCACTGCACACCATTCCTTTGGAAGGTTGGGAGCGAACCCTGGAACTGAATCTGACGACGGCATTCCTCTCCAATGGGGCGGCGATCCGCTGGTTCCTTCGGGAGAATCAACCGGGGTGCATCCTGAACTGCGGATCGGTGTTGGCGAGCTCCCCTTCCCCCAACCTCTTCGGCACCGCAGCCTACGCGACAGCCAAGTCCGCCCTGATGGGCCTTACCCAGGCAGCGGCGGCTGCTTATGCCCCCCATGACATCCGCGTGAACCTCTTGGCTCCCGGACTCACCGCCACCCCCATGTCCCTGCGGGCCCAATCCAACCCCGTCATCCAAGAATTCATCACTCGCAAGCAACCTCTGGACGGCGGGCGCATGGGTCGTCCTGACGATCTGGACGCGGCGGTGATTTGGCTCCTCTCCGAGGGCAGTCGCTATGTGACGGGTCAGGTCATTGCCGTGGACGGCGGCTGGTCGGTATCGGACGCATCCCCGTCGCAAGCACTCCCGCCCGGAACCGGTTCAGCTCCCCGCGTCTCATGAATACAACTTCGGATACCGAGCCCTATTTCTTGGGCGTCGACCTCGGTGGGTCCCGCATCAAGTCAGTGGCAGTGAGCACCGGTGGAAAGACCCTCGAATACGATTCCACGCCGTTTGAAGATCGGGCGATGGAGTGGGCGGACCGGATCCGAGATCGGTTGAACCAGCTCCGCCTCCGTCGGGGTGAACCGGCGGCCATGGGGCTTTCAGCACCGGGGCTGGCTGCCCGAGACGGCCGCTGCATCCTCCACATGCCTGGGCGTTTGCAAGGGTTGGAAGGTTTGGATTGGCAGCAGTATCTGACCTTTCCAACTCCGATTCCCGTGCTCAACGACGCTCACGCCGCCCTTTTGGGAGAGGCCTGGCTGGGAGCGGCTCAAGGGCTGGAGAACGTGTTCATGCTGACTTTGGGAACCGGGGTCGGCGGGGCGGCGATCGTCGAAGGGCGCCTGCTCCGTGGCCATCTGGGACGCGCCGGGCATCTGGGGCACATCACCCTCGATTCTCGGTCCAAAAACGACGACGTCGGCACACCCGGATCTCTGGAAATGGCCATTGGCAACAAAACCCTGATCGAGCGAAGCCACGGACGCTACACCTCCACCGAAACTCTGGTTCAACACGCCCGGGCGGGCGACTTGGAGGCGATTGGGCTCTGGCAAGAATCCGTGCGGGGATTGGCGGTTGGGATCAACTCACTCATCAACGTATTGGATCCTGAGGCGGTCATTTTGGGAGGCGGAATCGCCCAGGCGGGCCCGGACCTGTTTGATCGGGTTTCGGAAATCCTTGAGGCACATGAGTGGCGTCCGAGGGGAGCCCGCGTGCGCATACTGCCGGCTACGTTGGGTGAGCTGGCCGGTGCTTATGGGGCCGCCCGTCAGGCCATCCTTTCCAGGCAGATTCACTGACAACCAATACGGGATTGCGAGCCTTGCAGGCGCAGCAATGAAAGACCTCACCGCAAACCAGGGGTCCTGCAGTCGCGGCTCCGAGGCCATTGCTCGCATTGCCCCCTACCAGCCCCACCAACCCACCTCTCCGGGCAACCCTAGAGCTCCTCGGCGGCAACCGAGGTGAGCAGTGAATCCACTCGCTGCTGCCACTCCAATCCTGCCGATGGGTACTTCAGCCTCTGTGTCGGGTTTTCAAAACAGGGACCTGAATCTTGGATCGGTGAGGGCCCTTGGAAGAGGACCGTTGAGAATCCCGGTTTCGGAGCCCTGCCTGTCCCTAGACTTTGAGGTCCCGCCAGCGGTACTCGGGGAGTTCTTTATGCCCGCTGGGCAGCGCACCCAATTCCACAAAAAGAAACTTACTTTACAGACGAGGGCGCGCAGCCAAGCCCCATCCAAGTCGGAGATTGCGCCCCGCCCGGGCGCACAAAAAAAACAAAAAACCCACCTTGGTTGCCCAAGGTGGGTTGAATCATCAAACCAGAATTACTTGCGACGGCGCCAGAGGAGCGCAGCGGCGCCGAGAGCGCCGAGAGCGATCGTGGTCGGCTCAGGAATCACTGCGCTGCCAACCAAGTTGAAGCTCTTCAGGTTCTCCATGCCGCCGGGGATCGCCAAAGGATCGGTGGGGATGGCGTAGGTGAAGGTCTGGGAGAGACCAGTTCCAGGAGCCTTGGCCAGAGCCTGAGCGGCACCGACACCAGCGATGGAGGAGTCCCACACGGCAACCTGCAAGGTCACGGTGCTGCCCGGAGCGAAACCCTCGAGGGTCCCGATCGAGCCCGGACCGCCGGTGGCGGCCGGATTCCAGGAACCAGGGGAGGTGGTCGTGGAAACGCGGAACGGGGACGGAGCGAACGACTTGTTGATCGTGCTGGCGGAAGCACCGTACCAGACCTGAGCAACGAAGCTGGTGCCCGTCAGGGGCTTGCCAGCCGCGTCATTGACCAGAGCCAGACCGCGGTTGTTGAGGTTGATCTGTCCCTGGCCGAAGGCCGAAACAGCCAACGCCGAAGCGGCAACGAGGTAAGCGAACTTGTTCATGGTATTTTCTGTTAAGACTGATTAGTTGACAGAGAAGTTCCGGGTGTAGGTGCGAGCAGCGCCCTTGAGGAAGAAGCCTTCGCCAACCTTGACGGTCGGAGCGGCGGGAGCCCAAGCGCCATCGACATACTCAGACAAGGCAAACTTGTTGCCGGCCCACTGATAAACCGCATCACCTTCAGCGGCGGTCAAACCACCAGCGGCGGCGTCGGTCAAACCACCGGCCAAGGGGACGGGGACAGACAGGAGGTTGAAACCAGCGGCCAAAGCCTTGCTGTTGCTCAGGCTGACCTCACCGACCAAGGGGAGGGTG
>Ga0214917_10008004_pt1 | contig 10507 bp, 26 predicted proteins | sample LL_1208_BB_MetaG_FD_177983 | JGI IMG/M metagenome (GOLD analysis project Ga0214917, IMG submission 177983) | Freshwater microbial communities from Lake Lanier, Atlanta, Georgia, United States - LL_1208_BB | ecosystem: Environmental > Aquatic > Freshwater > Lake | place: USA: Georgia | collected...
TGTAACATTTTTATAGTCTTGTTGAGTAAATTGAAAAGCAGGAGCGTTCATTGTGGTAGATATTTCTACATACTTAACGCAAAGATTATCACATAAGTTGCGTATGTGTTTCCTGCTCCAAGCATCGATGGGAAATATAACATATTCACTTTTAATCAATGTGTATTTAGGTTGTATCTTCATTTAATACTATTTAATACCGATTCTGCCAAATCAGTATCGTTGATTTGGTCAAAATATGCAGCCATCATCATGTTATAAACCACTTGTGCGTCATGTCCAAACAATCGTAAGATCACCTTGACCTCTTTTTGATCTTTAGCATTCCACAACAAGTCTGCTATTCTATGCTGGTCAGCGTTTTGAAGTTGAAGTTCCATTAGATTACCTTTACACGATTAAGTTGGGTTGTAGTACCATCACGGTGTGCTTTTACTGTACCTTGTACATTGATTGTGTCACCAACCTTAACACCCTCACGATTGTACGCAAAAAATACTGCTTGGTTCTTATCAGTAATACCTGAAATAAATGAACAATTGTATTGTTGGCTAAATGTAACCTTGACAATTTCAAGCGTAGCTTTTACCTTGTCGCCAACTTTACCAATCAACCCACCATTAGCACTTGACATTTTACGATCAAGGTTATCACGCTCAACATTGCGTAAATAACAACTTGGTAGTGATGCGATCACCGCAATATCATAATTGCTGGTGATTTCATCGAGGTTAGCAATGCTCATAGCATTACTGTCAAACTCTGACAATTTTTTACCTTGTAAAATTTTAAAAGTAAAAGCCTTGTAGTATTGACGCACAGCCAAACCTTGTTCACGGTCTTGCGCGGTGATTTGTGAGGTGTCGGCAAGCAAACTATCTATCAATTGACGGTTGGTTTTCTTGTCTGCCTGTTGTAGTGAATTGGGAAGGATTTCTTCGTTGGTAGCATAGGATGTTACCATCTTGACATAGCTACCGTTGATGCGTTGGGCGGCACAAGCACTTGCCCAAACATCGTCGGCAACATGGCTGACTACTGGACGCTGGTTACGCACGATTTTGCCTTTGCTTAGATTATTGTAGCTCTTACGAAAGTACATTTGTTGCTCCGTTATCTAACTGTCAATAATGCTATTATACTACCAAGTCCATTTATTGTCAACCTCAAGGGTATTCAACTCCAAAGTGTTTTGCTATTTTTTCACGACACCGTCGATAAAATCGTTGTTCAAATTCGTAATCAATTTCTTCACTATATAAATCAGGCTCTAATGCTAATAGACATTCTCCAACAATCAACAGGGCGAATTCATCAGCAACCGTTTGCCAATTCATAGGATCCTTGGTATGTTTTTGCACACAAGCCCGCCAAAGTTCATGAACACGTCCATTCATAATGGTTCATCGCCTGGCTTGCCACATACGCATAGCCTCTTCTAACTGTTGGATTTGATCCAATCTAATATCATCCATAATGTTCATACCAATAAATTCACTACGCATATTACGTTCAGTCATCTTCCATAGTTGGTCTCTCTTTTCTTTAAGAGTAGCCAATACAACGTCATAATCTTCCGTCATTCTTCAACTCCGAAATGTTCTAGTACATACTTGCCAACACTACAATATTGGTGTTGGTTTATACTTGCTATGTCGGCACATTCCCTCACAATCAACTCGGCGAACTTCATGTGGTTAGCATGACTAATATTTGGATCAGGCCAAACTTGTCTTGCTAGTTCTAACATCCGTTCATTCATCGTCCAATCCTTTCAGCAATACGCCTACGCAGTTCTTGCAGGTATTCGTTATGCCAACCAAGTTCAAATTCTGGATGATGTTGCACAAATTTTTCTGCTTTGACTAACTGATCCTTGAGTTCACTGAGTGTCTTGCCCTCAAAATGCTTGGGATCAGTCGGTGACCATTTAGATCGGTTTTTCACGATTCAACTCCGAAATGTTCTTCAATATATGCCGCGGCCTTTAGTTGCCCAGCATACAACGCATCATTCATACCACGATTATAGCATTGATCCAAGCATTCCCGAACAATCAACTCGGCGAACTTTTCATAGTCAAATGTGTTATATGGACGAGAACCAACACACTGCTCGGCAAACTCTCTAATTCGTTCGTTCATTCTTCAACTCCAAAATTGTCTTTGACATAACGATTGACCTGCTCAGTGATATCTTCTTCACTCTCCAGATCAAGATAACGCCTGTAGAAATCTACGATAGATTCCCGAACAATCAACTCGGCGAACTTTTCTTTATTAAATTCTCTTACGGGTAAAGGTTTAACACTATCGCCTGCGGTCAAGAAGCCTGTAGATTCTGTTGCTTGTTCAATTAGTTCTTTAATTCGTTCATTCATCATTCAACTCCGAAATGTTCTTTAACACGGTTTTTAACATGAATGTATTCTGAATACCCCATATTTTCAGTTGCCAATTTTAATATTTCTGCTACTAACAATTCGGCAAATCTAAGTGTTACGCGGTCGCTATAACTTTTTTTACTAGTTTCTACATCTCTTTCTATATCAGAGGCTTGTTCATATAGGTCAATTATTCGTTCGTTCATTCTTTAAATCCTAGACAAATTCAGCAAAAATGTTCTCGCGGCGCATTTTTTGGTTGATACGCATGATTTTATTTACAGTCTTATGTAAATCTTTAAGTACCTCAGGACATTGAGCAACTATAGCATTAAGGCGGCTAGCCTCAGCAACCAATTTTTGCTTTGTAAGGAAGGTGTTAACATGCTCTTTCGCAACAAAAGCTTTACGACCTTGTATGGTGATTTCAGTATCTCTAATCATTGTCAACTCCTTGTTATTCACTATACCCATAGTATACTACCAAACCCATTTATTGTCAACCTGTAGGGTTACTTAAATCGCAGTAAATCTGCTACAAATCCATCATAAAGGTATTCCAACGCACGCCAAACACTGTCCTCTACGGAATTAGTTTCCCGCAATACAGTATAGGCTTCACGGAAATAATTATCATCCCCGCGGGCTTCTGCGTATTGTTGGGCTCGTTTTAGATATTCCATCTCTAACTCCTTGTTATTCACTATACCCATAGTATAGTACCGAGCCCATTTATTGTCAAGCCCGTTTTTCCATTGCGTACTCAAAAAGGATCCACTTAGCACGATTGAGGGCTTGTCTAACATCCTCAGCAATCACAACATCCTTATCACTCATCAGGTTCTTGACGACCTTGGTACCAACCGGTCCATACTTGAGTTCGAACCAGGATTCTTCAACAAAGTTGTAGACAAACTTTCCTGCGTTACGATTACTACAGGTTGCACTACGCTTGGCACCTGCCTTGGTCTTGAAGTAACGCTTGTCCTGATGCGGAAACTGAGTGTGAAAAACGACAAACATTTTGAGTCCTTTTCTTAACTGTCTATGTATGTATTATATACCCAAATCCATTTATTGTCAAGCCTTGGATTCCATAGCATAAGTGAACAATATCCATTTAGCACGGTTGAGCATTTGACGGACATCCTCAACGACCATGAAATCGTAACTTCCACCGTTGTCACTGGACAACATTTCCTGACAATCACTCATCAAACTAGCCGCCATCATAGCAGGACCTGAGAAACGAAAGGTTAAACTTTGCTCAACAGACTCACGCATTTGGTCTTCAGTGCAACCATACATGCGGACTTCACGCTTTTGCTTTTCAGACATTTGGGCATATGTTACCATTTGCTACTCCGTTGTTTAACTGTCAATAATGCTAGTATACTACCATGCCCATTTATTGTCAACCTTTGTTTAAACGCTTGGCTTCAGTACTAATTTCAATACGGGCGGCAGGCTCTACTTTAAGTTTCCGTTGTTCCTGCATAGTTTTTTCAGCAGGACTATCCTCACGGACAAGCATTTGTAGCCTTGCGCTGGCACTCATTTTTTCACGCCACATTTGAAGAAAAATGGCACGGGTTGGGCTTGATTCAATACCACCGACTCTTTCTACTGACATAGACATTTTGATAACCTTTAATTGAAAGAACCATTAGTTTAACAGGATTGGGTTTTTTTGTCAAATTTCGTATTCATCCCAATGGGATTGTAGTTCTTTAGCCAAATCACTATATCCTTTATCCTCTAAAAACTTTATTGAATCTTGAATTATGTATTTGGCAAAGTTATCATAATCAAATTTAGAAATGATATGTGTTGTGTCATCGTCAGGTTTATATTCATAACTTGTTTTTAATGCTCTGTACAGGTATTGTCGTATCAACCCATTCACTATTATAACCCAAAATTTCTTTTAATAAGATCCGATGATTTGTTTGGTTCAGCTTTTTCTGCTATTTCAGCACATTCTATAATTATAAGCTCCGCAAATCTGTTTAAAAAGTTTGTTTTGGTTTCCCAACTTGTTTCAGCCTGTACATGACTTGATGATGCTTTATTCCATATTGCTTTAATATTATCATTCATATTGGTACCTTAAAGGGGGGTCTTATATTGTTTTTATTTGATGGGTGGATATAGCTGTTATTTTTAATATTTGGTGAAAGTGCTAAAGGTGGCAGACTTACATATGATTTACTTGTTCTATAGTGTACAGCCATATTTACGTCAATACCGTAATTATTATCACAGCATAATCTTATAACCTCCCTATCAAAATATTGCATATCAAGAATAGCCACATCATGATTAAAATCTTTTAAAGGTAGACACTTTTTAATATATTGTTTGGCACCTTTAGGACTTATTGTGTAGGCAGGTATGCCTAAACTCCAAAATAATTTATGTGGGTAAGCCTTACTAGTTTCATTTTTAAAATTCTCTAAATGCTTTCTAAAAGTTGATTCACTAAATCGTAGGAACGCAGGGGTTACTTTGGGCATAATATCTAAACTTAAGACACTGTCCATGTTAACTCCCCATAATATAATATCAAAATCCTCAGCTAAGTATAACACTTTACTTGCTTCGTTGTAAAAATCTTTCCTAAAAATTACATCATCTTCAACAATTGTAATATTTTTATTAGTTTTAATACACTCTTGCCAAAGTGTTAAATGTGAAAGCGCACAACCATATGCTCCTTTTGTACGCATAGGCAATGGTTGAACAAAATAATTAGTGTTTGTTAAATCGTCAGTAGTCAATTTATTACCGTCTACCGCATCAAAAAAACTAAAATCTATATCTTTATTATTTTCTCTAAATTCTTTTCTGCGTTTTCTAGCACGGTTTAAGCTTATTACTCTAATATCAAAATCATCTTTCATTTGTTATAGTACCAAATTTAACCATTCTTTTCAGTATGATTATTATGAATTAATTTGTTCATTTTTTCTTAATATGTGTTTTATAATGTTTTTGAATTTTATTACAAATGTCTTTAATATCTTTTTCATTAAAGTCCATTATAAATGAATTTCTTACATTATTTAAGTAATTATCAAATATATCAGTTAAAGGGCCAAAAAACTGGTATGGTTTTTCAGGGTTATCATTTAACACATTAAAAAAATCAGGATAAGTAGTGTTGACTGTGTTTGAGGCTCCCATAATTATTGTACCAGGAATATCGTAACTTCTTGCTATATGCTGACCTGAACTGTCTACACCTACAAAATAGTCACAATGATTAATTGCGGCTACATAATGTCTAACATCAGGAGGATAGTAATTAACAAAATCTACAGCATTTAGAAAAGTAATTTGTTGATTTGTCACTAAAAAAATATTAGCGCCTAACTTTTTAAAAAGTTTGACTAATTCAATTGTAAAATTTTTTGGCAAAGACCTGTATGAGTTATCAATAACATCGTTATTTTCAATAATTGCTGAATTGCCAAATGGCTGAAATGCTATAGTTGGGTTACTATTTGGCTTAACTAATTTTGTAATATTATATTCATACTTACTTATATACAACTTAGGAACAGGCATTGGTTCTTTATCACCATTAATTTCTTGGTTCCAAGCATCTGCCAAATTGATTTTTCCATTTAGATAATCATTGTTAAAGTAAGGTTCAGGAGCTAATATTTTTGTGTCTTTAATTTTTTCATATAAACCTTTTGTGGAAAGATCAAAAACTTTGTCAGTTAAGATTGGATTTCCAAAAAGTACAGGGGTATGCCAACTCAATACGATTGTTGTATTTGGATTTTTTTTAACGAACTTTTCACAAGCAGGAATGGCTGTAATTACTTTACCCAAACCTCCTGTCAAATAAAGTGTATACTTCATATTGTAGCTTCTATCCTTTTGATAGACTTAATTGTAAAGCTACGCCAACCATTTTGCTCAATATCAAATACAGCCAGTGTATCTTCACTGACCTTTCTTGTTTTTTTGCCTTCTTTTGTCTCTGTAATTGGAATTAAGTTTGACTGTAATGTACATTTCATGACCCGTTCTGTACCGTCCTTTTTAATAAAGGTAACAATTACAATTTTTGACACTAACAAATTTTTAATAAAATCTTTAAATTTATTCCAATCGGTTTCAGTCCATTCACTAGTTGGTTCCATTAATACCTCGGATAAACAATTTGAACATTAGGAGTGTAAGAAGGGTATACTGGATAGTATTGTACTTGAGGGTAGATCCGTTGAGCGCCATATGGTCCACATTCTTCAACAATACCTGTTCTATACTGTCTTACCCTACAAGGAGGAATATATTGCGGAGTAGGAACATAATATTGATTCATAATCGGCATTGAAGGCATAGATGGGTTACTCATCATTGATCCTGCTATGGCTCCAATAACAACACCACCTAATGCTAGGTTTCGCTCACGAACTGTAAGATCAGCTTGTGCCATTAAAGGCATTGATAACACAGCAATACTAAACAACTTAGCTAATTTCATTTTGTTTTTCCTCTATTAATTTTGTTAAAATTTCTTCTACCAATTTATTTACAGTGATATCACGCTCATGTGCCAACTTTGCTAAATCATAAAATACATCCATATCAATAGGCACTTCTACTCTTTTGTCAAATGGCAAGTTATTCCAAATAGCTTTAGCCTTTGTCAAAAAATCTTCGGGAACTTCTAAGTCTATAAATTTTACTTTGTCAAATGCTATTTGTATGTCTACGCCTCTTTCAACTGCTTCTTTTTTATGACTTTCAGTATAATTTGGATGAATATATCGATAAGGACTATCTTCACTATCTTTTATCCAAACTTCAGCTTGAAAAATAGTTTGGTCTTCAGCATCAAAAATAACACTGGCACAGGCAAAATCATTATCAAAATCTAGAAATCTAGCATTTGGTCCATAACAGTTCCAACAATATCGACTACCTTCTGATATTTTATAGTCAAAGATTTCCATTAATTTTCGAATGTTCATAAAAAATACCTCACATATTGTCTAATATGTATCATATTAGCATAACAAATAATTATTTTAAAGTATTAAGGGCAGGGTTAAGTTGCCCGATTAACTCTGTTTCACGGCTATGAGCCTGTTTTTTGCCTCGTATAATTTCAAGCTTACCAAACACAAAAGATTCTGGACCATAATGGCGTAATGCTTCGCATAGGCCCCAGTCCTTACTTTCTTTTAAGGCACGTTGTAAATGTTTTTGCATACGGCGGCGTAGGGTCTTGTATACATTGCCATTGTAACTCAGAGCAGTTAATCCAATATATTGATCACCGTTTGTCAGGTTCTCAATAAAGTAAATGACATGATTGCGGTCACAACGTTTTTTTCGAGCTTTTAGCATAAAAGACATTATACACCCATGCCCATTTATTGTCAACCAAAGATTTGCTTAATTTTTAAGCAGTAACTCTAACAAAAACTGTTGTTTTTTCACAACATCCTGTTCCCAAGGCAATTGCTGGTAATCAACATATTTCATTTTCTGTAGTTGATGTTGAGAAACTTTGTGCCTATGTTCCCATACAAGTTCGCTATTTTGGGAAATAGATAATTGTCCTGTTGTGATTTGGCTTAGGTGAATTAGTTCATGTGTAAGTACATGGATAGTATCTTTAATATTCAATTCAATGTTGAGTTTTATTAAGTTTTTAATACGTGAATTTAAAACTGTTTCCCCAAAAATTGACTTGCCCAATTTTCGCATTTCAATAGTAACTAAGTTAGGTAAAGGATAGTAAATACCGACAAACTTACATACTTTTTCAATCATACGGTTTTTATTGGTATCTGATTTTCCATCAATATACTTAAAATTTATGTTAACAGTCATAGTGATTATAGCCACAAAAAAAGGGCCATAAGGCCCTAATCAGTAAAAGTTTCCATAAATACTTAACCCCTCATTACGCATACGTTTTATGTATGGACATAGACTACTACAAACACCATGGCAACGTAAATTTACAGTGCTAAATAGTCCGCTATCATATGATTCAGGTGTTACCATTATGCTTAAATCATTAACAGGAGTAGTTTGGTAAGTCCACAGATAGCTATTACTTGTAGTATAATAATTCTGTAATGGCAAAGGCACAGTAAAATAATTTGGATAACTACTTAAAGGCTGCGATTGCAACCAATTGTACATATCATTGTTTCTAGCATTTATCCAAAACTTATTACCTTTCAAAAAAACAGGACTTACTTCAGTTAACGGAAGATTGCTTCCCAAATAAATTATATTATCAACTCTCCAAGCATCTACCATACAACTAAACCCATAACCAAATGCTTTAGCAATTTGGTTAGGGGTATTTTCTACGGTTGGATCTTCTCCGTTAATCAAGCCTCTGTAAGAAATATATAACATCTACTATTTATTACATTGCTAAAATAGGTCCATTACCATTGCGAAATCCTATTGTCCCACCTTCCTTTACGATCCTTTCGTTGACTTCTTCAAGACTAATTGGAGCAAAGTCGGTTTGTTCAACACAAACACAGTGGTACCTCGGATCTATCACACCATCTTTCATCACACGCTGGTAGTGAAGGTGACCATGAACATTGGTACCAAAACGTCCAAGACTTTCTTCATGAACTGGAATATGAGTAAAAATCATTCCGTTCATAACGTGGCATCCACGAATATCTCTAAAGTACGGGGTGTAATCTATCAGTTTGAATATATCGTGATTGCCACGGATCAGCACCTTGTCACCATTGAGCCTACCGAGCACACTGAGGAATTTACGATTGATAACTACATCCCCGAGGAAATAACATTTATCCTTTGGACGTACTCTGTCGTTATGTCGTTTAACCATTTCCTCGTCCATTTCTTCAGCGTTAGAAAATGGACGAAGAGGACTACCGTCGGCTCTTTTGAATACAGTACAGGTTTTTTCGTGACCAAAATGATGATCGGAACATAAAAATACATTTGGCATAATAATTCCTTTTAAAGGTTTTTTAATTTAAAGTGAAAATTTAGCATCTATTATAATATTTCTGTTATTTTATCATCAAAAATATTTTCTATGCTATCTTTTAGTAATACTGTAAGTATTAACCTAGGACCTGGAGAAACATTTACAGTATGTACGCAGTTGGTTTTTACAAAAGCACTACCTAATATTAGGTTAGCAACACTAAGTGTAGGTTCTGCCAAATATTCCCAACGATTTTCAACTGTAGTACCAGGTACAGCGTATGATTTATATTTACTACCATTAAGATATGTAAACTCTTGGATTGTTAATTGGTCTATAGTATTCATGTGACCCCACCAATGCATCTTATCGAAGGGGTCGCCTAAAATAAGGATATTAAATCTACTTTTTATTATTTTTGGTGGATTGTTCCATGTTAAGTCTAAATGTGGATTTCCTTTATACCAATTTTTACTATTTGATACAAAAACCTGTACCTTGTCAATTTTATCTATTATGTTTAGCTTTAAAAAATATTCTCTAAGTTCTTTCCCTGGAGGAGTTATAAAAAAATTTCTTGGTAGGTTATCCATTAAGTCGTGAATAAAATAATTTTCAAAAACTTTTAAATAAAAATTAATTATGTATTGACTTGCCTGTTTACTAAATTTAAAAGTTGATTTTATATAAAACATAAATTATTTATAATCTCAAATATTAATAAAATACAACTTAAACAAATATCTAGTATTTTCTATTATGTCAAATATGGAATATTAATCAGTTTGGAGCGGGTAGAGGGAATCGAACCCTCAACTCAACCTTGGCAAGGTCGTGTGTTACCTTTAGCACCATACCCGCAGTGCTGATGTTTGGTGGAGAATGGGAGGGTCGAACTCCCGACTCCGCGGTGCAAGCGCAGTGTTTTCCCAACTATACTAATTCCCCAAACTGTTTGGAGCGGGCGAAGGGATTCGAACCCTCTTCAACAGCTTGGAAGGCTGTGTCCTCTCCCAGGAGAACGCCCGCAGTAATATTACTTATACAACTACTTAGAGGCAATTTTAAAATGTTACATTGTCATAAAAATTAATTACTGCCTGTCTAATATCATCAATATTTGATGGTAGTGGATTTTTGATATTCTCAGATTCCGATAAGTC
>Ga0214917_10008005_pt1 | contig 10507 bp, 11 predicted proteins | sample LL_1208_BB_MetaG_FD_177983 | JGI IMG/M metagenome (GOLD analysis project Ga0214917, IMG submission 177983) | Freshwater microbial communities from Lake Lanier, Atlanta, Georgia, United States - LL_1208_BB | ecosystem: Environmental > Aquatic > Freshwater > Lake | place: USA: Georgia | collected...
AAAAACCTTTTCAGCCTTTAATCATATTAGTTAATAGTGTATATAGAGAACTTGAAAAATATTCTATAGAGGAAATTATGAATGGTAAACGACCATTAAATTATTTTATTGAAAAATCTTATAGAAATAAATTTAAACTTTTATATGAAATATAAAATGATAATAAAATAGAAAAACTTATTAACCGTTAAATTGGATACCCGACGGTAGAGGTGTCTTATGGGTGATTTACGATGCTCACATTTAATTTATCGATTTTTTTAATTGCATATGTGGTGTGCGCAATTCAAAAGTGCAGATTGCACTTTTGACTTGTCTATTGCGTAGCAATATAACCAGTTATGTTTGCGGATTCGCAAGTCTGCACTTGCGAATTGCACCGCACACATATATTTATTTTTATACTTTAAATATTTTTGTAAATAATAATATTTGTGGTTGTCGTAATTATATTCTTTATCGCGAAGCGATATAATAGAGTGCGATTATTGCAGAGCAATAATCGCACTTTTCATTTATCTATTGCGTAGCAATATAACCAGTTATGTTCTCTAATAGGCAAGTATATTCGAAGAATTACAATTGCCTATTATGACGCGCACATATATATATAAACAAAAAAAATTATATATAAATAATGTTACACGCCCTAATGTGCCAAGGTAGACTTATAGGTCTTTATTCTGATTATGAACAATGCACACAAACACTTGAAGGATTAGTTCAAAATCGCTTTGTTGTCAGAAATAATATTAGTATTAAGAGTTATTATGAAAACAGTATGATGACCGGACGGTATGATGTAGAATGTGGAAATAATATGAATACCAAAAATGTAGTTGTTAAGAATGATATTTCAGAAGATGAAACAACTATGAGCGAATCTGATTTGGATACAGAAACACGTAAAAAGGTGGAAGATGAAAGGAAAAAAAGAACTGATTTACAATATGAATTAATTAAAGCAAAAAAAGAAAAGGAACGTTTAGAGGAAAGTCAAAGAACATTTGAAGTTGATATTGATTTATATCATCGTTTTAAGAAGGTCCTTGCTAAAAATCCAAATTTTGAGATACCAGAACTATTCCAGGATAAATATCCTCTTATGGAACGTCTTGAACATGACAATATGCTAAATTGGGAAAATTTCCATAAACATTATCAACCTAAAAATATAGAAACTGGTTATACCAATATGTTTAATAGTGTACCGGTTAATGTTCCGGTAAATGGCAGATTTAATGTGCATATAGAAAAAACTGTATTGACTAATATTCATAATAATCTTAGTGAAACAGAAACGGAGACAGAAGATGAATCTTAATTCCTGGTTCAACTTATTATTGTTTGCACCACAATATAATAGGGGATAATTAAAATAAATTAAACATATATAAAACATTATAGAGATTTTTATATTTCCTTACTCTATTCATATTATTAATAAGATTATTTCTAATTTTATGTAATTCTAAAGTTGTGGCTATTTTATATTCTTCAAAATTAAAACATTGATGGTTATTTTCAAATGAATAAACTTCATCAATATCAATATGTTTAGACCTGGCAATATAACCACTCATCTCAATCAAATGACACACCGTACTTTGATTTACTGAATTGATACTATTAATGGTATCAATATAGTAATTACATCTTTTTAATTCATCCGAAAGAACATTATAATAATCCTTCATTATTATAATGTTATATTGTTTTGAATGATTATTAATCAATTTTTAATAAATAATCATCTGCATTAATATTTATTAAATTATACCCAATTGTTTGTAAATATTTATAAACCTCGCTATTTATAAAATTTTCATATAAATGTTTCCATATTTCAATTAATATTATGGGTTTATATTTAGTGATGATATTTAAACCACCTTTAAGAGCAAATAATTCATAACCCTCTACGTCCATTTTAATAAATGATAATGGTTTTCGTAAATAATTTTCAATATGATCTAATGTTATCATTGGTATATTTGATTTTGTTTCGCTACTACCAAGTGTAGTTGCTCCAAAATTAGTATCAGATTTATTATACATGATATTTGGCAATGTAGTCCATCCAAATTTATCACTTAATGCAGTATTAAATGGTAATATGTTTTCATAATTATTCATTTTAATATTATCAACTAATAATTTATAATGTTCTGGCATCATTTCAAATGCAATAATATCATTATTTCTATTTAATTTATTAATTAAAATAGTATGTGAGCCCACAAATGACCCACAATCAAATATAGTCGTATTTTCTTTAATATGAGGTTTAATATGATCATTAAATAATTCTTCTTCCCATATATTATTATTTAATATAATATTACATACCAAATCATTATTATCAAAACATTTAATGTATCCATATGCCGAGTGATTTATTATTTTAGTTTGTGGGAAATTAAATTCAACATCCGATGCATTAGTAAATGGTTCACTAACTTTAAATATTATCAACCCTAGTATAATAATTATTACAATCAGAATTATATATATGTAATTCATTATATATAATTATAATAAATTTTATATAATTATAATGTACCGTCTACACTCAATTCTTAGCCCAGGCGGGCTAAGAATTTAATGTGGGCGCTAATGAGAATATTTAATTATAAGCATACTGGGCTTATAATTAAATGTTCACGGTACATCCTTTGCTACATAGCTACATGCTAAATAGCTATATAGCTATAGATTATAATAATGTATAACTTTTTTATAGATTATATAATTATATAATGTACCACCACGCGATAGATTATATAATTATATCTTATATTATATAATGTACAGCTATGCTATAGATTATATAATCTACCGCCACGCGATAGATTATAATGTACAACTTTGTTATAGATTATATAATTATATTTTATATAATTATATAATGTACAGCTATGCTATAGATTATATAATATAAGATATAATTATATCTTATATTATATAATGTACCGCCACGCGATAGATTATAATAAGATATATATTTATTCTTACGAATAAATATATATCTTATTATAATGTACAACTTTGTTATAGATTATATAATATAAGATATAATTATATCTTATATTATATAATGTACCGACAAATAGATGAAGAAATGATTTTAAAAAATTTAGACCGTCTTGAGGAAGAAGCACAAATGAATTATATGAGCAAGTATGAACCGACTTTAGAAGAAATAAATTCAGTTTATAATCATATTAAGAATTTTATTAGGGAGCGTAAGAGGATTATATATGGTGGCTATGCCCAAAATGCTTTAATATGTAAACAAGACAAGGGAAAAGGATTTTACAAGCCATCTGATTTAGCCGATATTGAATTTTACACACCTGATCCAATTGGTGATACTGTTGATTTATGTGATATGTTGGAGAAAAAAGGATTTAAACACATTGAGGGGAAGGAAGGTGTCCATAATGAAACCTATAAAATATTTGTAAATTTTCATAATTATTGCGATATATCTTATATGCCAGAAAATATATATATAAACTGCCCAACAATGGAGGCAGAAGATTTAAAAATGACTCATCCACATTTTATGTTAATTGATGCCTATCGCGTATACAATGACCCAATGACAAGTTATTTCAGATTAAAGAAAACATTTGGGCGTTTTAATACATTAATGAAATGTTATCCATTTAATGATAATATGATATATAATAAATTTTCATATGATAAATTTAAAGATGATAGTAAAATAAATCGTTATATTAGAAAACACATAATCCACAATAGTAAATTAATTGTGGTAGGTCATTATGCATTTAACCAATTAGCAAAATTGGCACATGCGCCACCCACCTATCTAATAGAGTGCCCATTTATTCAGGTTATATCGGATAACTTTGAGGAAGATTTAAAAACCATATCAAATAAATTAAAAGGTAATTTTAAAAATATGTACTATAAACGTTATTCTCCTTTTTTTCAATTCTTGGGTAAATCAGTAGAATTTTATTATAATAATAACTTGGTTTTTCGTATGTATGATAATAATCATCGTTGTACGGTTTACAGATATTCTGAAAAAAAGAAAACATATTTTGGGACTTATATGCTCCAATTTATGTACAACTTAATTCAATACAATATGGCAATAATTAGAAAGAATAATTTTAATACCATGGTATATGGAAGTATGATAACAAGAATGATGAAAATGAGAGATAAATATCTTGAAAATAATAATATGACCGTTATAGACAAGGGTATATTTCAAGAATTTACATTTGATTGTATCGGGAAACCAGTCGATATATTAAGAGAGTCTTTCCTCGACACCATAAAGCGAAGGGAACAGGGCAAGCACAAATTTATATATAAACCAAAGGGAACACCAGGAAAGAAACCAGTTTTCAGATTTGATAATACGACAGGAGAGAGTTTATCTTAAGGACCACCAGAATTCGCAAGAAAAATAGCGGTACCAATAACTTAACTATAATCATAGTCATTATTGTTACATGAGTATTAAATACTGCGAATTGATTAACATAACTATTTTGCATAAGAGGAGTAAATTGTATTATATCAAATATAAATGTGGTGTGCGCAATTCAAAAGTGCAATCTGCACTTTTGACTTGTCGCAACCAGTTATGTTTGCGGATTCGCAAGTCTGCACTTGCGAATTGCACCGCACACAAATGTTGTTAATAAGAGAATGGGTATAAGCTTTGGTCGTGTGTGCAATTTATTTTGTGAATAAATCAACAACATTAAGAATGAATGTCATAAATGATAATACTAAGAATGTACTCGCAATTATTTTCAATATATTTCTAAATCCATCTGTATCGGGTATGTAATTATCGATTCGGGTTATATATAAAAAGAAGAAAAAGATAAATAAAACAGTTTCCATAGTATTTAAGATCTTGTCATTTAAACTTAAACTTTCTTCTTCATTAGCGTTGGTGAATTTACCTTTTTTTGCACCGGTAAGGTGGTGAATTATATTTAATAAAGCCATTATATACAATACTATATATTTTTTTATATATAATATTATAATATGTCAAAAGAAAGTAATATTAATTTGGAAATAAATGGGCGATTATTTCCTTCATGGTTATTAGAAAATTTTAAAACTTATGAATTACCAGAAATATTTAGGAAAGAAGGAGAAGACCCTTGTAATGAAAAAATAGTAAAGGAATTAACCCCTTATCAAAAATTTATTGGGCAATATCTTAATTATCGTTCTCCGTTCAAAGATATTTTATTATATCACGGTTTGGGTTCAGGTAAGACAGTTAGTGCTATTAATATCTATAATGTCCTATATAACTATACCCCAAAATGGAATGTTTTTCTTCTCATTAAAGCATCATTGAAAGATGACCCTTGGTTGAAGGATTTAGGTGAATGGATTGGGAGAGAAGATCGTGATAATCGTATGGCAAATATTCATTTTATTCATTATGACTCTCCCTTTGCTGATCGTGATTTCTTGGAAACAGTTAAAAAAGCAGATAGTAGCCGTGAATCATTATTCATTATTGAAGAAGCACATAATTTTATCAGAAATGTATATAATAATATTTCATCAAAAAAAGGTAAACGTGCTCAGGTAATTTATGATTATATTCAACAAGAAAAACGCGATAATAATAAAACGCGTGTTGTGATGATATCTGCCACCCCCGCCGTAAATAATCCATATGAATTAGCCTTAATATTTAATCTTATGCGCCCAGGTACTTTTCCCACTAGTGAGGCTATATTTAATCAAATTTATATATCATCCACTAATTTTGAATCATTAAATGAAAATAAAAAGAACCAATTTCAGCGTCGTATTATGGGGTTGGTTTCCTATTACATTGGTGCTACTCCAGATAAATATGCCAGAAAAACAACTCATTATAAGGAACTGGTAATGAATCCATATATGCAAGAAGTATATGATTATTTAGAAGAGATTGAAGAACAAAAAGAAAAAATGAGGAGAAAAATGTCTCGTGGTAAAGTAGGCGGAGATGATATGTCAACTTATGCATCATATACTCGCCAAGCGTGTAATTTTGTGTTTCCCAATATTAGCAGTAAGATTAATGGTGAAAAACGTCCTCGTCCTGGTATGTTTAAGATAACAGATGCAGAAGCGGTGACAGTTGACGAAGGAAAACGTTCTGATAAAATACAGAGAATGAAAATGTCAAGTGAGAGTATTGCAATGTATATAAAAGCAACTCGTGAATACGTCAATGCAACAATAAATTATTTCAAAGATTTACATCGCAAAGATAAGGAAAGTAATTATACACTAAATGACGATGTTAAAGATTTTTATAATAAATATGAAGGTAGTTTTACCAAGATGACCGAAAGTAAAAATAAAAAATCGTCTTTATTCGATGCCCTCTATATGCATAGTCCAAAAATGCTTTATGCAATATTTAATATATTAAAATCACCTGGAAGCACCTTAGTATACAGTAATTATGTAGAAATGGAAGGATTAGAAATGTTTAAAGTATATCTTGCATTCTTTGGATTTATTTCATTGGATGATGATAAAGAATTTGACATATCTAATCCAGGTAAGAAAACATCAAAATCCGGTATGCGTTATATAGAATTTCACGGTGGGGTTGATAAAGAAATAAGAACAAAGAACAAAAAACTTTTCAATATTAAAGAAAATAAGGTGGGTGATGTTATAAAAATTATTATGATTTCACCAGCTGGTGCTGAAGGTATTAACCTTAATAACTGTCGTCAAGTGCATATTCTTGAGCCATATTGGAATGAAGTCCGTATAGAACAAGTTATTGGTCGTGCTGTTCGTCAATGCCATCACAAAGATTTACCTATGGAAGAACGCACAGTTGATGTATTTAGATATAAGATGGTTCGTGCCAATGGTAAGGAAACATCTGATGAGATGATGGAAAATATATCCAGAAGAAAGAACAATTTGCTTATATCATTTATTGAGGCAATTAAAGAAGTAGCGGTTGATTGTGAATTATTTAAGGCACATAATATGATGGGTAGTAAATATAATTGTTTTAAATTTAATGAGGAATCTCAATTTGATAAAGTAGTTGGTCCCGCGTATAACCCAGATATTGAAATAGATAGTAAGATGGACAATGGACTTAATGCAATAGATAGTATTAAGAAAAGAATTAAAGTAAGGAAAATAAAAGTAGTTAAGAAATTAGACGATATGACATATTCTGAAACCATAAATGGCTGGTTTTATGAACCCACCGGTGTGGTATATGATTATAAATTAGATTATCCAATTGGGATGGTTGGGCGAGATGTTAATGGTAGTTTTACAAAATTAGATAAAGATACGTATATTATAGATAGAGTTATTAATATTCCACAATTTAAATTATATGAATAAATAAAAATAATAATCTATTATTTTTATTCAAGTGTTAATAATTTGCGGATTCTTTTATTGCCTTTGGATTTGTTGAACTTGTGTATTCATTTGAGGCATTTGCATTGGTACATGTGCACCTTGTTGATTACCTTGTGTTTGGTCCGTTGCCCCCATGTGCATATTATTGAATTGTTGCGAGATTCCGGTCATTTGGTCGGAACCCTTTAATAATTGTTCTGGAGAAATACCATAATTATTTATATTATAATTTTGATTATGAGGAACCATGTATTGAACATGTAATGGGTCAATATTTTTTTCTGTATCTTTTCCAAGCATCATAATGTTTTGCATTGGTGCGCCTGTTGGCATACCCATAGATGGACCCATTGGCATACCCATCATTTCACCCATAGAATTTGGACCCATCATTTGGTTCATCATGGGATTCATTGGACCCATTGGACCCATCATATTCATCCCCATTTGTTCCATGTCAGTATTAGCTTGTATGTCCTCACTGAGAACACTGGTAAAATCTAAACCTTTTTTGCTTGTTTTTTTGCTAGATTTACGGCTAGATTTTCTAAGACTGCGATTTCCTTTAACATTAACTTTAGTTGGCATATAAAATATGTCAGAAAAAATTTATAATATTTTTATTTTGATTTTTTCCTAACCGTTTTTTTAATTTCTTTTAATGTTTCTTTTAATTTCTCATTTTCAGTTAATAAATCATTAATTTCTTTTTCATATTTTTTAGATATTTTTTTAATAAGTTCTTCTTTTAACTCTGCAAATGTCATTTTTTGATAAAATATACAATTTTTCTTTTGAACTGACCACCTTACTTTATTACCACTTTCTAAAACCATATATTCAGGTTCATTTTTCATAACTTTTCCACCTAATCTAAATTGTTTTTTACCCGTGGATGGATTTATATTAAAATATCTAACTAATGTTCCTATTTTTATAGTGTTCGAATCTTCGGATAATTTATATTCTTCTAATTTCTTTTTAATTTCATCAGGAGACATATTATCTTGTACCGATTTAATTGATTTAACCCGATTATTTGCACCGCCAGTCATACTATCAGTCATAATATTATTATTTAAAAGAAAATAATATTTAAACTGTTTATTGCGAAATATTTCTTAATGCTGCATTTTGTGTTGTTTGTATCATATTGCTTGTTTTCATCATAGCTGTGTTAATTGCACTACTTGCAACATCTTTCGATGCAACAATTGCTTGTTTAGATATATCTTTCGATGCTTCGACTGATTGGCGAGCAATATCTTTAGCTGCTGTCTTAGCTTCTTGTTTAATAGTTGTACCGACTTCTTTTGCTGCAGATTTTGCTTCTTGTTTTAAAATTGGGACGGCTTGTTTCGCCCCAGTTTTAATAATACTTGTCGCTGACGAAAATAAACCACCCCCTAATTTCTGACGGGTTTTTAAATCTATATATTTCATTTTATATTTCATATATTTAGCCTTATAATCACTTTCCATTAATATATTATATATAATTATTTAAAATTATCTTTGTCCAAATATGAAATAAATAAATCTCTCATTTTATCATTTGCCGAAGTATGTTTTTTATAAAATATATAATTCCTTTCAAATGATACATTAAATATATCACGTCCGGTATTTATTAATGCCATCATATGAATCCCACTTTTCTTAACTGTTTTTTTTGACAATATTCCACCCCATTTAAGTTCACCATTCATATTAACATATCTAACATATCCACCTAATTTTATCTCATTATAATCTTCTAAACTGTCAATCCATATATATTTATCCAATTCTGTTTTATATTTATTAAATAATGATTCTATATATTTTTTTTTATTATCTTCCCATTCCTCTTGAGTCATTATACTGTCCACCATCTTGCTTATCTCAATTTCTCTATCGGTTAACATTATAATTAAATATAAATCTTTTTAAAGAAAAACTAATGTAAAGATATTAATGGACGCAACGCTTGAACACTGGTTAGGTAATTTTTTCAATAAGGATATTATTAACCCAAGTAGTGATATTATAAATTATATCAATAAAAATAAGTTCACCAATAATATTGAGGTTAAAATAGATGAATTAGAATTCGATTTCAATTCTAAAATGCAAGAAATAATCAATACATTTGAGAATGAAAACATAACAAAACTTTATAAAAATAAGAATTCTCTTGAAATTTTACAAAAAGAAACGGAAATTGTTAAATTAATTTCTAAATATTCTTTACAAAACAATAAATTGGAATATACATTTATTGTCAATTGTCTTAAATATTTATATGAACTCAGTGAAATTCTTCGAGGGAGATTAAAACAAGGTAATGTTAGTTTTAATAAAACAACTAATGCAGCGATTGTTAGATGTTCATACAAGTTTTGTAATTATAAAGAAAATTGTACCTATAATTATGGGAAAAAAGGATTAGCTTGTTATCAAGATCATTTTGTTCATAATATGGTTTCCCGCGATGTCCAAGCCCTAATATCATATATAGAAGAAACTCATAGCGATGGAGACACTATAACACATAATAAGGAAATATTAAAAACAATCAATACATTGGCATTTGTAATTGGTCATATGGAGGGTGAACTAAGGGCAAAATGTTTATATAATGATATTAAGGATTGTGAAAAATATCACCACGTCAATACTAAAAATTAGTAATATTATTAATTGCAATTAATTTTTGATTCATCATATCATTATAATAAACCATTGCGCATTTTTTGATATCATTTATCATCCATTCATAAGATTTATGTTTTTTAATTTGAGATTGAAGATATTTTTTTGGGAAATATATCTTGTTTTTCGATTTAGGTTTTTCTTTTATCCCATTGTGGTAAATATTTATTTCGGCAAATAATGGACCTCCTGTTAATTTAAAAGGTGATTTTTTTTCTTTCTCATACTGTTTTTTTGATAAGGTTCTTAATTTTATATATATTACAAAATCTTTATTTTTTATAACCTGTTTTTTATCAAACATTAAATGTTTCCCTGATTTATCTTTATTATTATATATAATATAATGGTATTTTTTACTTTCTTTAATTATATTATTTAAGTCTATCATTATAAT
>Ga0214917_10008006_pt1 | contig 10506 bp, 13 predicted proteins | sample LL_1208_BB_MetaG_FD_177983 | JGI IMG/M metagenome (GOLD analysis project Ga0214917, IMG submission 177983) | Freshwater microbial communities from Lake Lanier, Atlanta, Georgia, United States - LL_1208_BB | ecosystem: Environmental > Aquatic > Freshwater > Lake | place: USA: Georgia | collected...
GTGCATCGATATAAATCTTCTGCACTTCTGGCTTTTCTAGAATTTCGGACATGCGCAAAGGTTAGAGAGTTACAAATAGATAAGCGAGTTGCGAGTTATTTGCAGTAGTTAACGAATTGCAGCCAGCGCCGCTAATACCTGCTCGCGCTTCGGTGTTCCTGCTGCGCGGCCTACTTCAATGCCGTCTTTATTGATAAATAGCGTTGTTGGAGTAGATCGAATATCTAATTCACGGACCAACTCGAGATGTGATTCAGCATCAATATGGATGTGCTTCACATCGTCCATTTGGACAACCATCTGCGAAAGCAAGGAGTGAGTAGCTCGGCAAGGAGCGCAGAACGCTGATGAGAACTGCACCATCGTGGCCCGAGATCCGAGTGGCTCACCGAGTGCCTGAGCAGTTAAACGATGGCCAGGAATAGCTTTACTAGACCTGATTGCGCCACGTGAGCGCTTCCACCAGATTCCATACGCGCTAGCAAGCACCAGCACGATGACAAGTGGAAGATATGTTTTCACACGAGTATTCTCACACAATGGCCAAGGTGTTGCTACTGACTAATTCGCAAGGAGCAAGCGCAGAAGTTCTGCCTGCACTCGCGTTGTTGCAACACACTTGCAAAGTGATGCCACTTGAAGCATCAGTTCTCGTCGATACACCTCTGATGGATGTTGTCTTCATCGATGCCCGTAAAGATTTCCCAACAGCTAAATCACTCACACGACTTCTAGCAACCACCGGAGTCGGTGCACCCATCATTGCAATCACCACAGAAGGTGGCCTCTCTGCATTCACTGCAGATTGGGGCTTCAACGATGTCATCCTCGACACCGCAGGCCCTGCAGAAGTTGATGCTCGTATCCGTATTGCAGTTGGAGCTCACCAAGCACAGATCGAAGCTTCAGATCCAACTTCATCAGAAATTCGCCAAGGCGATGTCGTTATCGATGAAAATACCTACACCGCCAAGATCAAGGGCACATCTCTTGACTTAACTTTCAAAGAATTCGAACTTCTTAAATACCTTGCACAGCACCCAGGACGCGTCTTTACTCGCGCACAGTTACTTCAAGAGATCTGGGGCTATGACTACTTCGGTGGCACTCGCACCGTTGACGTTCACATCCGTCGTCTTCGCTCAAAGCTCGGCCCAGAATTCGAATCCATCATCGGCACCGTACGCAATGTCGGTTACCGTTTCACCGTCCAAAATGGCGGCAAGGAATCAAATTCTTTAGAACTCGTTTAACCATGCGCCACATCCTTAAGCTCAACCGTTCTCTGCAAGAACCTATCGCGCATATCGAACACAGCTATCAATTCATCACCTTTGATCCTGAAGTCCATCCTGAAGCTTGGCTAGATCTAAACAATCTCATCTTCGCTAAGCATCCCGACCAAGGTAATTGGGCGATGAAAGATCTAGAAAACAGAATGGCTGAACCTTGGTTTGATCCCAAAGGTTTCTTCCTCTGTGTTCACAACGGCAAGATTGTTGGTTTCTGCTGGACCAAGATCCACAATGAATTCGTCAATCAAGATCCCATTGGTGAGCTCTACGTAATTGGCGTAGACCCTGCTGAATCAGGCAAAGGTATAGGCCGCGCAGTCTGCACAGAAGGCCTTATCTACCTCAAAGAAAAGGGCATCAAGCAATCAATCTTGTATGTCGATGACGATAACGAAGCCGGCAAAAAGCTGTATCAGACTCTCAAATTCAAGTGAGTAGGTACATTTTCTCTATTTAAGAATCTTTAAGAATTTCTCGGATGAATCGAAAAATTCGTTTTTGCTGATTGTCAAACCCAGCATAATCTCTAACGAATAATTGATGGTTTTCTTTCAGAATATTCAATTTATGTGAATCGCGATCCAAGGAACGAATTTCACAGATAAAATCTAAAACGGATTTCAGCGGCATAATTTGATATTTTGTTGCATTCATTTTTTCGGCTATATTGTTTGGGTCTGTGGTCAGCAATGCTGCACCATTCTTTACAGCCTCAAGCCCAAGTGGCCAACCATTAAAAGCCCTATCTGAAGCTAAGTTGAGATAGAGATCAATATTCTTACAATAGAAGTTTTCAAGGTCGCGGAATGACATTGGAGCTAGCTTTTTGATGAATGGATTTTTCTTACAATTACCTACTGAGTAAAACCGTACTTTACTGAGAGGAAATAGGATTTTGTAGAATGTAACTATCCACCAGTACTTACTTGCGCCTTTTGCCTTATCGCCACCCAAACTTGAAAAGCATACATTTAGTCGGGATGGTTCATGAGAAATAGGATTTGGTTTTTCTTTCTTCAAGTACAACGGAACTGTGAGACATGAAATATGCCGAATTCCATATTCCTCTATTTCTACGGTTGATATTGGGTGCGTAGTTACGACATTCACATTCCTTGATAACTGTGATGATTGGCCGGGGACAAATCCACCGCCTGGATAAAGATGAACAAGTTGCTTATTTTGTTCGAAAGCAAAATTTTGATTGAAGTCCACGTAAGATCCAAGAAAAATATGATAGATCAAATCAAAATTTTCAACATTAAAATCTTTTTCTTTTGTCAGGCAATACGAATAGTGGTTATTTTTTCCATTAAACGAGGTACCGTCAAAACCACCATTGAATTTATTCAGGTGATTGTAATTGGGGTCGAATATCTGAAATTTATAAGAGGAATTTCGAAAATAACTGGAAAACAATTGGTGTTCGAAATCGACTTCAAATGTAATTCCTGCATAGGATTTACCATGTTTAACTAGAAATGAAGTTTCATACTCTTCTAGGAAGGAGATTAATTCGACATTTCTCCAAGAAGCATACTTATTCGGGAAAAGGCCATCAGTAACCAGAATCTTCTTTAATTTCATTGTTTCTGAATTTTTCTTGCCCACCTTGCGAGCGACTTTACAACAAGCTGGAATACAGGGGGGGTTAACCAATATTCCAGTGATTTAAGTCGCTTAACAATCCGAGCTCCAAATGACTCCATTTCTTTGATTGAATTCATGAAAGGTTTCAGATCTCTCTGAGATTTTTGTAAGATTATTTGCTTGTGACCTTTAATATCGTTTTCTTGAGTATAACTCTCGCCGTAAGTCCCCGTTTTGAAATCCAGGTTAAATTTGAGGTTAGCCTCTGCCAGCAAATTAGTCGTTATCTCATGGCTCTTAGCGAAATTTTCTTCGCTGGTCATATACATTTTTGCACCGGAGATTAGAAATGGAACAAAGTTAGAGGTGTGTATGAATTTCATAGTGGCAGATGCAATTCCGGGAAAACTTTCATGCCAGATATCGTCGACCACAATGATTCCCTGCTCCGAGAGATTATTACTCGCAAAATCTAAGTCTCTTAGCACTGCGACTTCTGAGTGTTCTCCGTCTATATGAACTAAGTTGAATTGGATTCCTGGTTCACGTACCAAGAGCTCGCTTGTTGATGAATAGAGTTTTACATTTGAATATTTGTTGAGAACATTTCTTCGAATTCTTTTTTTATGCTTGGGAGACCAGGATAAGGATCTACCGCATAAATTTCTATTTGATTAATATTGTTACATAAGGATGCAACCCAACCACCTTTCCATACTCCTATTTCACAAATTCTGGGATTGTTACTATACGAAGCTTGAATGAGCGCAAATACTATATAGGCGTCAACTGGAGATAGGAACTGATTGGCCTCTGATTCAATCCACCGGAATGAAAATTCTGACATAGCACACCTTTTTCTCTGAGAACTTCCCGTGTAAACACCTGGCGCGCTCGTTTGTTTCTATTCTATACCCTTTCGTATTCAAACCACTAGGTCTCCACGACCTGTCGTTTTCGAGAATTTTCATTGCTGTGAATTCAACCGAGAGAACGAGTCTGCAATATAGAAAATTTTTCTTAAGATTTGAATCTTCACCCTAGAGCTAGCTCCGCGCACATAGTCCTAAATGCTGCTGTGTGGCCATCAACGTCTGCTTCGGTTGTATCAGGGCACATCAAGGCCATGTTGTGGAACGGCGTAATCAAGTAGCCATCGTTTAGCAAACGCAAGTGGATGTACTGCTCGAGTTCAAAGTCACCTGAATCCGCTGCTTCTTTACCTGTTACCGGTTGCTTGCCTTTAAAGATGTACTCACCGCGTGCACCTAAGCGGTTGCAGTGCCAATCCAGATCAAATTCCTTAATGGCAGCATCAATACCGTCGCACCAACGATTTCCTAGCGCAATCATTCGTTCAAAGTTTGCCTCAGTAAGAACTTCAGTAAGCGTTGCTTTCATCGCAGCTAACGACAATGCGTTTCCTGCAAGAGTTCCACCGATGCCACCAAGGTCGATGATTTCAAGTTCTACCAACTTCTTAATCTGATCAGCAATTGCTTGTGTCATTCCAAATGTTCCTGTTGGAATACCAGCAGCAAGTGCTTTACCAATTGTTAAGAAGTCAGGTTTTAAACCAAGCGCCTTGGTCATTCCACCAGGACCCACAGAGATTGTGTGGGTCTCATCGATAATCAAATACGTTCCGTACTTCTTCGCCAGTTCCTGTACTCCAGCCAAATAACCATCTTGCGGCAAGACAATGCCGATATTGGTCATGGCTGGTTCCATCAAGATTGCTGCAACATCACCATGAGCAAGTGCTTTCTCCATCGCAGCTAAATCATTAAATTCAACAACGCGCGTAGTGACATCAAGATCAACTGGTGCGCCGATATTTCCTTCGCGCTTTACTGTAAAACCTGCATCATCAAGAGTTGCAAAAGTTTCATCGACTGAGCCGTGGTAACAACGATCAATCACAACAATCTTGCTACGCCCTGTAATCATGCGTGAGTAACGAATAACGTGACGGTTGGCATCAGTTGCAGACACCGTGAACTGCCACAAAGGCAGCCCAAATCGTTCCTTCAAAAGACCAGAAACAATTGCAGCATCCTCGGTTGGAAGCATCGCTGTAATGCCCTTACCGACCTGCTCACAAATAGCAGCAACCGTTGCATCAGGTGAGTGGCCTGTCATTGATCCGGTATCGCCCAAACAGAAATCAACATAAGTATGGCCATCAACATCGGTAAAGCGCGCGCCCTTCGCTTCTTTCACAAATACTGGGTGCGACCCTGGCCACTTAGCCATCCATGACATCGGCACACCTTCGTGCATTACCTTCTTTGAATCTTCAAAGGCAGCAGCTGATTTCTTGTGGGTATCAAGAAAGCGCTGTTCTTCCTTTGCGCGAAGTTCTTTGAGGTGCTGGCGATTAATTTGAGTGCTCATAAGAGCCGATTCTATTTACCCTTGAGAGAAAACGAATAGGGCTTCGATGTAGTTCTCACCACTAATCCCTAAATTCGCCGCATCTGGTGGCGCAGTCTGTGGTTCTAGACAGACTCCATCAGAATCTTCGCTGTAAACCACCCACCACGGCGCATCCGATTCAATATCAATACGAGCAACATCCTCCCAAATCACCGCAGGGGTTCCGCGAACTTCAGTAAATGCATCATCCCAAGGCTGTGGAGTTGGACTAATGAGTTCACCTGTGGGCAACCCATCAGAGCCACGCTTGAGCATCTTTGCAGCGCTAAATTCAATCTCCGCTGTTCCTCCGCGTTCCAGATCACGCGCAAACCAAGGGTGCATCCCCAACCAAACAGGAATATCACAACCATTGTCATCGTATTCAAGTGACCAACGGATTGCATCATCTAGAACTTCAATTGTCTGTTCAACAGTTGCACCCATATAAGGCTTTGGTAGATGCAGCAAAGAACGACCAGGGCCAATCTCTTGCCACGATGTTGTAAATCCAAATCCATGAATAGCGTTCGGTGGATCAATATTTGTAGGTAGTTGATGCTCAACACCCGATGCTGAAGTAATCAACCCATCGCGGATACGCCCAGCCCACGGCGCCATTGGATACCAACCATTTGTTAAAACATTTCCGCGGAAGGGGACAGTAAATTCCATTTCCCGCCATTTAATGGATGTGATCTTTCCACCGCCATCGAGATCGATTGCAACCTGGAATTCTGCATCATCGATAAATTGCATTACACACCCTTTAACTCATGCTTATACGGTGGCTGCGCACCCTTACGAGAACAGGTAATCCCTGCAGCAACAGCTGCACGATGCAGAGTCGATTTCAATTCTTCACCAGTTAGATTGAGTATTCCCTTTTCAATCATCGCTTCAACGATGATTGCACCTACTGTGTCACCAGCACCAACGGTGTCGGCGACTTCAATCTTCACACCTGGAACTTCAACTGCGCCATCTGCTGTAAAGCCAATCAACCCTTGTGATCCACGAGTAACAACAACGAGCGCTGCACCATCCGTTACCCAACGCTTAGCAACCTCTGCATACTCAACACCTGGATATAACCAAGCCATATCGTCATCGCTTACCTTGATGACAGATGAGATAGCTGTCCATTTTTCAACTGAAGCTTGGTATTTATCGCGATCGCCCATTACTGATGGTCGAATATTTGGGTCATAGACAATGGGTGCGAACTCAGCCACACGGATAGCCCAGTCATATAAAACATCAGCACCTGGCTCAATAACCGTGACCAAAGTGCCTATGTGGAGCACATTTGGCTTATAGCGCGATGGATCTGGTAACCAATCGAGTGAGAAATCAAATGTCGCTGTTCCATCAATCAAGAATTCATACGATGCACCACCGTTTGCATCAAGTGTCACCGTTGCTAAACATGTTGGCTTATCGCTCTTTAACGCCAAATCTAACTTCACTTCATCATCAAGTAATTCTTTACGTGCAGCGACTCCATATTCATCAGTTGAAATACCATCAATGAAATATGAATCTAACCCAAGGCGAGCAAGTGCCTTTGCTGTATTTGCCGGCCCTCCACCCACGTGCGGAACACGAACACCATCTGCACCAGGAATTAAATCAATCAGCACCTCACCACACACCCAGATGCTCATTGCTGTTCTCCCTTTCGCGCCAAATACTCGGTAATGATTTCAACACCTAACAAATGATCTTCCACCTGCGGCAGACCACTGATAATCAAGACCCCAGTTAAACCCAACCCAACGACATTGAGCGCAAGCCCTCCACCATGGATTGCATACAGCTCATCTTCTAAACCTTTTTCTGCATGCCAATCAATTCCTTGCTCTTCAGCAATCACACGCTCATGAATAGTCGAACGCCCCGTTAAATTAACAACGCGTGCTTTACGACCAATCCACCAATCATTTTCAGGAGTGGATCCCGGAAGAGATGCGTGAAAGACAATCCAATCTTTCATCCGCACTTCAACAGCAATCGGCAGCTTTCGATCTAAACCAATTTCCTGCGCAATAGTGCCGATCTCAATCGCCTCAGCCTGCGTTAGGGATGACAACTGCAGAGCCTTAGCCTCAAGCTCTAAACCAACGCTCGTAAACCCACCAGTTGTTTCCACCACGCAAGTATCATGGCTCAATGCTGACAATTCCAGAAACTGACCTCGTAGTTCATCCACTCTGCCTCGGTGGCAACGTATTTGGCTGGACCGCAGGACCTGAAGAGTCACACAATGTCTTAAACGCCTATGCATCCCACGGTGGCAATTTCATCGACACTGCCGATGTTTATAGCGAATGGAAACCCGGCAACAAGGGCGGAGAATCCGAAACCATCATCGGCACCTGGCTTAAGTCACAAGATCGCAGCAAATTCGTAATTGCCACAAAGGTCGCCAAGCTCTCAACCCGTCCCGGCCTGCGCCCTGAAAACATCATCGCCGCCTGCAATGACTCACTGCAGCGCCTACAAACCGATTACATCGATATCTATTACGCGCACCACGACGATCAAGAAGTGCCAATGGCAGAAACACTTGGCGCATATGCCCAATTAATTAACGAAGGCAAAGTTCGCTACATCGCAGCTTCCCAACACACAGGCGCCCGACTTCAAGAAGCGCTCAGCATTGCGCAACAAGAAGGCCTACCTTCTTACATTGCTCTTCAAGATCATTACAACCTCATGGAGCGCAATCCATTTGAATCAGAACAACAAGAAGTTCTCGCCACTAACGGCCTCAGCGCTCTTCCTTTCTACTCGCTCGCCCGCGGATTCCTCTCAGGCAAATACCGCCCTGGAGTAACTGTTGATTCTGTTCGCGCAGATAGCGTTAAGGATTACCAAACCGATAAAGGTTGGGCAGTCGTTGCAGCACTCGATGAAATCGCTAAAGCGCACAACTCATCAGTTTCAGCGATTGCACTTGCTTGGCTTCGCTCAAACCCACAGGTCAGCACTCCGATTGCGTCAGCTCGAACAGTTGAACAACTGAATGAAATTATCGAAGTTGTTCACTTGTCAGAATTTGAAGTAAAGAAGCTCAACGCAGCTAGCGCTTAATAACCTTTATTAGGGCCATACGCCCAAGCGGTTTCATCGTGGCGGTTGATTGTCCAGAACGAATATTCAGCTAGCTCTGGTCGACCAATCCATTTCTGTGCGTCCACACCGTCAACCATCAACGCTGTAGCCAGCGCATCACACATCGCACCATCAGGCCCGATCACTGAAGCAGAGCGTGCTCCAACAGCAATCAACCCGGTATGCGGATCAATGATGTGCGCACCTTTTTCATAATCACCACTGGTTGCAACCGAACCTTCAGCCACATCAAAGAACTTCACATATTTCTCAACATCAATTGGGCTAGCAATTCCTATATTCCACGGCCCACCTTCAGGCTTTCCGCCTCGTAAAACCAAGTCACCAGAAGCATTAATCAATACATGTTCTACGCCTGCCTCAACAAGCATCTGAGCCCCAACTTCAGCAGCCCAACCCTTCACCAACCCCGATGGGTCAAAGCCGCCTTCGGCTTTCCAAGGGTCAAATGCGCCCAAAGTCAGCTCTCGTGCGTACTCACAGAGCGCCCACACCTGCTGCACGTATTCACTCGCATCTTCAATCTTCATCTCGCCACGGCGCAGCTGCGATACCTGGGAATCAGATTTATAAGTTGAGAAATCTCGATCTACCTGAAAAAAGAATTCTTGAACTTCTTCAACTGCACTAGCTAAAGCAACTTCATCTAAACTTGAAGATGTTGCATCAATAACTACAACCGTTCCCCAAGTTTCAACAAGTCTTTCTAGTCTCACAAACCAGCCTTCGAGATTGCAGACTTCACTGAAGACCAGAATGCATCGGCAGTAAATGACGCTTGTGATCTACAACTATTTGATGTTCCACATGGCAACTGGGACGCTGAATATTGCTTCACTTGTTCAACCGTAATTTTTCCACCATTCACAAATGGAAGAAGTGCTGAAAGTGAATTCTCACTCCATGAACGTGGAGATTGTGATGCACTCACATTAGTAATCTTGCCGTTGCTAAAAGTCACGGTCGCAGAAAGCGTTCCGTAATTACGCGCGTTAAATGAAGCACCCGTAACTGTTCCTGAGTATCCACCTGTTGCTGGCGCAGGAGCCGCAGTCGTGTGTGTTGCTGTCGGAGTTGGAGTCGCCGCAGGAGCACTAGATGCACTATGTGTTGCACCGGGAGTTGAACTTGTTTGCGAAGTTGCCTTCTTTGTCGCAACTGCTGACTTTGTTGGCGTTGTCTGTGTTGCAGCTGGCGTTTGCGCCGGCTGCGTCGCCGCAGGCGTTGCCTGTGTTGCACCTCCCATCGGCAATCCACCTGAAAGCGAATCAACGCTCTGAGTAGAAGTGAACTGTGGAGGCGTGATCGCTAAGACCGCTCCAAGACCACCAACGGTTCCGCCTGCAATTAATAGTGCGCGTTTCATATCTGAACTATGACTTCCATTCCTGAGAGGTAACTGAGCCGGGTCTGTCCTACGTCTACGAATTCCTACTCTGAGTGAAAGGCAAATAGATAGTCACAACTAGGCATAGGAGAACGACTCATCATGGAAGCGATTCTTAGGCACTCCTAGGTCCTCAGCAGCCTTCTTAACGGTCTCTACAAGCGGCCCAGGGCCACAGATGTAGATATCTGAGTCAGACACACGTGGCACCAATTCCTGAAGCGCAGCAGCGTCCATCGGGTGATCCTTACGGGACCCCACCAAGTAATGCACCCGAATCGTGCCCCCTGAATTATCTTGCAAGTAATCAAGCTCTTCTTTCAGCACCAAATCTTCTTTTCGCGATACCCGATAAACGACATCCATCTGAACGCCATTCTTAAACTCTTCCATCAGCGCGCGAATCGGCGTAATGCCCACACCTCCACCAACCATCACCACATGAGGTCTGGTTGCACGCCCTGCAGTAAATGCACCATATGGTCCTTCGACGAATACGCGGGTGCCGCGCTTTAAGAATGCAAGAGAATGAGAGTGATCCCCCAAATCTTTCACAGTCACACGTAAGAAGTTTTCAGTTGGTGCTGCTGACAGAGAGTAAGGATGTGACATCAAGAAGTGACCACGAGTTAAGAAGCGCCACCCAAAGAACTGTCCGCCTTCAGCTGCCAACTTATG
>Ga0214917_10008009_pt1 | contig 10505 bp, 12 predicted proteins | sample LL_1208_BB_MetaG_FD_177983 | JGI IMG/M metagenome (GOLD analysis project Ga0214917, IMG submission 177983) | Freshwater microbial communities from Lake Lanier, Atlanta, Georgia, United States - LL_1208_BB | ecosystem: Environmental > Aquatic > Freshwater > Lake | place: USA: Georgia | collected...
AAAAATGAATCCAATGAAGTAAATACGTATTTATTTTTTCCGGTTATTTCTTCTTTCCAAGTAGCTAACCAAATAACGGTTCTTTCATGAATTATACCTCCCCAATTTCCTGGAACATTAGGTTTAGGAATAGGTGCTTCTTTATCAAGATTAATAATTACATCTTCAGGTCTAACTCTTTTTTTAATTCTTCCTAATTTTGGATGAGTTCCTCTACCAATAAATATTCCAGGTGGTTCTATTTTAAAATTACCTACTTTTTGTTGTCCGCCATCAATTACACAGTTTTTATAAGGTTCATCAATTTCTTTTTGTTTTTCTTTCATAGCTTCTTTTTGTTCTTTAGATAATTCTGTTTTTTTTTCTTTTTCTCTATCAAGATATTTTTTTATTGGTGAAAAATCTATTTCATCCAAAGAAATTACAGAAATGTTTCCTAAAGTAGGTTTAAAATCTTTCCAAAAATTTTTTTTAAATGTATTAGATTCCATATAATCAGTCCCTAAATATCTAGCAAACATAGTTGCATATTCTTCAGCTTGATGTGGTAATACAACCTCTTTACCGTTTATATAAACAGGAACATTATGTGGTTCATATTCAGGTGGAAACATTGGACCATTATGTCTTAATACACTCCATTGTGGTTTATCACTTACACCAGCACCTATTAAATTAAAATTAAATTTATTTGGATTATTAGTTATTAAATCTAATATCCACATTTTTTAAATTAAATATGTTTAGATTTTATTTCTATTAAAATAAATAAAATAATTTAATCCTTGTCAAATTCGCTTAGTTGACACCACTTGGAGTTCGACCTAGATATGGTGCATCAAGAGGAACTGAACTGGCTACATGGAGGTAGTTGTCTCCCATGTAACCAACAGCACGTTGACGTTCTAGACCTCGAAGTCCGTGTGGATGATGAGCAGTGGATTGGCTACGAGAAGTATCCATCCGTTGATCAAGAGTTGCACGTAGATTGACCATTAGGTGCGTATAATCATTAAAGATTGCACGGCTCATACCGGTTAGACTCTTATGATCATCTACTACAACATTAGGATTGGTAAAAAGATAACGGATTACCTGGCTTGGATTTTCTTGGATAAAAGCTAGTTGCTTGTTATCGGCCTTTCCTTGGAGATCTTCTTGGAAACGAATAGTTTCAAGATAATCTTTCAGATATAGCATTGAAAGACCGGGGAAGGTAGAACCATCAACTGCCATTTCTTCAGTCACAGTAAAAGTAGTTCCAGTTGTTTCCTCTACGAAAGATGGTAGAGCAGATGGATTTGCTTGACGAAGAATTACAATAAATGATGCAAGACCGTGTTTCCCATCTACATAAACTTGTAGACGACCACTACGACGGTTAGTTAGTGAAACACGGCAAATATCATCAACCTTGGATTCTACGGGACATACGGTCGAGTGAATAACTTCATATTCAGAACCAAAGTTCATGAATCCTTGGAAGCTTGCCTTGTGTCCAGAGATAACCTTACCACAAATGAGTTCTACAATGTGAGTGATTACAGAAGAATCTTCCGTTACAATAATTGAACGGAATAGAGGTACAAAATATTCATTGTAATCAGAAAGAAGAGCCTTGAATTCATTGTGAAGAGTCTTACCCATTACAAGAGTTACCTTAGAAAGGTTAGTCTTGGTACGAAGAATTTCAATATCCTTGCGGAGAAGTTCTTGACGATATTCCGTTGAAACAATCGAGTAAAGACCAGCATAGGTTGTTACTGGAAAGAAAAGATGAGAACCATCTTCTACTTCAGGAAAAGAAACATTACTGAGAAGAGTAACAGGTTCGACTGAAATTCCAAGTGTACCAGTTGAGTTATTTTTGCGTCCAACCTCGTAACGTGAAACAATGTTGCACATTTGATCATAAGCATAAACTGCATTGTTTGTTACAGGGGAAGATCCCATTTGGACACGGAAATGACCAAGATTGTGCTTGTCTAGAACAACATGACTAGTTGAATGTACCTTTGCATCAAGGTTAATTGAATGGGGTACAGGAGTCGTTGTTTCGATAGATCCTACCATAAGGGTATGGTTACCGTTAGTAAAGTATTTGATATCATTTACGCTAAAAGTAGACATCGACATAACTAAATATGTTAAATGTAAATATATTTTATTTTCAATTTTTTTTGATAGAACGCAAATTTTTATAAAATAGAAAAATTACTTGTTTTAAAGAATAAATCCCTTTTTTTATAAATGTCAGAGAGTTATCAATCAGAATTATCATATAAAGAAATGCTTAATTTATGTCAAACAAATAAAGATTTATCAATTAAATGGCTTACACATTTATTTAAAAAATATATGCCAAATATAGAAAAAATAACTATTGAAAGACCATTAATTTCAATTATGGGGTTTACGCCTTTACCGTATTCATTTCAAACTAATTATTTTGCCGATGTTGATAAAGTTGTAGTAGAAAATAAATGTTATAAATTTATTGGACAACCAGGCGATAGAATAATGTTTGCAAATAGACGAGTACCTTTTCAAGATTGTGATGCAATTCCTTTTACTTTCCCAATTAAAAAAAAGAATAATATAAAACTATATCAATCAAATATTTTTTATTTTGAAGTAGAATTATTAAAAAATAATCATAGAGAATCATGGGATAAAGAATGTCTATCAATTGGATATGGTACTGAAAAAACTATTTATAAAAATCAAGTGGGATGGACTAAAACATCTTGGGGATTTCATTCAGATGATGGTTGTTATATGAGTGGTAATAATTCACAAACATATTCTTGTCCCTGGGAAAAAGGAGATATTGTTGGTGTAGGTTTGAAATATTTAGGAAACTATAATTATGCTATTTTTCTTACAAAAAATGGTATAATTGCAGGTGAAGAAAAAATATTTAATACAGATGAAAAACTGTATCCAATGTTAGGAATTGATATATCATTTCCTATTAAAGTAAATTTTGGTGAAGATGAATTTAATTTTGATTTAGAATGTCATATAAATTCAAATGAAATAATTAATATTAAGAATACCTTTTTATTAAATAAAAAAGACGTAAATACATATACTTATACACCTTCAACTATAATTAATTATACTAAAAAAATTAATATAGTTGGTGGAATAAATAAAAATGGAATTTATGATGTTCCTAAATCAATATGGAATAAAATATTTGATATGAAACCAACAACAAATGATATATCAAATCAATTAATAAATGATTTATCATATAATAATATTTCAAATAACCTAAACACAATAAATAGTCTTAATAATAATTATATGAATTTTATAAATTCAGGAAATGTATATTCTCCAAAATTTAACTATTTAAAAGTTAATTCATTAAATAATGTTGGTTATATTTTCTCACCATTATCAAATATAAATATATATCAAAATCCTTTTTTATCAAATTTAATTTATGATTCATCATTAAATATAACACAACCTTATTACGATGCTTCTATGAATACAATAAATTCTTATTTTGATGTTTCAATGAATTATCAAGATTTATCAACAAATATAACACAAACTTATTACGATGCTTCGATGAATTATCAAGATATGTCAATGAATATTATTACACAACAACCTTATATTGATATGTCAATGAATATTATTGCACAAATCCCAACATATTTAGATCAACAAATATTAGTACCACAAATAATTATGTCATTATTATCCGAATTGAATAGTGATGAAACAATGGAAGAATCAGATGTATCAGATGTTACTGATAATTATCCTAATACAGAAGATGAAAATTAATTATAAACAGAAATTTGGTTATTAATTTCATGATAGAATTGTTTTAAAATATTTAATGTTTTAAAATCATATTCTTGATTCATAATTATTTTGCTTAATCTAACAATAAATTCATCATAACGTTTTTCGTGTGATTCTAGAATATCTACTTCGAGAAGTGGATTGGATGGAAAAGATAATTTATAATTTTTTTCACCAATCGAACAAGTTAAATTAGTAATATTAGTTTTACGGTCATAACTAAAGTTATTAATTTTAAAAGTATCCATTAAGTAATTATAGAAACATTTTTTTAATTAATTTATTATTGGAAATATTCAATTAAAAAATCTAAATTAATTTTACACGACTCTATTTTTAGTTCATCAGGAGAAAAAACTAAATGAGTTTCACAATTACAATGTTTAATAGTTTCTACAATAATAGAATTTATTAAATTATTATCTTTTTCTATTTGCTGAAGTATTTTAAAATTAGTTGTTTTAGATGGTAAAATCCAATTAATTATTTTACTAGAATATTCTTTAACAATATTAAAAACTAAAATACTATTTGATGGTGCATAATTATTTTCAATTAAGGTTTTAAATAAAAATTCAGTATGATTTTCTAAAAAATGTTCTTCTTTTTCACTAAATACTTTAACTATAAAAAAAACTATTGGTGTTGTAATTTTGTGATTAAAGTAATATAAATCTAATTGAATAGATTCTTGCATTAAATTATTCTAGATAATAATTATTCAAAAGGTAACTCATATTTTCCACCATCAAATGACATTTTATTTTTACTGAAATCTAATGTTAGGCCTAGATTTCTCATCATATCAATTCCAAGAAGAGGAATCATTTCGTCATTCTTACAAACTGTAAATCCACATGGATAAACCCCACAAGGAAGTTGTAATTCTAAATAATGAATGCGACCCATGATCTTATCTGAGCCTACACCTTTTAATTCTCCATTATATTTTTCATCAATTAGATTTTTCATATCGCAAGCAGTTACAATACTTAATGGAAGAATAGACATTTGTGCACCAGTATCAACTAAAAATTTAACATCAACACCATTAATTTTAGCTGTTAGATGAATCATTTTTGAAGGAATAAAAGTATGCGGTATTTCGTTATAAGCCTTTTCTAAATTATCATCAATTAATTCTTGATGTTTATTTGCTTCAAGAATATTAGTAAGAAATTCATCTGAAATTTTTATTTCAGAAAAGCAGACAGGACATAGTACTTGGTTATCAACCATTTTACTTACATCCACAACCATAACAGAGGTACAATATGAACAACTTAGTTGCATTATTATAATTATATGAAAATAATAAATTAATAAATCAATTTTTTATGATTATTCCTTCTTACCAATTTTTAGAGAAAGTTTGGTAACTTTACCAACCTTAACTTCCTCAGTCTTGATCATATTATGATCCCAAGTTGGTTTGACACGCTTAGCCTCTTCTTCTTCAGCCTTCTTACGATCTTCTTCGATACGAACGAGATATTCAGACCATTGTACATCCCAAGGTTTCATTCCACTATCAGTGTAATGAATTTTACGTTGCATGTTGTTGAGTTCAGAACGTTTCTTGTTAATGTTAATAGTAATCTTTTCACGTTGCTTTGGTTTAGCAGATGATACCAGTTCTTCCATATCATCAATTTCTTGTTGAAGAGTTGCTTTAATAGAATCAAATTCTTCCTTTGATACACAAGAACACTTACCTGTTAGGAAATCATCTGTACAAAGACTTTCGTCAATATGATGAACTCCTTCTTTGCAATTGGTTTCACCAAGACAGATTTCCCAAATTGTTACACCTTCACGCTTAGAAACTTTATCCTTGAAAGATGAATGTGTGTTACAAAATCGTGTCATACGATCAAGTGCCCACGCATTATCTTCAAATTTGTCATCAAGATAAAATCCAGGAACATCATCGGCGAATGCATAACCACTCGTATGAGAAATTGGTGGAGCAGAAGATTTCCATTCGCGCTTCTTAGGAAGTTCTTTGGCAATCTTACGATAATGACAAGAAAGATCGTGCCATAGTTGGATAACTTCAATAAAGTTCATCGTTGAAATTTTACTAATCTTTTCATTAAAAGGAGAACAAGAAGAAACCTTAGACTTATCGCGATTGATAACTGAAACCATATGTACAAACATATCAGCAAAGTTATACTTGCTCTTGTCTGCACGATTCCAATTATGAATATGTGGTAATACCTTAATTTCTTCCGCGGAATGTGCACCACGACACTCTGCTCCATAAGAACATTGACGAACGTGGAAACCCTTACCTTGACGGAAAGGACTAAATCCTAGTATGCGAATAATGTTATTAGCTCGAGCATCCCGACACCAAAGGTTTTTAGTAGCTACCGTTTTAGCAACGGTAGAGGTAGTATTAGTAGCCTCATTCACGATCACATTGGAGGACGACATATTAGATATCAATTGTAAATTAGGGTATATTTTTTCAATTTTTTTATTGAATTGATAAAATGAGATTAAAAAATTGCTTGAACCTTATGAAAGTCAATTTTTTCATATTAAATCGACTGATAAAGATTATCATTTTAAAGATTTATTTTATTTTATGTTAATGAACAAAGCCGAAATAATAAAAAATTTTAACTTAATTCTGGGTGATTTTTTACAACAAGTATCACCAATTATAGGTACAACATATCATCATTATTTTAATCAATTAATTAAAGCAAATGCACTATTACCTGTTCAATATTTCATTTATTATGTACATCATTCTGAAAAACCATTAGTTAAATATATCGAATCTAGAGATGAAACATATTTTGAAAATACAGATAATCATAAAGAACATATAGAAGGTACCAAATATTCTGAAACTGCACTTATGGAAATTATCAGACTTCAAGGAATTTATTCAAAATTAAGTAAAGAATCTAAAGATAATGTATGGGATATTTTACAAGCTCTTTTACAATTATCCAATGAATATTTAGCATTAAAGAAATAAATTTAATATATTATAGATTAATGATATCATTTATAGTTTGTATATTAAATTTAATTTCTATTTTTTTCGAAATAAATTATATAATAAATTTAGGGTTAAACCCGGAACTAGCTCCTTTAATGTATTTATGGTGGTTTTTATTATCTGATATTGTTATACAAATAGGAATAGTTGTAGTCAATATTCTATATTTACTTTGGTCAATTTTAACTTGTTGTGCATCTAAAGAAAATACATTATTACAATTTAGCATATGGAAATCAATTACAGTATTTTATTTTATTGGATCATCATTATATGTATTTTATAGTTTTTTTAATAATTTAAATATCATAAAGCAAAACACAAATTTTTTCTATTTATTATTAGCATATTTTATTACTTTTTGTACAATTTCTTTAGTTTTTATATTATATAGATTAATTCTTTGTTATAAAAAAAGAAAAGAACCTAAATATTCACATTTAGTTAGTGATGAAAATCATATTGAAATCAATTTATTAGAAAATAATTAATCCCCATTTGCATACTTGAGTGTATATTCTCTAGCATTTGCATCATGAACATCTTTGTTTTTCATTAATAGTTCGGCAATTTCATGAACAAGCGGGTCTTTAGGATTGGGATCAGCTAATAGAGAACAAATGGACAGCAATACTTTTGAAATAGTAAGTGCTGCTGACCATCCTGAATCTTTCAAAATATCAAGACAAATACCGCCTTGACGATTGATATTACAATGATAAATTGGTGTAGTGAAATAAATCTTTGGTGGTTTAAATGGATAATCAGGAGGGAATTTTACGTCAAGATTAAATACACCACCGTGATAAGGTGTTCCTTCAGGACCAAAAATGGTAGCTTTCCAATGCGTGATATCATTTTTAGCAGGTCCTGCTGAACAATTAGTAACTGGGTTATTTTGAAGTTCCAGAATTTCTTGATTTAACCGTCTAGTTAATAGAGAGGACATTAATATAAGGTATATTAAATTATTACATATATCTTTCAATTTTTCTTTTATAAACAAAAATTGAAATTTTAAAAGAATATCATCAGTTAATAATTGGTATGCCTAACTGTTACAAGCACAGTGAATGTGGCTCTACTGAGAGGATTGATATCACATCAGTTCCTCTTTCTACTTGGATGGTTGGAAAGAAATCCGCCGTACGCAGTGTTGTTAACTCTGCACCGGTTGGAAGCTATTTCCTCCTTCCTGCCTACCTCAAGCGAGGAGTCTTGAGTGACTGGCAACCACAGATTTCTGGCAAGGCCAAAGTTTGTGAAGCATCTGTTGGTACCATGGGTTCCGGTGCCATCCTTGCTACTCAGCGCGAAATCCTTGAGGAAATCGGATTCGCCTTTCCACTTAGTGCACTTACCTATCATGGCGGAGCGTTTGACAAGGGTTCGACAGTGAACTTTTTCTCCGCCTTGATTAGCGCTCGTGCTGTTGGTGCCGAGGACACCAAGATTCGAACCGAATGCACAGCTCGTGCACCAGATACAGATGACCGTTCAATGCGCATCTCAGCTCATGTGATTTTCACTGGTACTGAAGACGAGCTTGTTGCGACACTCGCTGAACGCAAGCGCATCTCGTCCACAGACACAGGAGGCTCCGTCATCTTTGCCATTCCAAAGGAAGTCCTACTTACATACTTGACCTAATTCATATTATCCATTAGTTTGCACAGTTTCTTTTTTTATTTCATTTGTTCATTTACATTGTATAGATTACAAGTTAAATTATTATTTATAATTATAAATGATAATTTCACTTTAATAAAATAATATTTATTTATTTAATTTAATCAACTTCTTCAACTTTAGGACCCTTTGGTTCACTTTCAGGTACACCTTCAGTTGCACCAGTGGGCATATTAGGCATACCTGCTTGGTAGGCCTTTTGGATTAAAGGCATTAGAACAGCTTCTACTTCTTTTTGTTTAGCTTCATATTCTTCAGCAGATTTGTCTTGATTTTCTTCTACCCACTTGATAGTTTCATCAACAGTTGATTCAACAGTAGATGCATCAGCACCCAATGCTTCTTTTAGTTTCGCTTCACCAAGTACAGAAGATTTAACATTGTATACATAACCTTCAAGTTTGTTTTTAGCTTCAACACGTTGAGCAACAGCATCATCTTCAGCTTTGAATTTTTCTGCTTCTTTAACCATTCGTTCTACTTCTTCTTTACTTAATTTATTAGAACTATTGGTAATAGTAATCTTCTCAGATTTACCAGTACTCTTTTCAACAGCAGATACTTGGAGAATACCATTAGCATCAACCTCATATGTAATTTCAATTTGAGGCATACCACGAGGCATAGGTGGTAGACCAGTGAGTTGGAATTTACCAAGTAAGTTACAATCACGAGTCATACGACGTTCTCCCTCGTAAACACAAACAGTTACACCTGGTTGATTATCAGATGCAGTAGAGAAAGTTTGTGTTTTCTTGGTTGGGATAGTAGTACCACGAGGGATGAGAACTGTCATAATACCTCCAGCAGTTTCTACACCAAGAGATAATGGGTTAACATCTAATAGTAAGATACTATCTGTCTTATCGTCAGAATTACCAGATAAAATAGCTGCTTGAACAGCTGCACCATAAGCAACGGCTTCATCTGGGTTAATGCTTTGACATAGTTCTTTACCATTGAAGAAAGAAGTTAACATTTCACGAACTTTAGGAATACGAGTAGAACCACCTACAAGTACGATTTCATGAACATCACCCTTAGATACTTTAGCATCCTTTAATACTTGTTCAACAGGTGCCATTGTACGGTTAAAAATATCCATACATAAACTTTCAAACTTAGCACGAGTTAGTGTAGTGCTAAAATCAATACCATCGTAAAGAGAATCTATTTCAATATTAGCAGTAGTAGTAGATGAAAGAGTTCTCTTGGCGCGTTCAGCTGCAGTTGCTAAACGTCTAATAGCTTTCTTGTTATCAGAAAGATCTACTTTATGTTTCATTTTAAATTCTTTCATCAAGTGTTCTACAACACGTTGGTCAAAATCGGAACCCAATTATGTTATCGATAGGCTCTTTATCCTATCTTCTTATGATTTCTCATAAGGTCAGACTATATCTTTATTGTTGATAAACAACAATAGTCCCTTTTCGTGCCCATTTCGCCATAAGAAATATCTTTTAGGTTACTTTGAGTAGTCGTTGAACCTTCTTCCCCTTTCGACGCCATTAATTTTTCGATATTGGCTAGGAAGCTTGGCTGCGGATCGTCCATATATTCGCCACTTTTTTACTATACCTCTATTAGTTAGATAGAGCCCCATATAAATTACTTTATATGGTTAGTAGTGGATTTTGTGATTCAAATAATAATGCTCTTTTTTTAAATTTGTTAATTAGATTATTGTCAATTTTATCTCCTTTAACTATATTTTCTAAACCCCAACATGGGCGTAAGTTTTTCCAATTAAAACATGTATTAATGTGTTCTTGATTATTAAAATCAAAATTATTACAGGGAATTATATGATCAATATGCCATTTACCATAATTTTCCCAATTCATATTTTCTTCAAAATTAAATTCAAACCATTTTTTTAAAAAGTCTATAGAACAGCCTGTGTATTCAAGGCTTTTTTTCTTTTTTGAAAATAAAAAAGATCTAATTCTTTTATTAATAGAAT
>Ga0214917_10008010_pt1 | contig 10504 bp, 12 predicted proteins | sample LL_1208_BB_MetaG_FD_177983 | JGI IMG/M metagenome (GOLD analysis project Ga0214917, IMG submission 177983) | Freshwater microbial communities from Lake Lanier, Atlanta, Georgia, United States - LL_1208_BB | ecosystem: Environmental > Aquatic > Freshwater > Lake | place: USA: Georgia | collected...
CATATGAATTCAGATCATGAAGATAATTGACAAATTGATGCGTTTCGCGCACTATCACCGAGAAAACCCAGCTAATTGGGACCATCAGTAATAAAAACATAATCGAAGTAAATAAAAATGCTGATAACTGCGTGTATTTGCCAAACATTTTCAGCCACAGGCGATATAAAGGATAGGTCGTGACGCCAATAACCCCTGCCCAAGCCATACTACCCCAGAATCGTCTAACAATATATAAAGCGAGGATTACAATTAATGTCGTTAACAAACCACTTAGCAGTTCTTTATGATTAGCATTCATATTACAACCCAAATATATAAAAATATCATCGCTAATAGCGCTGCAGCCACGTCATCAAGCATCATTCCAAATCCACCATGGACATGTTTATCTATCCAACCCACAGGAAACGGTTTTAATATATCAAAAAATCTAAATAGAGCAAATGCCACAGCTAGATTCATAAATGAAGGATTGAACGGCGCCATCACTATAAGCATGCCAAGTATTTCATCACAATTTACACCACCATAATCGTGAATACCTAATTGCTTACTTAGCACATCACTCAACCATGTGCCCAGTAAAAAGTAAACAACTACAAACAAGCAGTAACACCACACAGGGCTTAACTTTAGCAGTAAAATTAATGGAATAGCCATTAAACTGCCCCAGGTACCAGGGATTTTAGGCAGCAAACCACTACCAAAACCAAACCCCAGAAAGTACCGCCAGTCAGTAAACACCAAGCGCCGTAAATTTTTATGGTTTTTTTGTATGCTCAAGTTCTATTGCCCTTAATTTACTCGCTAAACAGTGCAGTACCCCATTTACATAGCGGTGCCCTTCTACCGCGCCATAGGTTTTTACCAATGAAATCGCTTCATCAATTACAACACGAAACGGAATGCTTAAGCAATGCAAAAATTCATAAGTGCTCAGGCGCAGAACAGATAACTCCACCGGATTTAACTTCTCCATATTTCTGTCTAAACAAGCAATGATATGTGCATCAATTTCTTTAATTTGACTGATTATTTGCCGCAAACCGGTGATAAAATATTCATTATCAAACTTATCGACATTATTATCAGCCATAAACTGCGCTACTATTTCTGCTACTGCATCCTGATTGAGTTGCCACTGATAAAGTGCCTGCACCAATAACTTTCTAGCTTTCTGACGCTTTCTAATAATTTCTCTATTTTCCACAAACAACCTCTTAACTTTCGTTCATTTGCTCCAAAGCTTGCCGAAACTCACTGATATCTTTGAAGCGTTTATAGACTGAAGCAAAGCGCACATAAGCAACATGATCTATTTGGTATAATTCATGCATAATCCATTCACCAATTTGCCGTGACTCTATTTCTCGCTCTCCGCTTCTGCGTATTTTCTGTAATACATTTGCAATCGCCTCTTCGAGTAAATCAATGCTAACTGGCCTTTTTTCCAAAGCGGTTCGCATGCCATTTTTAAGCTTTTCTAACACTAAAGTTTCCCTACGTCCATCACGCTTGATAACCATTGGTAATAAGAGCTCAGCTGTTTCAAAAGTAGTAAACCGCTGCTGACACTGCAAACACTCGCGGCGCCGCTTAACCTGCTCACCATGTGCCACTAGGCGTGAATCAACCACTTTTGTATCTTCAGCATAACAAAATGGACAATACATCAAACTTTCCCTATTAAATTATTTAAAATTTATTCTATCCACAATTCTCTACCCGAGTACACAGGTAATCTACCACATAATTCTAAAACCTGCATCTTCACTTCAGCATGGAGTTTGGTATTTTCAGGCTGCGTAATTATATCTGCAATCCAATTGCCTATATCATGCATATGCTTTGGCAACATGCCTCTGGTAGTAATTGCCGGGGTGCCAATCCGAATGCCACTAGTCACAAATGGTGACTCTTGATCTTTAGGGATAGAATTTTTATTAGCAGTAATATGGTTACACCCCAGCAAATTATTTGCATGTTTCCCTGTAATGTTTTTATTACGTAAATCAACTAACATCATGTGATTGATAGTACCCCCTGAGACAATATTAAAGTCACGGGCAAGTAAGGTTTGTGCTAAGGCTTTGGCATTATCTACCACTTTTTGCTGATATAGCTTAAAAGTTGGCTGCAATGCTTCGAGAAAAGCAACCGCTTTGGCAGCAATTACATGCATTAGTGGCCCACCTTGCATCCCTGGAAAAAGAGCTGATTGAAACTTAGCCGGTAAATTAGAATGTATCCCCGCTAAAATTAAACCACCTCGCGGACCACGCAGAGTCTTATGCGTAGTTGAAGTTACCACATCCGCATATGGTAATGGCGAAGGATAATGTCCGGTTGCAACTAGGCCTGATACATGCGCCATGTCCGCTAACAAATAAGCACCAACTTCATCGGCAATTTCTCTAAACGCCAACCAATCTACTTCTTGTGAATATGCAGAAAAACCGGCAATAATTAATTTGGGCTGATGTTTTTTAGCAAGCTCGCGCACTTGTTGGTAATTTATCTTCCCAGTCAGCTCATCGAGACCATAGGCGACAGAATGATAAAGTTTTCCGGAAAAATTAACTTTAGCACCATGGGTTAAATGCCCGCCTTCTGATAAATCCATGCCTAAAATAGTATCATTAGGCGCCAGTAAAGCCAGCATCACTGCAGCATTAGCTTGTGAACCTGAATGGGGTTGGACATTGGCATAATCTGCATTAAATAATTGTTTTACTCTTGCTATAGCAAGCTCTTCAACAGCATCTACGTGCTCACAGCCACCGTAATAGCGCTTAAAAGGATAACCCTCAGCATACTTATTAGTAAGAATAGAACCTTGCGCCGCCATAACTCTTGGGCTGGCATAATTTTCAGAAGCTATAAGCTCTAAATGTTGCTCTTGGCGCTGTTGCTCTAAGCTGATAAATTTAAACAAATCCGCGTCAAAAGTATTAATGTCTTGCATAGTTACACCCCCACAGGAATTTGTTTTATAATTAAATCGTTTTGAACAGATTGAACACCAATTGTATTGTCAGCAATAAAACCTGCGCGTCTTTTGACATACTCAGAATTTACAAAGCCACTTAGTTGCACCAAATTTTTATAAGTTTTTACCTTAATGGCCAATGCCTCAGAACCAAGCATATCCAATAATCGAGCTTTTACCTTCGTGGTAACTGCAGTGCTATCAAGATACTCGCCAGTACTTTCCCGAAACTTTGTAGCACCACAATTACATAATAACAACAAATTAATGATGATTAGTAAAATTTTACCGCATCTTCGCACAACAACTCCTGCTCATTTATTCCATAATAAAGTATGGTTTAAACCATCCAGATACCACTCTAATTTTAGCATTGACCCAAGTATATGCTTGATATACTTTAGTTCCTGAGGCTGTTTCAATGCCAATATCCATGCCAGAATGACAGAAGCCAACATTCTCATTGTATAAAGAAATATAATGTGGAGTTTCATAAGCATAAATTAAGAATGGTCTTAGCGGCACACCATCATCAAAAGTACCATACACCACAATGTCCTCATTACTGTCATTAGAGATCTTAATTAAACATGTTGGACTAGATTGCAAGGCTTGCGATGTTCGCTTATTGCCAGGATAATCATGCACAGTTCCTTCAAGAGCAAAGGCACAACTTACTGATAAAAATAATAATACACTAATAATTTTTTTCATTTTTATTTCTCCTAATGTAATTTTTACTCATCCTAGCATGGCTTTAAATTAAGTCAATAGGATAATCATGCTCCTAAAAATTAAATACTGCAAAAATTATAACGACAATTAGTAATGCATACTTAAAAATAAAATTTACAGTGGTTACTTGACTAGCGTAAAAGGCACTAAAGCGTTTTTTCTTATAAATTTCTGGGAAAAAAATTAAAAACCCAAAAATTAATGCGCGCACCAGCAGAGGCAAAATCATGGGCGCAAGACTACTCGGCAAAATATAGCTTAATATATTAGCAATACCTGCTTGTAAACGCTGCAAGTTAAACGCAATAAACTGCACAAAATCCATCATATTCTGCTGATAATTAACTTTAAAAAAGGACATGCCAGCTAGAAGTAAAAACAAAGTCATATAAGAGTGATTTTTATACAAACTAGCAAAAAACTTCGCGAATTCAGCGCGAAAAAAAATGTATACGATTAATAGTGCAGCAGTTAAAAAGGCCATATTTATTCCTAATTTTTTTGTTCTAGTTCTTCCCATCTGGCGTAATACTGCATTAACTTTTCCTCTAAAGCATTTAAATTGCTTTGCACCGCTGCGATGGTCTGCGCATTTTGCAGATAAAATCCCGCATCACCCATTTCGTGATGCAATTTACTAATCTGAGCTTCTATTTTTGCAATTTCATCTGGTAATTTCAAGAGCTCTTTTTGCTCAGCATATGATCTGCTCGGCGCAGTATGTTTTGTTGTCTCTTGGACCTTATTAACCTGCACAGTTAATGGCTTATTAATCTGCCATTGCGAAGGCAATATCTCCCTAAACACACCCGGCTCTTCCCATACTAATAGACGAGTAACACAATCTTCAATCAATGCTCTATCATGACTAATCAAGATAAACGTGCCACTGTATTGCACTAATAAATTAGCCAATAACTCCAAACTTTCTAAATCCAAATCATTACTAGGCTCGTCTAAAACCATAAAATTACCAGGCAGAGCCAAACATTTAGCTAGCAATAATCGCTGCTTTTCTCCTCCAGACAAAGTACTGATACTTCTTTGTAATTGTTCGGGCGCAAACAAAAAATCCTTTAAATACCCAGCAACATGAACTTTCTCTTCTCCTAGGGCAATGTATTCGGCGCCATCAGCAACATTATTAAATAACGATTCTTGCAAGTTTAGTTGCGATTGTAGCTGATCTACATATATCGGCTCTATAGAATTAGTAAACTTGATACGCCCAGCATTTGGTTGCAGCTGCCCGAGCAAAATTTTAGCTAGCGTAGTTTTTCCACACCCATTGGGCCCAACAATACCTATTTTATCACCGCGCATCATCAAAAAAGAGAAATCTTTAACTATTGCTTTTTGCGCAACAGCATAGCTAATATTTTCTGCCGTCATAATAACGCGACCAGAGCGAATAACTTGCGGGTTCCATTGCCCAGGCATCCCTAATTCTTTTTGGCGCTCAGCAATATTTTTTCTTAGTGTCATCAGCGCTTGTAAACGGCCTTGATTTCTTTTGCGCCGAGCAGTAACCCCTCGTTGTAACCAATGCTCTTCTTGTAACAAACGTTGTTTCATGCGATTGGTTTCATTTTCTGCTTCAATAGCCTCTGTAGCGCGCTGCTGCAGATAGGCGTCATAGCCATAGTTATATTGTCTAAGCAACCCATCTTCCAAAGCTACGATGTGCGTCGCAACATTTTGCAAAAAAATCCTGTCGTGGGTAACAAAAACTACGGCCCCTGCAAAGTTCTTGATAAATTGTTCCAGCCAAACTATGGCGGCAATATCCAAATGATTGGTGGGCTCATCGAGGAGTAAAACTTCCGGACGAACTAAAAGTGCCGCGACTAACGCGCATCGTCTTTTCATGCCACCTGATAGACTTTCCCATAGGTCCTGAGCACCCAACTGCATAACTTGCAACAACTCATTTAACTCTTTAACAAAAGCAGTTAAGCTTGGCTCATCAAAATAGGCCGGATTAAGTTCTACCCTATCGGCTGTAACTTGGAAATACTGGCAATCGGCACCCTGCAAAGCTCCTTGTGCTTGCACACGCTTAAAAATATCTTCAAACACAGTTTTACCGTACGACAAGCTCAAATCTTGAGGCAAGCAAGCAATGCTGAGGCCTTTTTGGAGGTGCAGCGCTCCTTTATCTAAAGACAATTCTTTATTTAAAGCCCGAAGCAAAGTCGATTTTCCTGCACCATTACGACCAATCAAGGCAAAATGCTGCTGGCGAGAAATTTGCCAATTTACGTTATCTAAAATAGCAACACCAGCATTAGTTAAACTAGCATTACTCAGACTAATTAATAAACTCATAAACGCTTTAACCTTTCATTTTGCGGAACAATCGCACTACCGTATTAATTGCCCGAATCTTTTTGATAATTCTAGCTAAATGATTCCTATCTTTTACACTAACAGTAAAGATTATGTAATTGTGGCGGCCATCTTTGGGATCTATGTGAATATCGGCGATATTCGAATCAGAATCGGCAAAGGCAGCTGATAAACTGGCTAATACACCTTTTTCATTAGCTACTTCTACAGCTATTTCTACCCAGTAATCGCCTTTAACCGCATCATCCCAAGCCAAAGGAATAATCGAATTCGGATCAATGCGCGATTTAAAAATAATCTTACAATCAGTCGTATGCACTTGCATACTCTGTCCATCGCGTAAAATACCACAAATTGAATCTCCTGGTATTGGTTGGCAGCATTGCGCAAATACTAATGCCAATCCCTCGGTGCCCTTAATCGATAAGGGTTCAGCTGCTTTATTGCTTTCCTCGATGCCAGGCTGTAAAGCCTGAGCTAATCGTTTAGCAATTAACATTGGCGTCTGCTGCCCTTTACCTATAGCATAAAAAACATCCTCTGGGGCTTTTAAATCCAAATCTTGTAACAACCGCTGCCAAGCTTCCAAAGGAAAATGGTCTAACTTAATTTTCCATTGCTCTAGTGCTTGTTCAACCATGCGTTTTCCCATCGCAATCGATTCGGCTTGATGTTGTAACTTTAAGTAGCTCTTTATATTTGCGCGCGCTTTACCAGTAACCACAAAATTTAGCCACGCAGGATTTGGCTTAGATTTAGATAATGTAACAATTTCAACAGTTTGTCCTGTAGTAAGCGGCATACTAAGTGGCACTAAACGCCGATTAACTTTCGCCGCCACACAGGTATTGCCAACAATAGAATGAATTGTGTAGGCAAAATCTACTGGAGTTGCCCCTTTAGGCAGCTCTAATATATGCCCTTTGGGCGTAAAAACATAAATTTCATCAGGAAAGAGATCTACTTTAACATTTTCAAAAAATTCTAATGAGTTACCAGTGTTTCTTTGCATATCCATCAAACGTTGCACCCATTCTCGCGCTCTTAACTGGGCCTCGTTTATTTCAATACCTTCAGATTTATAAATTAAATGCGCCGCAATCCCTCTTTCTGCAACCTTATCCATTTCTGCCGTTCTTATTTGGACCTCTAAAGGGACACCATAAGGACCAAATAAAGTGGTGTGTAAGGATTGATAGCCATTAACCTTAGGAATAGCTATATAATCCTTAAAACGATGCGGCAGCGGTTTGTAAGTTTGATGTAACACCCCTAAAATACGATAGCAAGCATCAATACTTGGCGCTATTATTCGAAACGCAAACACGTCAGTTATCTCAGCTAAAGAGACCTTTTTTCGCTTCATTTTGCGATAAATGCCATACAAATGCTTTTGACGTCCGTATATTTTATTGAATGGTATTTCTAAAACCGCAAATGCCGCAGTTAGTTCTTTTTCAACTTTTTGCGTTAGTTCCATACGATGGGTTTTCGAGCGCTCTACAATAGACTTAATTACCCGGTGGCGCATCGGATAGAGTGATTTGAAGCCCAAATCCTCTAACTGAATATACATACTATGCATGCCGAGTCGATTAGCAATTGGGGCATAAATATCGAGAGTTTCTAGTGCAATGCGCTTCACTTTAACAAGTGGCATAGCACCTAGAGTTTGCATGTTATGCAGTCTATCCGCCAATTTAACAACTATCACCCGAATATCTTTAACCATGGCTAAAACCATTTTTCTAAAGTTTTCAGCTTGGGCTTCAGCTTTGGTTTCAAATTTGATTTGCGTTAATTTAGTAACACCTTCAACAAGAGCAGTAACTTCTGCACCAAATTGCTTGATTAAGGTTTCTCTTCGGACATTAGTATCTTCAAATACATCATGCAATAGTGTTGCCATGATTGATTGATAGTCAAGGCGCATTTTTGCCAAAATAAGCGCCGCGCCAACTGGATGAGTAATATATGGTTCGCCAGAACGGCGCATTTGACAAGCATGAGCTTCATTAGCGAGCAAATAAGCCTTGCGGCAGTCCTCAACATGTTCAGCACATAAATAGCTGGATAGTTCTGTTTCTAGCAACTCGCTAAAGTAGTCCACCAAGCTTTTCCTTAATCTTGGTCTAAAATATCCGCCGCTATGAAGCCGCCAGCAATCTCGCGTAATGCCACCACTGTTGGCTTGTCATTTTCCCAGTCAACCATCGGATCAATACCTTTTACAGATAATTCACGTGCGCGTTTAGCCGCAACCATGACCAATTCAAACCGATTTTCGACATTTTCTAAACAATCTTCTACTGTTACACGTGCCATACTTAACCTCTATTGATAAATATATTCTATTTTAACGATTTGCGAGCAAGAAAGAAAGTAATTTGCTTTGTTTGACGATTTGGATGTCTTTTTTCAAGCGCTCGGCGGTAACAATAGCTTTTAGCTGCGTAAGAGCCACATTAAAATCTTGGTTAACAATTAAATAGTCAAATTCTTGATAATGCTCTAATTCATGCTGTGATTGCTGCATTCTTTGCTCAATTATTTCATTATTATCTTGCTGTCGATTGTGTAAGCGTTCCCGCAACTCAGTTAATGACGGTGGTAACAAAAAAATACTCACCGCATCAGGATATATGCGCCTAATTTGTTGCGCCCCTTGCCAATCAATATCTAATACTACATCAATGCCTTTTGCCAAGCGCTCAGCTATCTGTTTTTTGGAGGTACCATAATAGTTATTAAATACTTTGGCATACTCGATAAAATCCTGCGCCGCAATCATGGCTTCGAAATCTCTTTGGTTAACAAAAAAATAATCCTTAGTATCTTTTTCTGTAGGCCGCGCTTTTCTTGTCGTATGGGAAACAGACAACTCAATAGATGGCATATCTTGAATTAAGCGATTAACTAAGCTTGTTTTGCCACCACCTGAAGGAGCTGCAACTATGAATAATCTTCCAGTATACTTACTCAACATTTTGAATTTGCTCACGCATTTGTTCGATTAAAACCTTAATTTCAATACTATAATTACTCACACTAATTAAATCATTTTTAGCACTAATAGTATTTACTTCTCTATGCAGCTCCTGAACTAAAAAGTTCAAGCGGCGCCCCATCCCCATTTGACCAAGCGCATTTACTGTTTCATGTAGATGATTTTCTAGCCTATCAAGTTCTTCAGAGATATCCAACCGCATCAATTGGGCAGCAATTTCTTGCTCAAGGCGCGCATTATCTAATCCAGGGATAATTAATGCAGCCTTTGCCAACAGTTTATCTCTCATTCGGTTTGGAGCATCTTGTAAATCGCTTCTTATCAACTGCACATATTGTTTAATCTGCTCAGCTTTATCAATTAACAATCCTTTGATTACTGCCCCTTCTTTAGACCTTGCAGCAACTATTTCTTGCAATGCTTGGTTAAAAGACTCTATACACTGCTCGGTCAAATCATTGGCTAACTTTTCTTTGCCAAGCTCCCAAATATGTGGCAGTGTTAAACAGGAGCTTACTGTTAAATCGTTTTGTATTTGATATTTGCTAGCAATAGTGTTAGAAAGTTGTAAAATATTGTCTAGCAATGCCTCATTAAGCTTCGGCACCACCTTGTTACACTGACTTTTAACCTGCAAAACGACTTCTACTCGTCCCCGACTAAGCGACTTAGCCAATATATTTCTAAGCTCAGCTTCTAAATACCTCAATGGTTCGGGCAAACTAAAAAACACATCTAAATAACGATGATTAACTGTTTTTATTTCCCAGGTGAGTTCGTTTGAATCTCGTATCAACTGAACCCTTGAAAAAGCAGTCATGCTCTGCATAGAGTATACCTAAAAATAAAAGATCCAAATATACCCTAAAATCCAGCAACTTTAAACTACTTTTACCAGATAACCAGCGGCTCCCGGTGAAATAATTTTTTTGTAGTTCATTTTGTTTATGGATTTTGAGCAAAAGCATCCCTTACCTGGGTATGCAGTTGACTCCACTACATATAGTGGTTAACGATTTTGCCGGAGCAGGATCAATGTCGGGTAAGAGCATCTTAAATGTTTTGGAGAATATGTATTGGATTTAAATCATCGCCCAGCAAATTTGGCTGTGACCACGAGACTGAGGAATTGGGAACAAGTGAGACGTGAACCGACGGGGCCAGCTAAAGCGCTACTTCGAGCGATAAGTAATGTTCCTATTCATGTTTTGGCTGCACTTGCCGTGTCTGATGACGAACGTGTAAGTGCTTAATTTAAGCATGATATGTATGGTAGATTAAAACAAGATTGTTTATTTTTAAAAGGACTGGCTATATCCAGCGCGTCGGGTATAAGAGCGGCCCAATGGCAGCCCCCACCCCACAGAACCCGGCGTGCCAATTTCCAGCACCGGGCTCTTCAGTTTTGAACTCACAACGCC
>Ga0214917_10008011_pt1 | contig 10504 bp, 23 predicted proteins | sample LL_1208_BB_MetaG_FD_177983 | JGI IMG/M metagenome (GOLD analysis project Ga0214917, IMG submission 177983) | Freshwater microbial communities from Lake Lanier, Atlanta, Georgia, United States - LL_1208_BB | ecosystem: Environmental > Aquatic > Freshwater > Lake | place: USA: Georgia | collected...
GATATTAGCGATATCGGTAAAGATTTGTCTCTTGCTATAAGAAAAAAAATAGCAGGAATATTTACTGGAATAAGTTTTCAAATTGATTTAGTTTCAAATTTCTTTACTGAATTATCAAATTCAATAAAGAAGTTATTTGATAATAATAAAATAAAATCAGTAACTTCAGTCTTTAAAGAATTAATAGACATTCTTGGAAGATTTGCTGAACCATTTGTTGATGCATTTAATTTAATTAAAGATGCTTTATCTGGCCCTGTAGGCAAAGCTGTTGGTTCAATTAAGCAAACATTTTCAGCAATAACAGAATATATTGGTGCATTTGCATCTAAAATTGGTGTTGTGTCTAAAATAGTTGGCAAAATATTTTATCCAATTACAGTTATCATGACATTATGGGATACTGTAAAGGATGCTATTGAGGGCTTTAAGAAGGATGGTATAATTGGTGGAATAAAGGGTGCTTTACAAGGATTTTTAAGTTCACTTGTAACTGGTCCATTAGATCTATTAAAAGATGCTACTGCATATGTCGCAGGATTATTTGGATTTGATAATGTTAAGAATATTCTTAAATCATTTTCAATTGAAAAGATTGTAAATGACTTTATTCAAGCACCAATAGATACAATTAAGAATATATTTAGTTCAATTGCTGACATTTTATCAAATATTCAAATTCCAGCCATTGGTTTTGAATTATTTGGTAAGAAGGTTCAAATTGGGCCATGGCAACCATTTAAAAAAGAACAAGCAGTCGTTGGGCCAGCAGCTAAGCCAGCTACTGAGGCCTCACCAGCTGCAATGCCAACAATGGCCGAAAAAGCACCAATGACAGGATTACAGTCTGTTGTTAATCCTAGAAGTAGTGGCGATCTTTCTTCTATGTCAAAAGAACAATTAATTGATTATAGAAAAAAGGTAGAATCTCGTGGGCCCATTGGTAATGGGGTAATGTCACAAGAAAGTTATAATCGTAAATTAGAACTTATTGATTCAGCAATCGATAGTAAAACTGCAGAAATTATACAAAAGTCTGATACAAGATTACAATCACTCACTACACCAAGTGCAACAATTTATAATAAATCAATGGAAAATAGAGCTGCTGAAATGAATACAAATGTAGTATCAGCCGCACCAACAATTGTCAGCGCACCAACTCAAGTAAATAATAGTTCACAAAATGCTATTATTAAAACTCCAATTAGAAATACTGATTCGAGTTTAATGTCTTTTAACAGATCGCGTTTTGCTTAACGTTCGCGAGAAACAGTAAGTATAACAGGACAATTGCTATACTTGCCAAAAAACACAGAACCAGAAGGAAAACGATCTGGAGCATCAAGGCAATAACCTGAATCGATAATGTGTTGACGAGTCACACCATTTGCAATATAGTCACCAATAATCGATCGAGTAATTAGCTGACGAGCATCATATTGAGTTTGCATAATATATTTACCTTTTACTTAACTTGGCGAGTAGGCCACTGGCTGAAGACTTTACCAAGAACTGAAACATTGATAATTTGTTGAGTTCTCCAATTTTCTGTTTGATCACCTTTCTTCACAGTCAGAAGTGAATAACCCCAAACGTGATTTCCGGTAAGAGTTGCATTATCAACATCACCAATCTTTTTAACAAGCTTTGCGACAAACTTGTCATATTCAAAAGCTGCGTCTTGTTTAATTTGATCAAGAAGACGCTGTTCAGCTTGACGATTCCGAATTCGAATATCAGGATCGTTTATTCGACGAGTTGGGGTATTTGAAGAAGTCAATTGGCGAATCATATTATGTAATGCCATCTTTTCTTTATAGGACTTGCGATCCATCATAGTATGCGGCCGTGGGGCAACAACATTCAAATCCCAACCTGCTTTTTCTAGATTTTCAAGATGATTTGCAATCATTGCTTGGCCTTTTTCTTCAGCACGTTTGATTGCATCATTTTTTAATGGAGCAACGGCTTGTTCGATTTTGTTCATGTTTGTTTCCTTATTCATTAGAATAATTATATCAAACAGTCTATTAAAAGTAAACAGGCCAGAACAAAAAAGTTCTGGCCTGTTTCGGTCAAACTAAGATCTTAGTCTTCAGTCAAAGACTGGAAGTATGATAAAACGTCATCATCATCGTCAGTTACTGAAGGTTCCTTAGCTGGCTTACTAGCAACCTTAACTGGTGGCTTAGCAGCGGGTTGAGGAGCTTCCATCACTGGACGATCTTCTTGTTCTGCAATTTCTTCTGCTGTCATACCAACAAAGTCACCATTTAGAACCATATCAAGCTTCTTCTTTAGTTCATCATATGACTTAAAGTTCTTAGCATCAAGAAACTCTGATAGCTTATGTTGTTGCTTAGCGATGGCTAGAATTTCTTCATCATCATCTGCAATTGCACTTGGTTCAGCAAAGGTTGATTGGTCATAATTAGGATAACCTTCAACTGTCTTCATACGAAGCTTGAAATTAGCGCCTTCCCAGTAATCAAAGACGTTAACTGGTTCTTCGTCTTCAAAAGTTGGACGTGCCTTATCCATAATCTTATCAAAGATCTTCTTACCAAACTTGAATAAAACTTTTATGTTCGAATTGGTTCGCAATGCCAATTCCGCTTTCGCAGCTTTACTTCTCAGTAAAGAACAGACTATATCATGAACTGCTTTTGCAGTCCCTGAGCACTTCGGCTATCATTTGCTTATAGCCTACTCCGATAAACGGATAGTCGTTGAACGTTCCTGTATAGTTCCAGGCTTCGCTGCTGATTGCCTCTATTAGTTCTTTTTCAAACATTTCCATCTGACATTTGTCTTTTGTATCAATAACTACTAAAATTGGTTTATAACCGTTGTTATATGATGCTGCCATTTTTAATAAAGTAGTATTTGCATTATTCCTAAATGTATAAGGCGATTTCACTTCTATTAAAATTTTATTTGGCAATACAACATCCGGAAAATATCTTCTAGTTTTACCAGTTATATCCACATATTTGATCATATTGTATCTTGATCTTTCTACACATATTTCACCTTTATTGAAATATTTTTGCAGTATATCTAATACATATGGCTCATAACCCTGAACATTTACGACTTCATCAAATAGTATATAATCTTTGTATTTCAAAGAACTACCATGTTGAGCCAAAATGCATTTTTGCTTAAAATCGTCTAATTCTTCATCAGTCATTGCTGACATTCTGCGCTCCCATTTTATTTTAGCATGTTCTTTTTCAGAAATACCAAATCTATTTAAAATGGTGTTATTGCGTTTAATTAGCCAATCCGGTCCATGACTAGAATGCCAAGATTCAGATATCTTTTTATGGCATTCTGGTGTCTGTGTATTCTTTATATTTATTTTACCATTAAATGAACCAGAACAATCTACAGAGCAGAACTTAGCATAAGTGCACTTTGAAAATTTGGTTGGTTTTCCGCAATTTTTGCAGATACCATCACCATCTTTTGCAAGATACTCATCATAATAATCTTTATATAAAATTCCAAGTTTTTTAATATACCTAGCTAAACTTATTTGACTTTTATGTTCAGTGTTATCTATTAAACAAATTACTTTACCTTCAGACATAATATATTACATTGTGAGATATAATATATTATTTATATGAAAGTGAAGTTCAACTATTCAAATGGTTTTAGTAGAACTACCTAACAAGGGTTTCCAGCAATTCACTCAGTTTTCAATATACGTCGCCGTATAAGGGTGCTATTAATTCAACACTTGACCTTCATTCTCAGGATGCTTAGGATCAGATACAACTAGGATATTTGAAATATAATGAAGGCGACGCTTTTGCTTACGTGCAAGATCCTTATTTGCTTCAGAACCTGAGTTCCAAAGCTTGGAATTTACGGAAGAAACCGGATCTTCCTGGCCAAGAGTAGTAAGTGAGTTTTCAATATACCACTTTCCACTCGGGCCTTGAAAACCATGCGAAAAGATCTTTACCCATGGAAGTTCATCGCCTTCAGTTCGAGGAAGGAATCGGATTGTGGCTTGGGCATTACCAGCCTTATCACGTTCTGGCTTCCAGAAGCGGGTATCTTCGTATGATTGAGTTTGCTGTGGATTTGCGGTCTTTTCAAATTCTTGAGCAATCTTTGAAAAGTCGGAGTTGCGCATCTTGCGTAGTGTATTTAGATCCATTTGTATTTTCCTTGTATAAACGTAGTATTAGCGTAGTATATTTGCGGTATATTTCTAATTTTCTTCTTCATCAATAGAATTAAACATATCATCAATCAATTCATCAAAATCTTCGTCTTTCCAATCATCATACTCATTAATAATTGGAATACCTCCATGACGGCGATTATTTGTGTGACTGTGTTTACCACTTCTACTGCTTTGTTGATCATCGTCAAACCGACGACTTTGCTTGCGATATGTATTACCCATTTTGATTTAACAACAACTCCCTTTGAAGATTAGAAATAATAGGAATAACCTTTTCATTACGATATTTGATAAAACCAATCGACTTTTCAATGCGTCGAATATCATCACCAAAAAGAAGATTCATATTCGTATGTGATCTCCATTCTGGAATAAAATGTATAAAGTCATCAAGAATTCGAATTGACTCAATACAAATCTTTTTTGCCATATACAAGTTAATTATATATGGAATATTATTTTTTGTACAATAAAAAACGTCTTTTCCATTTAAATCATGTTCTTCTACTTGATTTAAGATAGTCGAACAATCATCAAATAAAATTTTAGTAATTGATTGTTTACGGCGTTGCCATTCAACATGATTATCTTCTGCTTCAGAGCCTGAATAGATAAAGTTTTGATTACCGTAAATAAAATTACAAGCCATAAATTGAATCAAATCTTTATCGGTATTAAACTTTCTACTAAACTTTTCGAAAATATAATGGTCGTTCCTAAGATTGAATTTATCGCGTGAAGCCTTTACCGCACCTTTTGATTCAAACACATTATACTTTTCAGTAGTAAAGTGAAGCTTAAGTGCAAGATAAAATCGATAAGCTTTAAAGCCATCCATGATATATCTTATAGATCAATAGTAGATTTTTTTGGCAAGAAATTCAGTTCTCGCATATTGCATGCAATCTTTTCTTTAAGAGATTTATTTATCATCTTAGAGATTTCGTCAGGTTCAAGTAGATTATCTTCACAATACTTAAGAATTGCTTCCATGTGAGTCAATTTAGTTGTTAGAACAATCTTTTCAATATGAAGAGAAAATTCATTTGAATTTTTAAAAATATTATTTTCGGTAATCATCGGTTATTCTTTAACTTATATTCAGTTGATTTAATTGAATAAGATAGATCATTATATTCTTTAATCTTATTTTTGTACATCTTCCATTCTTGAGTATTTGTATCAGTATCATCTAGTTCGTTTTCAGAAAGAAAATCAGAAAAGAAACGATCTAGACGCATACGCTTAATAATTAATTCTTGGTGCTTTTCAATTAGTTCAGTATTCATTTTATGCTTCTTTATAAGACCAACTTGCATTACGAATGACATTTGCCCACATCTCATGGTAAAATGAAAGTTCGGCATTTGAACTTTCGGCTTTAGCCTTTTCACGGTGTTGCAATTCCGCAAAATGCTTAATTGCAATCCATGCAGAATCTTCTACTCCACCTTCAAGGTAATCAAAATCTTCTGGAATATCGATTACCATTTTAATTTCGGCTTTCATGTATCACCAAGTAATATTAAGTTAGTTCTTCAGTTCCAGTAGCAACCCACATGCGACAATAAAAACTATCATTTAGCTTATCAATTTCAGATTGAGGATAACCATTATCAACAAGCCATTGTGTACAACAACCTTCTTGATCCCATAGCTTTGGAAAACCATATGTCCAACCACTCGGAGGATCAACCCAAATCTTTTCTTTACTCATTATTTCTTTTCCTTTATTTAAGTTTACCAATAAAAATACCAATTACAATACACAAAACAATCAATCCAATAAGACTCATATAATTAACCTAAAATTAAATTAAATGTTATAACAATTACAAAAGCCCACTCTACAAGAGTAAACTGATCAATGAACTTTAGCAATCGAGGGTACCTATTGTCCATCCAATAGTGATAGCGACTCATTACTTGCCTCTTGCTCGGATAGCATCTACAGTACGTTGTGCTACGTTATCTGATTCGCACTGTCCATAAACAATTGCACAACATGCCTCACGCTCGGCAGCGGCGACCAGTTCGGCAAAGCGGATAAGTGCGGGTAAGTGTAAATCCACCATCGCTTCTCCATACCCCGCCTCCCGCGCCATACGGATAATGTCATCGCGGCTCACTTTGCAACTCCTTCAAACCGAGCCCAGCAACCTGTAGTCTTACGCGAAAAGTTGATGATTTGAACCATTGCTTCGGCATCATCCTTATTGGGAAAGACATCAAGAGTCATCTTACCATTAGGCATGAAAACACGGATCATATACTTACGCTTATTACGAACCGAATTCATAACTACTCCTTTTGTTTGACTGTAGAGTAATTATATCCTTATTTGCAATTAATGTACATATGCTAGGACCATAAAGATCGAAAATATTTTCCAAAAAGTCTTAGTCCAACATCAATTTTTTCACTATGTGCTCGATATCCTTCTAAGTCAAACTTTGCGGTATGATTAGGACCATGTTTCATTACACTAACCCCTTCCATTTTATTAGTGATGGAATTAAATGAAGTTTCTCCAGTCTTTTCATAATAATAATCATGTTCACCTGAATGAAACTGAGCTTCCCAATCTGAATCAAGTTGTTCAAAACTCCAAATCATCTGATCTAGTACCCAAGTCCATCGATCGTGCCAAAGATCATCAGTGTCCCATTTATCTTTTGAAGATGATGTAATTGAACGAAGATGTTCTGGTACATCTTCATTTGCTACATATGGAGATCCTTGCTTAGTCTCTTGGATTTGCTTAAGCATTGGTAGAATAATAGAAGTCAATTGACTATTCATATTCCAAGTGTCCCACCGATCAATCTTTACATAACGAATTTTGGGATGAATAAAATCTAAAATCTTCTGTAGACCAACACAAATAGGATTAAGGATTTGATTTGCCTTTTTTACCCAAGGTTCATCATAGTCAATTTCACGCCACCAACAAAGCTTTTCACAAATCGTATATGGTGACACCCAATGGTTGCGATACTTAGAAAAATATACTTTCATTACTGTCTTCCAATTAATTCGTAAATTAGTCGATCTAGCTCTTTGGTATAATCAATACCATTACGCCGCTTTTGATAAAGAACTTTTGCAATTGATATTACATCTGTTTGACTATTTTTTACATCTTGCAACTCATCTATTAAATCTTTTAAATAAGGATCATCAAGTTCATCCCTATAATCCATATAATTAAATTGAATTGCCATTACTGTTTTTTACACCCAGAACCTTTAAAAGCAACAGTTTCTATATGTTCTAGTTTATTCTTAAATAATTTATGATTTTTGTGCATATATGCTTCACAGTGTTCAAATTTACTAAAGTGTTCAACCGGCACAGTATAGTTTCCTGTATTAGTTACAAGAAACACATAAAAAATAATAACCATCAGCGCCTCATTTTTGAGACGGCTTTGGCTTCATCCTTATTAAAGATTGGAACGGCATTTGACTTGTGTAGTGTTGAAATGCCTAGCATAGCATCTCCGGTATATTGAATAGTTTCTTTCTTTGCGGTTGAACCGTTCCACGAATCAACCGACGGGATATGGCTTGTAGATCTATTTGCTGGAATTCTGTATTCCGGAATTTTTGTCATAGGTATAGCCTTAGCATTAAGATCTACTTTATGCTTTTTAAGCAAAGCTTCCCATTTTGCCTTTTCTTGCTTTGCCTTGGCGGTAATTTTACGCTTTCTTTTTGGGATATGTTGATGAATAATCATTTTAAGTTTTAAAGTGATAATACTGATTATACAATATTACATTTTAAATGTAAACAGCTTAATTCATTAAATCCCAATATCTTCGATTTGGCGAATTATTTTCAATAAAGCCTTCGGATGCAACTAAACAAATTGGTTCATCGTCAACCCAAACCGGGAAATCTTTTACTTCATTGCATAATCGTTCAGCTAAGTCTAATAAAATGTCTTCTCTTTTCATGTGTGTCCCTCGTGTCTTAGTAAGTGTGGAGCAAATTCCTTTACTTCTTTTACTAGCTTTTCATTTGAAAATTCAAACATTGCATTAACAAGATATTCATATGCAATTTCGCGCAAATCATCAGAGTTATATACTTCATTAATTAAATGATCTGCATATTCATCAATTAGGACTTCATCACGTCGACCTAATCTAAATAAATCATTTTCACGATAAACATGTTCAAACTGAGACCAATTATAATGCATAGTATAATTCATTATTTATTCCTCTTTAAACTGTTCTCTTAGAAATCGAATAACTTGTGCTTCTTTTGCAAAAACATATTCTTTTTCTTCAAATTCAGTTTCATCCTTAATAATAACATGAAACCCGTTTTGAACCTTTTTAATTTCAATCGTTTCCATAAATCCTCACTTAAGATCTTTAATAATATCACAAACACCGTATTCTTTTGCTTCTTTTGCAGTTAACCAAATATCTTGGGGTGGTAAAAGAATTTCACGAATACGCTTTTCATCAAGATTAGTTGTTTTCTTATAATGATTAATAAGACGTGAATCAATATTAGTATATTCTTTTGCGGCGGCGACAAGTTCATGGTGCTTACCTACCGCACCCCAAGCGTATTGGTGACTTAGAATACTAGTATTTGGTGTAAGTACTCGTTTACCCTTTTCACCAGCTAAGAAAATCAAAAGACCTGCCGATGCAATTTCACCAAGTCCAATAGTTTGAACTGGAATAGTTGATCCACGAATCACATCAATAACCGCAAATGCCGCGGCAAGATCACCACCCGGCGAACAAATCATTAAATTCAAAGCTTGTGGGCGTTCTTCTACTAGATTAGCCTCAATAATCCATTCAATTACTGGCTTGCACGACTGGAGTGAAATATCCTCCATTAGTAACATAAACGAGTTCTGTGACGGGTCGTTTGTGTTGTTTAACAGAATATTCAATTTCTTTAGCATTAGGATCTTTCTTTAGTTTGTAGAAAATATGATTACCAATTTTAACAGTACGCTTTAAATCTTTCCAATTAGGATTAATTGTTGTATTGTGAAAATGTGTTGAACCATGAGTAATATCATACATTAATTCATAATTAAGATACACTTGAAGTGCAATATCACTTGAAGCCTCGAATTTCTTATAGTTAATTGCTCGTTTTGTCTCACACCACCAAGAAAATTGACAAATTGACTTAACTTTTGCTTGAACAACAGAACAAATATCTGGGCCAAATCCTAATTTAACTCTATTTAGTGTAACAAATGCAATTGCTGCTTGGCCTTCGGGTGACTCTGCTCCTGCTTCATAATATACATTTTTTGCAAGACATTCAACTTGACGTTTTGTTTCTGGGGTTAAATCGTAAAAATTAATTAGTATTTCTTTTTTTGCATGTACAGGAAAACAAAATATCATTCCTATAAGTACAATTAATAGTTTTTTCATACTTCCTCCAAGTTTAATACCCGGTTTTGATATGAAACTCCTTTCGGGTTTGAATAAACCCACCAATCCAATCATCACGTTTTTCTTTAAAGATCAAAGGAGCTTCATCTTCAACAGCCATAATAATGACAAGTCGATCAACCGGAATTCCAGTTAGTTCTTCAAATGCCACGGCATAAGCAGAAGTTTGATAAAAATAAGAGTGAATATCATCACGCGACTTCATACGCGACGAAGTCTTAAAGTCAATGACAGAAAGACGACCTTCATATTCACCAATGCAATCAACAGTACCAGCCACCTTAAGATGGTTGGAATATAATGATGATTCTAATGCATGAATCATATCAATCTTATCTAGATGTTCTTGAATAGATTTGAACATCTCAGCCCCAGGCTTTTTCAAAAAAGGAATCTCAGATTCCATAACTGGTTCTTGTCCAGTTAACAAATACTCTTCACAAAGAGAGTGCATACTAGTACCACGACTAGAAGCTCTTGACGAGATTCTATTCGCTTCTTCTTCACCTACTCTAGCACGCCAAGCAGCGATATGCTGCTTGTTTAAAATCGAAAGAACTGACGTAACCGAAGGATAATTGAGGCCAGATTGAGTTTGATACAATCTAGCCTCATTTGAATCAATTCTTTCAAGCTTGGGAAAATCATGGTGTATAAAAGTTTTCATAACAAATCATTATATATCACTTCACAATTAAAGTACAACACTATTACGAAATAGTTTTACCATTTTGAAGATCGGTTAATGTAAGACCTCCGGTATATTGAAAATGAGCAGTTTCCTTAAACTTCTTCCAACGACCTGCCCATTCAAGACCACATGACTCACCAATTGTTCCAACTTTATTCCA
>Ga0214917_10008012_pt1 | contig 10503 bp, 5 predicted proteins | sample LL_1208_BB_MetaG_FD_177983 | JGI IMG/M metagenome (GOLD analysis project Ga0214917, IMG submission 177983) | Freshwater microbial communities from Lake Lanier, Atlanta, Georgia, United States - LL_1208_BB | ecosystem: Environmental > Aquatic > Freshwater > Lake | place: USA: Georgia | collected...
TAACTATATTTTTCTCTACCGTATCATCATCCGAACAATGCATACTAAATGTCACACTATCTGTTTCAGTTGAAATATTTTGTTTTAATAATTCTTCTATTTTTTCTAATGTTATATCAGATAATAATTTTAAATCGAAAAATATGCCGTTATCATTTACTGAATATTTATTTTCACCATTAGATTGCAAATCAGGTAAAGCAATATTAAATACTTCTTTTAATAATTGCTTATCTTTAATTTTTCTAATCATATCATTTATTTTAATAATTCTATCTCTAATCATTAATAAGTATATATAATTTAATTATTTTTTAACGATTATAATAATATGAGTTATAGTCCAGAACCGGATGATAATGATTTCCAGTTGAAAATGTTTAAAAAAAGAGAATATTATTACCATAAAATACCACCACGTATGAAAATGGAAACATATGAAGAAATTGATGCATATCGTAATGATGTATGTAAAGGCGATTTCAAATTAAGAGAGCAACAAATTATACCGACTAATTTCCTTTCTCCTGATAATCCATATCGCGGGATTCTCCTTATGCACGGTACAGGGACAGGTAAAACGTGTACCGCTATATCTATTGCGGAACAGTTTAAAGAACAAGTTTCTAAATACAATACTAAAATATATGTTCTCACATCTGGACCAAATATTAGGGAAAACTTTAAAAGCGAATTATTATTTTGCACTGGTGAAACCTATCTTAAAAATAAACAAATGTTAGAACAAATGACTCCTGCTGAAGTTGAGAGAGAAAGAAAAATAGGAATTTATAATGCTTTACAATATTATAAAATATTATCTTATAAAACATTTTATAAAAAGGTTTTAGGTGAGAAGATAGCTGAAAAGAAAATTGTAGGTGAAGCGACCGAAGGTGCGAGAATAAAAACATCTTATAAAAAAACAGATGAAGGTGAATTTGAACGCGAAGTTGTAGTTGATAAAATAACTAATATGGATAATACCCTATTAATTATTGATGAAGCGCATAATATTACGGGTAACGAGTATGGTGATGCATTAAAGAAAATTATTAAAAATTCTAAAAATTTAAGATTAGTTTTATTATCTGCCACTCCTATGAAGAATCTTGCGGATGATATTGTTGATATGCTTAATTTCCTTCGTCCACCCAATGACATTATTAAACGTGATATGATTTTTACTGGGGAAAAGAATTATATGATGAAGTTTAAACCTGGGGGTGAAGATTATCTCCGTAAAATGGCAACCGGATATGTATCATTTTTCCGTGGTAATATACCCTATACCTTTGCTGACAGGATAGATAAAGGAAAAATATCAGATGGTTTATTATTTACCCCAGTAGTTAGAGCCAAAATGAAGGATTTTCAATTAGAGACATATACTGATGCAACAAAAAATTTTGATGATACACTAGATAGGGCATCTTCCGCTGCAGCTAACTTTGTGTATCCTGGGCTTGATAGTAATGGTAAATTAAAGGGTTATCATAGTAATGAGGGTTTGATAAGAGTTATTAATAATCTATCGAATAAAGAAGAATTAATAAAGGAAATAAATAAAAAGATATTTGATGGGAAAATTAAAAAAGAAGATTTGGGGAATTTTATAGCCGAAGCAGAAAATAAAAATATAACTGGTAATATTTTAAAACTTGAATATATTAAATACTTTTCTTCTAAATTCTATAAATGTATAAAGAAATTAAATCGTTTAGTAGAAGATAAAAAAGGTTCATCAACCGCCTTTATTTATAGCAACTTGGTTAAGGCTGGTGGGATTGAATTATTTGCAGAGGCTCTACGTATGAACGGTTATTTAGAATATATGGAAGATAGTTCACAATATAATATTACGGATAGTACCATTGATTCACGAACTGGTTTACCATATAGCGAATTTAAGAAAAATAAAAATGCAAGTGATTTCCACCCGGCAACATTTATTGTTATTACGGGTGGAGTTGATGAATCAGGCGAAGATGTGCCTGAGATTAAACAAAAAATTATAAGAACGGTTTTTAATAATGTTAACAATAAAGAGGGTAAATATCTTAAATTTGTTCTTGGTAGTAAGGTTATGAATGAAGGTATCACTTTAGAAAATACCAAAGAAATTCATATTCTTGATGTTCATTATAATTTGGGTAAAGTAGATCAAGTTATTGGGCGCGGTATTCGTATGTGCAAACATATGAATGTTATATCAGATGCATATAAATTCCCTAAAGTGAATGTATATCGTTATGTAGTAGGGATTAAAAATGGACTTTCAACGGATGAAACTCTATATCAAAAAGCCGAATTAAAATATATTCTCGTTAAACGCGTTGAAAGATTATTAAAAGAAGTTGCGATTGATTGTCCTCTATTATTACAAGGAAATAAATTCCCAGAAGAGATTGAAAAATATAAAGGTTGTGTTGAACCAACTCTTGAGAATGTTCGAGCTGGTAAGAAAGTATGCCCTGCATTATGTGACTTTCAAGAATGTGATTTTAAATGCCATGATAATAAATTAAATAATTTATATTATGACAATAAGACAAGGGCATATGGGAATATTGATATTAAGGATGTTGATATGGGTACCTTTCACGAGAATCTTGCAAAATCAGAGATTGATGTGGTTAAAAATAAATTAAAAGATATGTATAGATTTAAACACGTTTACACTTACGATGAAATGTTAAAAATCATTAAAAAATCATATAAAAAACATCAAGAGGAATTATTTGATGATTATTTTCTCGATAAGGCATTAGAGGATATGATGCCAAAAACAGAAAATGATTATAATAATTTTAAGGATACAATTTATGATAAATTTAATAGACCAGGATATATAATCCAACGTGGTAAATATTATATCTTCCAGCCATTTGATGATAATGAAAATATTCCAATGTATTATCGTGTTAATTATGAAACAACGACTGAGAATATGACACCAGTTAAGAATTATGTTGAAATGAAACACGGGAAAAATATTAAGGATGACGTCGTAGTTAAGAAGATAGAAACAAACACCAAGAAAGAATATGATTTTGAAAGTGTGATGGATTATTATAATAAACGCGATGAGAATCATATAGTGGGTATTATTAGTATGAACACCAATAAATTATCTTATAGTAGCGACGATTTATTTAAAATACGCCCTCCCCTCAAGAAAACAGGAGATAAGAAGCGTGGTACGGGTATATATAGTATGACTGGTGCCGTATGCGCCACCTCAAAAGATAAAGATTATCTATTAAATACTATTAAGAAACTCAAACAACACGTTAAAGATTTGGAACCAGTTGAAAAACTAACAACCAGGGATAATATGTGTAATTACATTATGAGCCTATTAATGTATTTAGAGAAATATAGTATATCCAAAGATGGCAATAAAATGACCTATATGATGGTACCAAATAATCATCCCAAATATGAATTCCCCTATAACTTGGAGGATAGGGTTAAAAATACTATATCTAATATAAAGAGTATAATAGATAGAGATTTTGATTACGAGGTTAAGAAAGAGAAAAAAGGCACATTCGAGAATCTGACAAATCTACCTAACTATGTGGTTGAAGTTAAGAGAAACAAGTATATAGATGACAATATAAGGGACATATTGAAAATGGGATTCAAGGAGGATGGTAAAATGCTAGTATTGAATATCAAATGAAAAATTGAAAACACTCTGTATTATTAATTTATTTCTTAATAAAGCACAGTAGGTCTTTATTAACAAAAAAATTGAAAAAAAAAGTCTAAAGTATCCTTACTATTTATATATTTAATGTCCTTCAACAAGCTGGATCACATTAACGACATGAACGACGATGTTCGTAGCACATGTTCAGATGAGCCCCGCCTCGAGCACTACGCACTACAGCAGTACTGCGTTGCCTGTCTTGAGGAGCGTGGGAACGCAATTGGGTGTATCTCATCTCACGCCAAGGCTTGGTTTTGTAGTGGTGGTTGTATGACCTACTATTTTTACAAGAACAAGCTTGCAACCTACTCACAGCCAGTCGTAGGAGAGATTCTCAAGATGGAGAGCAAGCACTTCAAGCCTGAGATTCTGAACAAGCGTCGCAAGCGCCTGGGTCTCCCAACTCACCTAGAGTAGAAAAATCAGACTTTTTACTCTTGAAATTTGTGGTGCACCCCACACATTTTTTTAAATAATATTTCATAAATTATATTGTTGTTTTAAGGCTAAATATTTAGCTTTATATTTAAGATATTTTTTATCATAACTTTCATGTCCAATGTCTCTAGAAATATCGCGATAACTTTCTTCATATGAAATTTCACGTTTGTCTTTCTGACTAGATTTACCCATCCTCCTTCGTTCATTTTTTCCTGTCTTGAAGTTTTTCTTTGCATCTATTTTTTTATTTAAATCATTTATCATTTTTTGATATTTACGTTTATTTTCTTCTACTGTTTGTAATTGTCTGCCTAATGATTCTATTTTAATACGTTTTTCATCAGGTGTCATTAGTGTCATATATGAAGGTACCATCGGATTTATACTATCACTCGTAGGTTGCTGTTGAAGTGCATTAAGATTATCGCGTATGGATTCGATTTGTGTTTTAGTTGTTTCTAATTTAGTTTTTATTGTTCCATATAATTTATTCAATGTTTTAAAATCACTTTCTTCAGAAGCTTTTGCAATCCTCATTCCCATTACATCTTCCTCTTCCAAATCAGGTGTCTGTTCAGCATAAATTCTATCTCGTTTTAATTCACGTTCTTTTAATTGTTCTGCTTCAAATAATCTTAATTCTTCATCCTCCTCATCGCGTATACGTTGTTCTTCTGCTAAACGAAGCGTTATTACACGTTGTGCGGCAGCATCTGCTCTTATTTTTTCAAATTGTGCTTCATCTTTTTCTGATATACGAAGCGGATCTGATTTGGGTTGTGGGAAATCAGATAACATTTCATCAAATTGAAATTCCGGCAAATCAGGATTAATTTCTTCTGTTATATCATTGTCAGTATTAATATTAAGAGATGCCAGTTGTTGATTAAAATGTCTTGCATCAACTGGGAAATGTTTTCTGTCTCTTAATCTCTGGTTTACATTTGAATCTTCTATAAACTCATTTTCGAGACCATCAGATATTATACTATGTGCTTCCCCCGAATAAACAGAATGTACGCTATTTAATTCTTGAATACTCATATAAGGTTCACGTATGATACCACCCATTAATTTAAATGGTGCTTCATCACAAGGCAGTAAATAGTCAACATTAATAGGTTCTTTATGTAATTTATTTTCATTCTTCATATTTATTGTAAGTATTTGATCACGCCCAGTACTATCAATTGATATTAGTAATGATCTTAAGAATGGTGGATTAAATGATCTAACTATAATATTATTTTCATGTAATACATTATTTGCCCACGGCAATTTTGGATAGACATTAAATAAACGAAAGGGTATTTTTAAAGATTTTTTATCGAAAATTGAGCTATAAAATGATATATAAGTGAACATTATTGATTTTGCTAGTTCAATTAAATCAAATGCACGTGATATACTAACATCATTATTTAAATTAAATATATTTTTTGCGTCGAAAGATAAATCACTATGATGTAATCTATTTACGATTTTTAAATTATTATCAACATATGCAAATTGTGGAAATTTATATGAAACTAAATCTGAAATAGTAAAAGGTCTATTTAATCCAAATGGAATATATTTAATATATTCATGATTTAAATATTTGTATTTTAATGTTTTTTTAAATTCTTCACGTTGTCTTGTATAAAGAGCTGGATTTGTTTTCATATCAGCTAAGTGTCTGATATTTGCTTTCATTAATTCAGCAAGTTCTTTTTCAGTCATAGGTTTATCATATGGTAGTTCTGGATTTAATTTAAGAGATTTAATTACCTTATTAAATTCAAAATCAGGATAATATTGTGCATAGCGATTACCTAACATATTATTTACAGGTAAATTTGTTTCATATAATACATGATTTTCATATATTTGCTCAACTTCTTCAATCGTTTTGGCTTTATTACGATATGAATATGTAATCATTTCTCTTAAACGATCATCGTAACTATGTTTTTTATCTTGTGTTGAAAAAATGTGTTGTATTCTTTCTAAATCGGACTTGTCATGACTAGATAGCCGGCTAATATCTATTTTATCAATATAGTTTTTAATAGTAGGTAAATCTGTGCTACTATTAATTCTATTACGTAAACCTGCTTTTAGTAATAATGCATTTAATTTTATGTATGGATTAAAGAAAATTACAAATTTTCTATCATTTAATATAGTTTTTTTCTTAGTTGATTTTTTAGGTTTAATATCTTTATGATCATTTACATATACATGTTGAATTTTATTATCTTTTATGATATATGTTGATGTGAATCCAGGCTCATAGTCGGTAATAGTTTTATCATCTTGTTTCAAAGAAAATCTGAATGATAATATAGTTTCTCTCGGTGTATAGGTTGTTTCCTTTACATGTATAAAATAATTACATCCATTTGGTTTTATTACAAAATTTAAATATGTTATATTACCAACCACTGATTTACTATTTTGAATATCACAATTATATAATTGTTTTAATCCATCCAATAATTCAGGTGTAAATAATCTAGAACGTAAATATTCTTTTACAACAATAGCTTCATCAATATTAAAGATCTTAAGAGGTATTGAAGGTATTGGCTCTTTTTTTGCGCTTGCTTGGGGAGTTGCCATATATATAATAATTAACAAAAAAAATTGATCGGGATATAACAGTTATTAAACTATCCTTAAGGATAGTTTAATAAAAATTGATAACTAAATTATTTAAATGTATTTTTTATATAAATATTAATGACAAACTATTTAGAAACAGGTATCACTATCACAAAAGAAGACGGAACGGAGGAAGTATACATGATACCTTATAATATTAATAATATTCTTATCAATGAGAAGGATATTATTCATATGCTCGGGCGATATGGTGTAATTTTAAATAATATTAATCATATCGAATATTTTCACCAAGCTTTCACCCATAAATCATATGTTAAAAAAGATGTATTTTCGGATGATATTTTGGAATGCGCACGGAATGAAATGGGTAATATTAAAGATTTAATGGAACTAAGACCGGCTAGTTATGAGAGATTGGAATTTTTTGGTGATAGGGTATTAAAAATTATAGTATCATTTTATCTCTTTCATCGTTATGAACACGAGGATGAAGGGTTTATGACCCGTCTTCAAACTAAAATTGAAGACAAGAAAAATCTAGCAGTTTTATCTAGAGAAATTGGATTAAACAAATATTTTATTATTTCGAAACAAATTGAAAATATGAATGGGAGGAATATGGAGAAAATTCATGAAGATATTTTTGAAGCATTTATGGGTGCATTATTCCTGAGTAATGGGTTTGAGCCATGTTGTCTACTTATTTTGAATCTTCTAGAGACAATGATTGATTATTCCGATAAATTATATTGTGATAATAATTATAAAGATAATCTTCTTAGATATCATCATCGTATGAAGTGGAAGTATCCGGAATATCATATGATTGGTTTTGATGGTCCTCCTCATAAGCGTACATATGTTATGGGTGTTGAAAAACCAGATATTTCTGCATCAGATAAAAAGAAATATTTGGATACCAAAAATTATAAAGAATTATGTATTAGTTTTGGGAATGGTATGAGTAAAAAAGAAGGTGAACAAAAAGCCGCCAAGATGGCGTTAATATTACATGGTACTTTGAACAAAGACCAATACGATATGACTGATATTTATTACCCAACTTTTGATAATAAGAAGAATGTTGAAAAAATAATTACAATTGATGAACCAGAAATTACACTTGATAGTGAATTTACAGATGAAGATTAATTTATATTCTCAAATTATTCCCGATTAACATTTGTGCGCGTCGTAATAGGCAAGTACGCACTTGCCTATTAGCGAACAAAACTGGTCGCGATAAGTCAAAAGTGCAGACTGCACTTTTGAATTACGACAACCACATTTATTATTTTGTTCTTAAGAACAAAATAATAAAAATTGATATAAGTTTTATTTAAAATTATATCAATTATAAATATATTATGACTTCGAATTATATCACCAAAGAAGGTTACATTATAGATAAGACCAAAATAACACCCGAAAAATTGGAGGCAATTAAAAAAGACCTTACTATTACACCACATCTCCCATTTAAACATAAAAGCCTAAAACCAAAACCATTTACTATTTATAATGAAAATGGGAAATATATATCAGTTCCTAAATTTTATGGGATTAAAAAATTCGGCAAACCAAAAGTCGATAAGATGGAAAAAGGCGCTCCAATTAATATTAAATTTCTTGGAACCCCTAGACCTATCCAATTACCCATTCTTAATAGTACTATTTCTCAGATGGAAAATGACGATGGTGCATTGATTTGTGCCGGCTGTGGTATGGGTAAAACAGCTATGGCTCTATACATTGCGTGTCATTTTAAAGTGAAGACACTTATTATAGTGCATAAAACTTTCTTATTGAACCAATGGCGTGAGCGCATTGCACAATTTACCAATGCCACAGTAGGTACCATTCAACAAGACGTCGTCGATATTGAGGATAAGGATATAGTTGTTGGTATGCTTCAAAGTATTGCAAAAGATAAATATGATAGGGATATTTTTATGGACTTTGGTTTGGTTGTATTTGATGAGGCGCATCACGCACCATCGGAATACTTTAGTAAGGCACTACCCATTATTACTTGCCATAAAAGTTTAGCATTATCTGCTACACCCAAACGGTCTGATAAAACGGAACGTGTTTTGTTTTGGTACATGGGAGAAATATCATATACTGCACCACCTAATATTAATAATCGAGTAACTGTAAAGGCATATAATTACGATGTAAAAGATAAAAATTTTAAGGAAGCTAGAATGAGATTTGGAGGAGATGTTAATCGTCCTCAAACAATAAATAGATTAACAGCAATTGATAAGAGAAATCAGTTTATTGTTGATAATATTATGGAGGCGATGGATGAGGAAGGGAGAAAAATTCTAGTTCTTAGCGATAGAATTGAACACTTGGAAACATTAAAAAAAATGATAGATGATATAGATAAATACACATGTGAATTTTATATTGGTGGGATGAAACAATCTAAATTAGACCAATCATCTGAAGCAGATATTATTTTGGGGAGCTATGGTATGGCAGCTGAAGGATTAGATATCCCAGAATTAAATACACTCGTATTAGCAACTCCACGAAGTGATGTCGAACAAGCTGTTGGTAGAATTACTCGTAAATTAGACCATCCAGTTCAACCTCTTATTATTGATATGGTTGATATGCTCCCGTGCTTTACGAATCAGGGAATAAAAAGAAGAAATTTTTATAAAAAATTACAATATAACATTGAGGTGTATGAAGTTGAAGATAGTAAAGTTGTTGCACAAATTGATCTTAATAATACAGTAGATATCAGTAATATTAAATTACCAAAGTTTAAAAAAGTAGAAAATGATGAGGTTGATTTTGTGGATGATTAATAAAAATAATCTAAATTTATTTATATGACAACTATCCCAGAATTATTTATAAAATTTCACCCAATTGTTTATTTCCACAAGAAAGAGCCATATATGCCTGCTAATATGGATGATATATTAAAAATCGCAGGTGTTTCTTCAAATAATATTCCTTCTCTTGTTAAGATCCCGAAAGAAAAAAGACGTGATGTTAATTTAGGTACTCAAATATTATGCAAAACAGATGGTTATTATACGATTGGTAAATATACTTATATTGATTTAGTTTATATTGTTACCTTCACATGGAATGGTACACTTGAAGAACATGCTTTCGACAAAGAGGAAATTATTGTTAGATTAATGAAAACAGATACAAATAATCATAAAATAACACGTGTATTTGGTAGTGCACATGGTAATGGTTTTTGGTATTTAGTTGATAAAAATGACGTCGAGTTTGAAAATGAACACCCAGTAATGTATTCTGGAAATGAATCACATGCAATGTATAATAGAGCACGTTTATATAAACGTATTTTTAATTTTGGAAGTGATAGAACTGGTAAAGACAAACGATGGTTCCCATCTGAATTTGTTATATTTGAGAAAAACGAAGTTAATATTTATGATATAAAAAATAATAAAACAAATAGTACTAGTTTAGAATATTTTAAAACCAATGCAAAATTTGGAAATGATAAAAATAGTCAATCCTGGCCTGGGAGTCTTTCATATGATGTTATTAACTTGGATGCATATTATAAATATGAAGGCGGTATTGATAATCTTTTTACGGGAAGAACTAAAAAAATAAAACCGGGTTTAAGAATTGCATTCCGTGTATTTACCATATTAGCATGGATTGGTTTTATATCATATTTAATCTTCCGTGATGTTCTTAGTTATAAAGCAGGTGAATATTCCACA
>Ga0214917_10008013_pt1 | contig 10503 bp, 9 predicted proteins | sample LL_1208_BB_MetaG_FD_177983 | JGI IMG/M metagenome (GOLD analysis project Ga0214917, IMG submission 177983) | Freshwater microbial communities from Lake Lanier, Atlanta, Georgia, United States - LL_1208_BB | ecosystem: Environmental > Aquatic > Freshwater > Lake | place: USA: Georgia | collected...
GACGCACCCGCGAATACAAGCGATACGCCCAGGACGACTCGAGCGCGCGAACCCGCTCTCGTGCGCGGTCACGCTGTCTGGTGAGTTGCTCGACCTGGGCTTCTAGTTCGCGCATCTTCTTGTTCATCTCGACCAGTTGCAGGTGCAGCTCATCTTGACGGCGGCGCAGCACGTCGAGATCATTCACTGCGAGGCTTTTTTGCTGCACAGCTTGATCGCGCTCGTCCGTCAGTGTCTTGCGAGCCTGAACGAACTCAGCCACCTTGGCCTCGGTGTATTGACTGAAGTCTTCCAATTTCATGCGCAATCCATGCGCCTCTTCAAGCAAGTCCGCAATGAGCTGGTCACGTTCGTCGGTTGATTCAGCCATTGCGCCTCCCCGCAAGCGTAGGTCGCTCGGCTCGAGTCACTCGGGTCTCTGCACCTCGAGGGTTCTGGTGTCGGATGCGTCGATGGTTCGTAGAGTAAGGACGATGATCGCACGCAAAAACATCGTCGCCGTCGTGGTCGCGGCACTCGGTATCGGGGCAATCGCCACTGCGTGCGCTCCCGCAGAGAACGCCGACACCATCACGCTCGGATTCACCCTCGAGCCCGTGAGCCTCGACATCAGCGGCACCGCAGGTCAGGCGATCCCGCAGGTGCTGCTCGACAACGTGTACGAGGGTCTCGTACGAGTCGATGACGAAGGTGGCATCGTGCCCGCCCTCGCCGAGAGCTACGACGTTTCCGACGACGGGCTCACCTACAACTTCGCGCTTCGCGATGCGAAGTTCCACGACGGCCAGCCTCTCGTCGCTGACGACGTCGTGTGGAGCCTCTCGCGCATGCTTGACGACAAGTCCACTGCAGTGCTGCCGACACAGCTCGCACAATTTGCTCGGGTCGAGTCGGTCACTGCCGACGGCTCCGGACGCGTGCAGCTCACACTCAGCGAGCGCGACAACGACCTGCTCTACAACCTCACGCAGCGCGGTGGCGTGATCTTCAAGAAAGACACCGCTAACTTCGCCACCTCAGCAAACGGCACCGGTCCGTTCGTCTTGGCCAAGTGGGACAAAGGCAGCAGTATCACGCTCGAACGCTTTGACGGCTATTGGGGCAGGCGCGCCGACACTCAGACCGTCGTGTTCCGCTATTTCACCGACGCGGCGGCACTCAGCAACGCACTGTTGGCCGGCGACATCGACGTGATGACCACCGTCCAGTCACCTGAGAGCCTGTCTGCCTACGAGACGCGTGACGATCTGCGCGTGCAGAGCGGCAGCACCAACTGCGAAGTCACGCTGGGTATGAACAACTCGCGTGCACCGTTCAACGACGTGCGAGTTCGCACGGCAGTGCGCCAGGCACTCGACAAAGATGCGCTCATCGACGCCGCGTGGGCCGGATACGGAACCCGCATCGGCAGCTTTGTGCCGCCGACCGATCCGTGGTTTGAAGACCTCACCGACATCGCCCCTTACGACCCCGCTACTGCACGCGAACTTCTTGCCGACGCAGGAGTCGCACCAGGCACCGAGGTGACGCTCGACGTGCCACCAATCAACTACGCGACGAATTCGAGTGAGTTCATTGCAGCAGCGCTCAGCGAAGTGGGTCTGTCCGTCGAGATCACACCCGTCTCGTGGGAAGAGTGGCTCGATCGGGTGTTCACCAAGGCCGACTACGACCTCACCATCGTGTGCCACATCGAGCGCAACGACATGGCGATCTACGCCAATCCGGACTACTACTTCCGCTTCGACAATGCGGAATATCAGGGTTTGATCTCATCGGCTGCGTCTGCTGCTGACAGCGACGCGCGCAATGAGAACTTGAGGAAAGCTGCCCGACTCTTGTCTGAGCAGTCAGCGAGTGACTGGCTGTGGCTCATTCCGAACTTGCAGGTTGCGGCGCGAGACGTAACAGGTGTGCCGCGCAACTCCGTCGGTGACTCCTACTACGCCGCACGACTCGAACGCGTCTAACGAGGCATCGGCATGAGCGGCGTCCTGCGCCGGCTTGCGACCGGCGTCGCAGGCATCCTGTTCTCAACAATCGCCATCTTCCTGTTGCTGCGCGCCCTGCCGGGTGACGTCGCCACCGCGCGGCTCGGCACCGATGCCACACCCGAAGCCCTCGCAGAACTTCGCCGCGAATACGGCTTCGACCGACCGCTCGTGGTGCAGTACTTCGACTGGCTGGCCGATGCCGCGCGCGGCGACCTCGGGCGTTCGCTTCTCTCCGGCACTTCGGTGACCGACGACGTACTTGACCGGCTCGACGTCACTTTGCCTCTCATCGCAGCGTCGACTGCACTCTCAATCGTCGTCGCGTCTGCGGTCGGCCGTCGCACTGCATTGCAGCGACGACACAGACGGACAGTAGCCACGATGACACTCACGCAACTTGGGCTCGCCGTTCCCACGTTTGTCGTCGCGATCGTGCTCATCATGCTGTTTGCAGTGCGACTCAACGTGTTGCCGGCCGGTGGTTTTCCGGTCGACGGTTGGTCGGCGATCGGTGCTTCGTTGAGGTCGCTCGTGTTGCCGACAGCAGCACTCGCAGCGTCGCAAACTGCGATGCTGGCGCGGTTCGCCCGTTCATCCGCGCTCGACTTCGCGTCTTCTGATGCTTTTCGCACCGCGCGTGCAGCGGGAAGAAGCCGCCATGCCGCCCTTCTCTCCGGACGCCGGCTGGTCGTAGCTCCGGTACTCACGGTTGCTTCTCTCCAAGTTGCGACGCTCGTGACGGGTGCCGTGGTCGTGGAGAGCGTATTCGCCCTGCCAGGTCTTGGCTCGATGCTTGTTCGCGATATCGCGAATCGTGACTACCCGAAGGTGCAGTCCGTACTGCTCGTCGTCGTGTTGATGGTCTTTGCTCTGCGTGCCGTCGTGAACTTTGCCAATGATCGACTCGACCCGCGGAGGTCGGAGTGAAGCGCTCTCCGTCGCTCGTCGCAGGCACTGCAATCGTCACGTGCCTCGGTGGTCTCGCCATGCTCTCGGTGTTCTGGACTCCGTACGATCCTCTCGCCGTGGATTCCGCGGCGAGATTCGCCGCACCGACGCTGCAACACCTCCTCGGCACTGACCAACTCGGGCGCGACGTGTTAAGCAACGTCATCGAGGGGGCTCGCACATCGTTGCTCGCAGCATTCGCCGCCACCGTCATCGCAATCACGATCGGAGCTGCACTCGGCACGGCCTCGGCGGTGGCACCACGGTGGCTCGACGGTCTGCTCTCTGCAGTGGTCACCGCAGTGGTTGCACTGCCTGCACTCTTGCTTGCGCTCGTGCTCGCAGCTGCACGAGGCCCGTCTACTTCGACCGCTGTCGTTGCAATCGGCATCGCCGCCGGAGCTTCGGTGGCGGCTGTGACTCGCTTCGAGGCCGCGGCAATCGTGCGTGCCCCGTACGTGCTTGCCTCGCGGTTTAGTGGGGCCTCGACTGCTCTGGTCGTGCGACGGCATGTGCTGCGCAACCTTGTTCCGACGCTCGCCGTGCAGTCGAGCGGAGCGGCGTCAATTGCCATTGTCGCTGAATCAACACTGTCGTATCTCGGTCTTGGCACGCCGCCACCGACCCCGTCATGGTCGAATGCTGGCTGCCACTCAGCAATACCTACTGGTTCACCCGTTGGTCACGTTGTGGCCGGCAGTGTTCGTGTGCCTGGCAGTGCTTGGGTTCAACCTGCTCGGCGACGGTCTGCGCGAGCGGCTTGACCCGACACTTGCTCACTACCGTTGAGGTATGCACGTACCCCGAAAAGTTTCTCTTGCAATTGCGCTAGCTCTAGTTGTAAGCATCGTCTCGCTGCAGCCAGCAAACGCAGTCGTGCAGTGGGAACTGATTGACGACTCCGTCTCGCTCGGCATGAACGGTGTTTCACCCCATGTTGAGAAGACGGCGAGTGGCGACCGTGTGTGGCGAAGCGACATGGTTCCGGGCGGCACTGCAGTCAGTCTCTGCAGCGAAGCTGGCTCGTGCACTTCAGAATCGCTCCAATTCGCCGAGCAAGGTGGAGCAAGCGACTTCAGTGTCGCACAGACCCAGAGTGGTCTTCGTGCATATTTCAAGCGAATCAACATGCAGTCGAACACCCAAGCCGTGTTCTCGGCACCTTGCTTGACTGCCGACTGCCTCAGCATCGGCAGCGCAACGTTGACCTCAACGGGTATGCAAGTTTCCAAAGACGAGAAGGCATGGGGAGTGCCCGATCCGGTCCGACTGCCTGACGGCCGGGTTCGCATCTACATCGTGGAGAGCCCAGTGTTCGGTAAGTGCCTCGAGAAGATTGCTTCATACATATCGACGGACGGCATCTCATTTACGAAAGAGGCCGGATGGCGTCTCGAAGGCGGCTTTGTCGACACAAAGGTTCTTCGTGCCAAGGACGGCGACTGGGTCATGATTCTCGCGGACATCGGTTGCACGTCGACGAACAACCAAAAACTCTTTGTGAGTAGCTCAACTGACGGCCTCACTTGGACGAAGCCGGAAGTGCTCACCGGAGCTGGCGAATTCAAGTTCGACCCGACGGGATACGAGATCAGTACGAACGTGTTCAGGATTTACTATTCGGCCGGCGCAATGAACAGCACTCAAGTGCTGAAGCGCGCGACTCTAAGAATCAAAGACACGGCTGGCGCTGGCGGTGTGGGCGTCACGAAAGTGACCACGCCTTCGAGCAAGGCCAAGACCATCACCTGCGTGAAAGGCACGACAACGCGCAAGGTGGTTGGTACGAAGTGTCCGGCGGGTTTCAAGAAGAAGTAGTCGCTTGCTGCATCTCGTCGTTGCGTCACTGCTCTGCGCGACGACGATGATGGCTGGTGCGCCGACGACAAGCCCTGGCGACGACCCCAAGCCCGACTCGCAGCGCAAGAAGCGATCCGAGTGGGTGTACACCTTCCCCGTCGGCGGTCCGGATCCGTATTATCCGCGCGACCACCTGCTCTACCCCGCCGCCGACATCACTAATTGTCGGCGACTCGTGCGGGCTCCGATTTCTGGCGTCATCTTTGACGTGCGGCGAGTCGATAAATGGGACAAGAGCGTCGACGACCCGGGCACGCGCGGCGGTCTCACCATCACGCTGCACGGCGACGACTTCGTGCGCTACTACTTCGCGCACCTCGGTCGCCTGATGGTAAAGAAGGGTCAGCGAGTCGAGAGCGGCCAGAAAATCGGCACCGTCGGCGACTCGGGTAACGCCAAGGTCACCTTGTGTCACCTGCACTTCGGTGTCTCGCGCATCTGCCCAATGTCCGAACAGAATTTGTTGCGCGGCGAGGTCTGGCCGCAGCGATACCTCGACGCCTGGAAGAACGGCGTCAGCCTGTCGCCCAACGAAGAGGTGCAACGCAAGACGCGGCGCGAGCCCGCAGCTTGCCTTGAAGCCGCAGCGGCACAACGCCGCGGCGGCGACAGCTGATCGCGCCAGAGTGTGAGGACTCTGCGGCGGCGTCTAGCGGTAGTACGGGTTCGACCCGGTGGTGTGATCCGTCAGGTCACGAACGCGAGTGATTGTCTTCACCTGCTCGGTGACCATTGACTGCACGCCCTCGAGCATCGTCTGCTTACTCATCGAACAACCATGGCAGCCGCCGCCCATCGTGAAATAGGCAGTGCCCTCCTTGTCGTGACCGGCGTACGTCACGAAGCCGCCGTGCGCGGCGAGCATCGGGTTCACTTCCGTCGCGACGATTGCCTCCACTTGCGCCGAGGTCTCGTCGTCGCGAACGAGACCGTCGACGACCGGCGCCTTGGGCCGGTTCGGATTGCGCAGCACGAGGCCCGACTGCTCGTTGTAGTCGAGCTCTGCACCGCGCAGCGAGTCGACGTCACTCTGCGGAATGATGAACTTAAAACCGTCAATGGTGCGAACTTCGTCGGTGAACGCCGACTTCAGGAACTCTTCGAAGACAAGGTCGTAGCGGAAATCTTCACCCGGTTGCGACACGATCGACAGCCGCAATCCCAACTTTGCTGCATCAGGTTCGGTGTCGCGCAGCTCTTTCAGCTTTGCAAGCGCTGCAACCGTGACCGAGATGATGGTGTCGCGCGGTGACTCCGCCGCGAGCGGTGAGGTTTTCTGAGCGTCACTGGTCTGGGCGAACGGCGAAGTCTTGGTCTCCGACACGCCCCGCAGGCTACTGAGCGGTGTCCGCCACAAGTGCGCCGATACTGACGTCATCGTGCGACCGCCGTTAGAGTTTCGGTCACAAGCACGGGGAGTCCGAGGTTCGTCGGACTGAGAGGGTGGATGCCTCCACCGACCCGCAGACCTGATCTGGGTAATGCCAGCGGAGGGAGCGAAATGGACGACAGCGACGCATCGAATCGACGGAGCTTTGTCGTGCTGCTTGGCGGCGAGATTCGCGATATTGCCTCCATTGGTGCAATCCCGAGTGATGCGACGGTGATTGCAGCCGACTCGGGTCTACACCTCGCTGATCCTCTCGGTTTGAGCGTGTCGACCGTAGTCGGCGACATGGACTCCGTCGACGCAACGGCTCTCGCTGCGGTCGAAGCACTGGGCACGCAGGTGATCCGCTACTCCGCTGACAAAGATGCAAGCGACGCAGAACTCGCACTCAGCCACGCTGCCGCTCTCGGTGCCACGAACATCACCGTCATTGCCGGACGAAGCAGCCGCCTCGACCACGAACTCGGCAACTTTGCGGTGCTGTTTCTCGACGAACTTCGCTCGCGCCGGGTAGAGCTACGTGTGGCGGGTGCCAGAGTGTTCCCCCTCGACGCCCGCGACGGAGGCGGAGCCTCGTTGCGAATTCCGTGCACAAGCGGCGACATCGTCGGAGTATTGCCGTTTGGCGGCGACGCACACGGAGTTACCACGCGCGGCCTGCGCTGGGCGCTCTCCAATGATGTGCTCGCCGTCAATTCGTCGCGTGGTATCAGCAATCGCGCGGTGGGCAGCGATGTGCATGTCGCTGTCGAGTCAGGCCGATTGCTCGTCACCGTCACGAGCGGGAGCGAATCGTGACGATGCGTTCTCGGAGAACTCGGCGGTTTCTTGTTGCATGCGCGGTACTCGGCGTGCTCTTCGGATGCAGCCAAGGCGCGACCAGCGACACGAGCTCTCGTGTCACCACGGCAGAACAAGAAGCAGTGACGCTCACGCTGCTTGCCCACGATTCGTTCACCCCCACCGAAGGCATTTTCGATGACTTCACCGCCCTGACCGGCATCACTGTGCGCGTCGTGCGCGGGGGTGATGCCGGAGCGCTCGTCACGAAAGCCGTCGTGACCAGCGGTAACCCCGAAGGTGACGTGCTCTGGGGCGTCGACAACACCTTGCTCTCCCGCGCGCTGGAGGCAGATGTCTTCTCCCCATACGTCACCGTGCATAGAGGTGACATTGATGCTGATGCGGTCGCACTCTCTCCCGAGGGCCACGTCACACCAGTCGACTCCGGCGATGTGTGCATCAACTACGACAAGCAGTGGTTCGAGGAGCGCCGCATCACGCCGCCTCTCACGCTGCAGGCGCTCACTTCTTCGACGTACCGAAACCTTCTCGTCGTCTCAAGCCCGCTCACGTCATCGCCTGGTCTGGCATTCATGCTCGCAACAGTCGCTGAGTTCGGTGACGAATGGTCACAGTGGTGGGCGACCATGCGCGAAAACGGCGTGCTCATCGTCGACTCGTGGAACGACGCCTACTACGGGCACTTCACGGCTTCGTCTGACGGCGACCGACCCATCGTCGTGAGTTACGCAACGAGCCCGCCGGCCGAAGTGATCTTTGCCGATCCGCGACCGAGCGAAGCTCCGACGGCTGTCGCCGCCCTCACATGCTTCAGGCAATACGAATTCGTTGGAATCCTGCGCGGAACCAAATACGAGTCGGCGGCCCGCCAGCTCGTCGACTTCTTGGTCTCGCGACGTTTCCAAGAAGACCTGCCGCTCACGCAGTTCGTCTGGCCGATCAACCGTACGGCGAAGGTACCGCAGGGGTTTCTCGATTACTCGCTGCGACCTGAGAATCCGCTCTCGATCGACCCGGCCACCATCGCCCGCCGACGAGCCGAGTGGCTGGATACGTTCACGGAAGTCGTGTTGAGATAGGCGCAATGACAAAGGTCGCGGAGTCGCGGTCGGAACCGTGGTCAGCAACGGGTTCGATGCAATGGTCGGCTCCCTGGTCGGCACTAGCACCCGTGGCTTGGTTGGGGGTGTTCGTCATCTTGCCGATGGCAACATTGCTCACCACACACGTCGACGTTGCCGATGCCACTCGCGTGCTGTCGCGAGCGTCCACACGAGAAACCTTGTGGTTCTCCGCGTGGCAGGCAGTAGTAAGTGTGCTGTTCACTTTCGCTCTAGCGACGCCAGTTACTTGGCTGGTTGGTCGTCACGAATTTCGCGGTCGCCGTGTTCTTCGTTCGGTGGCATCCATCGGGTTCTTGCTTCCCTCCATCGTGGTGTCGGCAGGTTTTCTCGCGTTGCTGCCCAATGATCTCGATACGTCGTTGTTTGCCGTCTTCGTCGCGCACGCGTACTTCAACGTGGCCGTCGTGCTGCGCGTGGTAGCCCCGCGCCTGGAGTCTCTCGATACGCGACTCATGTGGGCGGCACGCACGCTTGGCGCAGGACCACTACGAACCGTCGTATCAGTGTGGTGGCCGGCGCTGCGGGGTGCAATCGTTTCGGCAGGAGCAGTGATCTTCATCTACTGCTTCTCGTCGTATGCCGTGGTTCGCACCCTCGGCGGACCGTCGCGCAACACACTTGAAAGCGATATCGCGGTGCGTGCATACGCAATCGGCGACATCGGTGGAGCGGTCGTGCTGTCACTGCTGCAAACTGCGACCATCATCGGCGTTGTCCTACTTGGCCGACGAGTCACTAACGATGCCGACTTCGGAGTGCGACGAACTCGAGTGACCCTCGGCAGACTCGCGAACTCTCGGACGTTGATTGCAAGGAGTATCGCCATCGTCACGGTGGCGTTCGTGCTCGCACCACTCGCTGCGCTCGCTGTATCGTCGTTGCGAGTCGGCGAACAATGGTCAATCGCCGGTTGGAAAGCAGTCTTTTCTGGGGGCGTCATTGGCTCGACGTCGCCGTTGCAGGCGTTGTGGTCGTCTGCGCGAACTGCCCTTGTTGCATCCATCTTCGGCGTCGTTCTCGCGGTTTTGATGTCACACGCCGTCACCCGACTCGGCACACGTGGTCGCCGGCTTGAAGTGTTCGCCATGTTGCCACTCGCCGTCTCGCCGGTCACGCTCGGTCTCGGGCTGATCGTCACATTCGACGAACGTTGGTACGACTGGAGAGGTGCCTGGTGGTTCGTCGCCGTGGTGCATACGATCGTTGCCTTCCCGCTCGCAGTTCGAGTGCTCGTGCCTTCGTGGCGCAACGTGTCGCCGGTACTGCGTGACGCTGCTGCAGTGCTCGGAGCATCGCCTGCACGCCGGCTGCTCGACATCGACCTGCGACTGCTGAGACCGGCCATCGTCGCAGCAATTGCGCTCATCGGCGCCGTGTCGCTCGGCGAGTTCGGCGCAGCGTCGATGTTGTCGCGCAGCGGGGCCGAGACGTTGCCAGTATCGATCTCGCGGTTGCTCGGACGCACGGGCGATGTCGTGCGCACGCAGGCCTTCGTGCTCGCCACGCTGCTCGTCGTGGCATGCCTAGCTGCACTGCTCGTCATCGACGGCGCCGATTGGCGTGCCAGACCATCGAGGAAGGCGTCTCGTGCTCGCAGTCACTGACCTCTGTGCTCGGCGCGGCGACAACGACGTGTTGCGCGGTGTGTCGCTGCAGGTGTCGCGCGGCGAGCGTGTCGCGGTGCACGGCCCGAGCGGATGCGGCAAAACCACGCTGCTTCTCGCAATCGCTGGTCTCGTGCCAGTGACGTCTGGCCGCGTCACCCTCGACGGAATCGATGTGACCACCATGCCGACGCACAGGCGGGGCGTCGGCATGGTGTTCCAAGACGATCAACTCTTCCCACATTTCAACGTCGCCGAAAACGTCGGCTACTCGCTTCGAGTGGCAGGTATACAGAAGAACGAACGCAAGCAACGTGTCGAGGGATGGCTGCATCGAGTGGGGCTCATCGGTTTCGGCACGCGCTCAGTCGACGGCCTCTCAGGTGGCGAAGCAAAACGCGTGGCCCTTGCACGCACGTTGGCAGCATCGCCGTCGGTCGTCTTGCTCGATGAGCCGCTCACTGGCCTTGATGATCTGCTCCGCGACCGACTACTGAACGATCTTCGCGCTCTGTTCGACGAACTGCAGACCACCGTCGTTATGGTCACACACGATCGCGCCGAAGCTGCGGCCCTCTCCCACCGTGCGGTCGAATTCGACCGACTGATGCGAGACTGAAACTCGTATGCGAGGTCAGGTCGTCGTCACGCGCATCGAACTCGCCGATGCTCAACCGTTGCGCATCGCCGTGTTGCGACGCGGAACTCCCGCCAAAACTGCGGTGTACGACGGTGACGAGCATCCCGACACGGTGCACATTGGTGCCCGTGCAGACGGT
>Ga0214917_10008014_pt1 | contig 10501 bp, 10 predicted proteins | sample LL_1208_BB_MetaG_FD_177983 | JGI IMG/M metagenome (GOLD analysis project Ga0214917, IMG submission 177983) | Freshwater microbial communities from Lake Lanier, Atlanta, Georgia, United States - LL_1208_BB | ecosystem: Environmental > Aquatic > Freshwater > Lake | place: USA: Georgia | collected...
ACTTCCGAGTAGACCGGCTTGTTGGGGCTGGCGGGATTCACCACATCCCAACCCCGGTTGGCCATGGCGACAAACATCCCCACGTCCGGAGAGTTATCCTCCGGCTGGATGGCGCTGCGGGCCTGCTCCTCCTCCGGAGTGGTGGATACCGCCTGCTGGACTTGGTTGTTGCCTTTGCTGTTTTGACTGCTTCCGGCCACCGTGCGGTCAGCACGGTTTGCGTCCACCTCGGTCTTTTTGACCGGGACCTCCTTCACGGCACCTCCGGCCGTCTTATCCTCCTGCTGGGCGGCCAGCGGCAGGGCAAAACCGGCCCCAAGGGCGATGGCCATGCACATTTCCTTCATGCCCATAGCTTATCCTCCTGTTTTTTCCCGGTCAACCGACCCTCCCTCGACATATTTTCCCCGCTAGGCACGATCCCCCCATGCGGATCCTGGCAATTGACCCCTCCCTGCGGGCCACCGGCTTTGCCGTGCTGGAGGGAACCGCCGAAAAACCGGTCGTGCTGGCCTCCGGCACGATCAAAAACCCCGCCTCCCGCACTTCCCACACCTGCCTCGTGGAGATTCACGACAAAATTGAGTCCCTCATCCGTGACCACGCCCCCGCCGCCCTCGCCATCGAGCTGGTGATCTACGTCCAAAACACCCGCACCGCCATCATCCTCGGGGCCGCCCGCGGAGCCGCCCTGCTCGCCGCCGCCCGAGCCGGCCTCACGATCCATGAATACCCTCCCAAGCTCGTCAAAAAGGCCTCCACCGGCAAAGGCGCCGCCCGCAAAGAGCAGGTTTCTTTCATGACCCGCGCCCTCTTTGGCCTCCGCCACAATCCAGCCCCCGACGAGGCCGATGCCCTCGCCGTCGGCCTCACTCATCTGCGCCGTTCCGCCTTCACCGCCCGGACGGTCGCGGCAGTTTCCTGACATGATCTCCTTCGTCGAAGGCACGCTGAGCGAATCCTGGCCCACCCGCGCCGTCATCAGCTGCCAAGGTGTCGGCTACGAGGTGCAGATTCCCGTCACCACGTACGACCGTCTGCCCAAGGCGGGCGAAAAAGTCCGGCTCCTCACCCATCTCGCCGTCCGTGAGGATGACCACACCCTTTACGGATTCTTCACGACGGGCGAACGGGACCTGTTCCGTCTCCTCCTTCATCACGTCTCCGGGGTGGGACCGAAAACCGCACTCTCCATCCTTGCCGGCACCACGCCGCAGACCGTCCGGGATGCGGTCGCCACCGGCGACACCACCACGCTGGCCAAGCTGAAGGGCCTGGGGAAAAAGACGGCGGAACGGATCGTCCTTGAACTTCGCGACAAGCTGCCGGCGCTCGACGCCCTCGCCGGCGGCGCGCCATCAAAATCTTCCCCCGCCCCGCTGGCCGGCAACTCGCAGGACGCCCTGCTGGCCCTGCTCGCGCTTGGCTACAAATCGGCAGAGGCGCAGAAAGCCCTCGCCGGCCTCGACTCGTCCAAGCCCTCCGGCGAACTCGTCCGCGAAGCGCTCAGGAAATTGGGCTAAGGCCTGAACGCTTTGGCTTTGGTAGGGCCCGACTTCCAGGCGGGCCGCCTTGATCACTCCGTATTCAATTTACCATACGGTCCGTCGGGACGCCGGACCCTACCTAGCTGGAAACATCGGTATCGTACCCAAATCTTAAGCTTTCAGCATTTTCCGCCTAAAATTATTCGACTTTTTTTGCCTGCTCGATAGGATGGCAGGTTCAATAAGGAACCCAACCAAGGAAAAACTTTATGGCCCTCGAATCCGCTGAACGCACCCGTCAACTCACCCCCTCCGCCACCCTGGCCATCGACGCCCGGGCCAAGACCATGAAGGCCGAAGGCCTTGATGTCGTCGGTTTCGGCGCCGGCGAACCCGACTTCGACACGCCCGAGCACATCAAGGCCGCCGCCATGGGCGCCCTCGATGCCGGTTTCACCAAATACACCCCTTCCTCCGGCATCCCCGAACTCCGCGCCGCCATCTCCGAGAAGCTCAAGGCCGACAACGGTCTCTCCTACGAGCCCTCCCAGATCATCGTCACTTGCGGGGCGAAGCACGCCTGCTTCAACGCCATCCTCGCCGCCATCAACCCCGGCGATGAGGTCCTGATTCCCGCCCCCTACTGGCTCAGTTATCCGGAAATGGTCCGCGTGGCCGGCGGCGAACCCGTCATTGTCCCGACCTCGGCTGAGAATGGCTACAAGCTGACGCCGGAACTGTTCCGCGAATACATGAGCCCGTTGACCAAGATGGTCATCCTCAACACCCCGGGCAATCCGACGGGGACGGTCTACTCGGAAAACGAACTGGCCGCCCTGGCCGAGGTCGCCCTCGATGAGGAGATTTACATTCTCTCGGACGAGATTTACGAAAAGCTCACCTACGAGGATGCCAAGCACTCCTCCCTGGCCTCATTCAGCAAGGAGGTTTACAACCTCACCTTCACGGTCAACGGCTTCAGCAAGCCTTACGCGATGACCGGTTGGCGCCTCGGCTACGTGGCCGCCCCGACCCACCTCGCCAAGGCAATTGACTCGATCCAAAGCCACACCACTTCGCACCCCACCTCCTTCGCCCAAAAGGGCGCCCTCGCGGCCTACAAGGGCCCGCAGGACTGCGTCGCGGAGATGAAAAAGGAGTACGACAAGCGTCGCCGCCGCTTTTGCGACCTCTTGGCGCTGATCCCGAAGCTCTCCTATGTGAAGCCCACCGGCGCGTTCTACATCCTCGCCAACATCTCCAAGAGCGGCCTCACCTCCACCGAGTTCGCGGAAAAGCTGCTCGAGAAGGAAAGGGTGGCCGTGGTTCCCGGCAAAGCCTTCGGCGACGACCACACCGTCCGGCTTTCCTACGCCACCTCCATCGAACAGATCGAGGAAGGTGCCCGCCGACTCGCCAAATTCTGCAAATAAAACCCTCGCTCGAAGGGGTTTACAAAAAATCGGCCGGATGGCCTTGCGCCCCCGTTTGGCTTAATTATCCTCCCAGCCCATGAGCTTACTTTGGATCCTGACTTTCTTTGGAACGATGGCCATTTCCCTCTGGGCGGCCGCCCGGGTGAAATCCGCCTACGCCCGTGGCAGCGAAGTGCCCGCCTCCTCCGGCTACACCGGAGCCGAAGCCGCAGCCAAGATCCTCGACGCGGCCGGCATCCACGACGTCGAGATCACGGAACACGACGGCCTACTCGGAGACCACTACGACCCGATGCACAAGCGGCTGGTTCTCTCGACCCAGAATTACCACGGCCACTCAGCCGCCGCCCTCGGCGTGGCCGCCCACGAATGTGGCCATGCCATCCAGCACAAGATCGCCTACGCCCCGCTCCAATGGCGCATGGCGGCCGTCGGTGCCACGACCTTCGCCTCGCAGATTGTCACCTGGCTTCCCTTGCTCGGTCTCTTCACCGGCATCGGCGGGTTCACCTCCCAGACTTACCTCACCCTCATGGTGGCAGGCTGGGGCGTGATCATGCTCTTCAACCTCATCACCCTGCCGGTGGAATTCGATGCATCACGGAGGGCTCTGCAGATTCTTCCGAAAATGCGCTTCATCGCCCCCGGAAACGAAACCAAAGCAGTCGACTCGGTCCTCCGTGCTGCCGCTTGGACCTACGTTGCCGCCTTCATCACCTCGCTCCTTTATCTCCTCTGGCACTTGCTCCCGCTTTTGGCCGGCCGGCGCCACGATTAATCCCCTTTTTTAGACATCAAAATGTAGGGTGTTTCCGGTTGAATCCCACAAGCCATTGTGGATCAACTAGAATTATTTGTTGCAAAACCCCCCTTCCCTTCTTAACTGAAAGAAGAGGAAGCACTCGTTGATCCGAACCACCCTTCTTACTGCTCTGGCCGCATTTCTGGTGATCGCCACCGGTCGGGCCTCTTCCGCTCCTGCCTCCGAGACCTACTCCCACCCTCTCCTGAATCAGATTTATGAAATGCACTCTTTGGCGGAGTCTGGAAACAAGGATGCCACCCGCCGTCTCGTTGCCTGGCTCGAGGAGCTCACCTCCGAACAGCCGGACAACGGGATCCTCTTGGTCTACCTCGGCAGCGCCTACACCCTCGCCAGTCGGGATGCCTTCATCGGCCCGGGGAAACTCCGCTACCTCATGGCCGGCCGGGACTGCATGGACCGCGCCGTCACCATGCGCCCCGACGACGCCAACGTCCGCTTTATCCGCGCGATCAATAACTACCACCTTCCCACCATCTTCAACCGCCGCAGTATCGCGCGCGACGATTTCCGCCAGCTCGTGGACCAGCTTTCCAAAAATCCCGAGGCCGTGGACGGCCTGACCTCCCTCGCCATTTACTACTACGCCGGCCTCTGCTTTGCCCAACTGGAGGAAGAGTCCAATGCCCGTGCCTCCTGGGAAAAAGGCCTGAATCTGAAGATCAACGGTCCCCTGACCGCCAAGATCACCGACGAGCTGAACCGCCTGGCCCCGACCGCCGCCGGCCAGTGACCCGGCCTCCCGGCCAGGATTACATCTCCTCCGCGCGGATCCGACGCCGGGTCCGCGAGTTGGGACAATCCATCCGCAAGTTCTACAAAAACCGCCCTCTCACCATCGTCGCCCTCCTCAAAGGCAGCGTCTTTTTCGTTGTCGACCTTCTCCGCCACCTGGAGCCCTCCACCGAGGTGGAGTTCTGGACGGTCTCCAGTTACCGCGGCACCCGCTCCACCGGACGGCTCCAGGGCCTGCACCAGTGCCGGGGAAATTTTCGGGGCCGTGATGTCCTGCTGATCGACGATATCCTCGACTCGGGCCTCACCCTCGCCCACACCCGCGACCACGCCAAACGCCTCGGCGCCCGCCGCGTGGAAATCTGCGTTCTCTTGAACAAAAAACGGAAACGGGTCCGCACCGTCAAGGCCCGCTGGGCCGGTTTTCATATCGCCGACCGCTATGTCATCGGTTACGGCCTCGACATGGATCAACGCTACCGCGCCCTCCCCTCCATCCGCGCTTTGCCCGAAGGAGTTTGAAGTTCGGTAGGGCCCGACGTCCCGGCCGGCCGTTTTGAAACTACCAAGCTCGACTTTCTTTGGGTCCGCCCGGAGGTCGGACCCTACCTAGCTGAAACTTCCAATCACTCTGCAATATCCTCGTTCCAAAGCTCCGGCTTCGCCTGGATAAAATCCCCCATCATCTTCACCAGTTCCGGTTGGTTGAGGATGACCACTTCCACGCCTTGGGATCGCAAAAAATCTGGCGCTCCCGGAAAATTGATCGCTTCCCCCACCACCACCCGGGGAATTTTAAACTGCACGATCGTTCCCGAACACATGAAGCAGGGGCACAGCGTCGAGTAGATTACCGTGTCCCGGTAGCTCTTTTGCCGGCCCGCATTCATCAGACAGTCCATCTCACCGTGCAAAATAGCACTGCCTTTTTGGACCCTTTGGTTGTGACCGCGGCCCACGATCTTGCCGCCCCGAACCAGAATCGAACCGATGGGAATTCCGCCCTCCTTGAGTCCCTGCCTCGCTTCAGCCTCAGCTTCCTTCATGAATTTCAGGTCATCCACGTTGCTCATGGAAGCAACCTAACCCCCACACTGAAAATTAAAATGACAACTTCTCAGGTATCGCCCGGGGAACTCACCCCATCTATATTGGGAGGATGTCCACGAAGCGAATCGGGGTGCTGACCAGCGGGGGCGACTGCCCCGGTCTCAATGCGGTTCTGCACGGGGTGGTTTCCGCGGCCACCACCCGGGGCTATGAGGTGTTGGGTTTTCTGGACGGTTACGAAGGCCTGCTCAACCCCGTTCGCTACCAGCGTCTCGACCCCGTCTCCGTGGCACATATCAGCCATTTGGGGGGAACCATTCTCGGCACCACCAACCGCGGCCGTTTCGTGGCCAAGGTCGGTGCCGGCAAAAAAGCTGAAATTCCCCGGGAAATTCTCCATCAGGCCCGTGACACTTGCCGGGGACTGAATCTCCACGCCCTCATCTGCATTGGCGGCGACGGCTCCCTTTCCACCTCCCTCCAGCTCCAGAAAGCCGGCATCAATGTCGTCGGGGTTCCCAAGACGATCGACAACGACATCCTCGCCACCGCCTCGACCTTTGGGTTCGACTCCGCCGTCACCTGTGTCGTCGACAGCCTCGACCGGCTCCACACCACCGCCCGTTCCCACAAGCGGATCATGGTGGTGGAAACCATGGGCCGTCACGCGGGTTGGATCGCCCTCCACGGAGGTTTGGCCGGAGGTGCCGACGCCATCCTCATTCCCGAAATCCCTTTTCACTTTTCCAAGGTGGCCGATTTCGCCAAGGAGCGGGCTTCCCTCGGTTTGGCCTCCACCATGATCGTGGTCGCAGAAGGTGCCGTGCCCGCCAAGGGTCGGGTCTCCACGATTGAAGCCGGGCTTCGCGGCAAGGGAGAGGTTCGGTTGGGAGGCGTGGGCGAACATGTGGCCCGGGAAATGGAAAAGCGCACCGGCCAGGAAACCCGTCACGTGGTGCTGGGCCATCTCCAGCGGGGCGGTAATCCCACCGCCCTTGACCGAATCCTCGGCACCCGCTTCGGCGTCGGCGCCGTGGAGTTGGTGGTCAAGGGCAAGTTCAGCCACATGGTCAGCTATCAGAACTACGAGATCGGCGGGGTGCCCATCGCTGATGCCGTGGCCCGGATCCGCACTGTCCCGCCCAAGGGCCAGTTTGTGCACCATGCCCGCGAAATCGGCATCTGCTTTGGTGATTAAAAGGCCGGATCTTGAATCTCACCGCTTTTCGCAAACGTGAACGTCAGACGTGAACGCAAACTGACAGTCGGAATCCTCGTTCACGTTCACGTAAACGAACAACCCTAGTCACCAGCTTTTCCCGTCGACCCTCGATCAATCATCTCACACCCCACCACCCTTGGCTTCATCTCCCCACCCTCACGGATGGCCATCCAGAGCTCGAAACCTGCCTTCCCCAGATTGCTGAAACCGACCGTCGTCAGCGGCACCGGACCATACTTGGCCAACTCCCCGTCTCCCACGCCCGTCACACTAAGGTCCACGGGAACTTTCAACCCGGCCGCCAGCGCGGCCCGCACCGCCCCGCAAGCCACCGCGTCGTTTCCGCAAATCACCGCCGTGGGCCTTTCCTTTTTTTCTAGAATTTTGACTGTCTCCCTTTCCCCATCCTCCGGGCTCAACCCCGCCATGGTCGCTTCACCATAAATCTCCATGCCGCGCTGCAGGGCACCGTCCCGGACCGCACGCAAATGTTCCGCATGGCTGCGCTCCGCCGGGTGGCCTCCGAGATAGGCGATCGTCCGGTGACCCAGCTTCCAGAGGTGATCCAGCACCATCTGGGCGGCCTGCCCCATGTCCCGCATCACCCAGCTGACCCGGGCTCGCCCCGGTCCCACATCGGCCGGGTACCTCTGAAAAAAAATCACCGGCAGACCGGCCTGCGTGACAGCCTCCAGAGCCAGGGACCGGTGCTCCGTGCTGATCCTGGGCAGGATGAAGATGGCCTCGGACCCGCGTCCCATCATGGCTTTTACCTGGGCCGCCTCCCCTCCCTTCCGCTCTCCCGGACTTCCCACCATCACGGAAATTCCCGAAGCCTCCGCCGACTTGAGCAGTCCGCCGGCAATGACGGAGCTCTCCTCCGATCCGAGATCCGGAACTAACAGCCCCACCAGACCGCTCTGTTTGCTGCGCAGGCTTCGAGCCGCCTGGTTCGGCCAGTAACCGCGCTTCTCCGCCTCCGCCCGCACCCGTTCCTTGGTCGCCGCGCCAATGTCCGGCGCGTCATGCAGCGCCTTGGAGACAGCCATCACCGAGAGCCCGAGGCTCTCCGCGAGATCGCGCAACCGCACCCTCACACCGCCTCGGGATCCTCCGCAAACACCGCCGCAAATTCCTCCGGAGTCTTGGCCTCCATCAGCATTTTCCGTACCTCATCCTTCCGAAGGAGTCGTGCCATTGCCCCGACCAGCGCCAGATACTCCGTCACCATCCGGCGCGGAGTCCCGATCACAAAAATGAGATGGATCGTCTCGCCGCTGTTTTCAAACAGGACGCCCGGGCGACTCCGGCCGACCGCCAGCACCATTTTTTTCACATGATCGGTGCGTGCATGGGGAAAGGCCACCCCATTACCCAGGCTGGTTGCCTCCAACCGCTCCCGGGCCAACAGCTCGTCGTAAAAGGAGCGAAAATTGATCATGTCCGGGTCCTTTTCCAGCAGGAGGGCCACCTCGTGGATCGCCGCGGTGCGTTTGGTCTCCTGGATATCGAGGAGAACCAGGCGGGGTTGAATCAGTTCCGCCAACTTCATCGACCGCCCCGTGCCGTCGACCCGCTCCATCCCAACTTCTGCCTGGCCAGTCCGTAAAACCCGGTGCCGGCCGGATGCATCAACCGCACCACCGGCTTGGCCACCGTCACCCGCAAAACCTTGCCCGGCGTCAGCTTTCCCGCCAGCACGCCATCCACCCGGAGCAGGGCCGCCTTCTCGGTGGAACCGAGGGAAAGTTCCACGCCCTCCTGCTCGCCCACCACCACGGGACGCTGGGCCATCGCGTGGGCGCAAACCGGCGTGAGAACCAGGGCCTTGGCCCGGGGACTGACCAACGGTCCACCCGCAGAAAGCGAATAAGCGGTGGAACCCGTCGGGCTCGCCACCAGCAGGCCATCGGCATGGTATTCGCTGAGAAACTCGCCGCCGACTTTCACCCGGACGCGCACCATCAGGCTTCCGGGTGCCGGTGCCACGGAGATTTCATTCAGGGCACACCAGGAGCGCCCACTCCCCTCCAGCTTGGCCGAGAGCACCGAGCGGGTACTTAAACCGTACTGACCTGAAAAAATTTTAGGGAGGACATAACCGATCTCCTCCGCCTTCACCGAAGTCAGGAATCCGAGCGCGCCGAGGTTGATCCCGAGGATGGGAATTCCGGATCCCATCGTGGCCTGCGCCGCATGCAGCATCGTGCCGTCGCCGCCTCCCACCACCATCGCATCCACACCCCGGCCAGCCGCCCGCTTGAGGCCGTCCTCGCTTGTCCAAACCGCCCGCACACCCGCTTCCCGCAGGATCTCCTTAAGAACCATGGCCACACCCCCATTGCCGGGTCGCCCCCTGCGGAGACAGACCACCACCTTACGGATTCGCTTGGAGCCCGGGGATCGCCGGAGAGCCATAAGGGAGAATTCACCGAAACCCTTTGATCCTCAAGCGGATTCCCAACCTCCTTCTTGCACCCAGCCCCTTCTCCAGTACCCTTACCCTTCCCATGCCTAAGTTCCCGTTGAATTACGGGCTTCCTCCAGCCCAAGGCCTGTACCATCCCGCCCGGGAACACGATGCCTGTGGCGTCGGTTTTGTCGCTGACATCCAGGGCCGCAAGTCCCACTCCATCCTTGAGCGGGCCCTCGGCTGCGTCTGCCAACTGGCTCACCGCGGGGCCCTCGACGCCGATGCCAAATCGGGTGACGGTGCCGGTATTCTCACCCAGATTCCCGCCAAACTCTTCCGCCGCGAAGTGGAGAAACTCGGGCAACGCCTGTATGCCGATGCCGACCTCGCCGTTGGCACCTTCTTTCTCCCCGCATCCGACAACTACGCCCAAGCCCATATCCGCCGCATCGCCGAGGAGGTCGTCACCCGCCGGGGTCTGCAGGTGCTCGGCTGGCGGCCGGTGCCCGTCAACCTGCGGATCCTCGGGGAAAAGGCCGCGGCGTCGGCCCCGAAGATCGAGCAACTCCTCGTGGCCCGGCCGGACGCCAAAAAGCTTTCGGACGACGCCTATGAACTGCTCCTCTTCCTCGCCCGCAACGAGATCGAGCACCGCTGCGCCGCGGATCGCACGCCCCCCTTCTATATCCCGTCCTTCAGCTCCCGCGTCATCGTCTACAAGGGCATGCTTACCGGCACCCAGCTCGGTCGCTTCTATCCCGACCTGCAGGACGCCGCCTTTGAAACCTCCCTCGCCGTCTTCCACCAGCGCTACAGCACAAACACCTTCCCCACCTGGCCTCTGGCCCATCCGTTCCGCATGGTCGCCCACAACGGCGAAATCAACACCCTTTGCGGCAACCGCAACTGGGTTCGCGCCCGCGAGGCCGATCTGGCCGGTCCCGGCATCCAGCCGGCCGACCTGCCGCTCCTGCATCCGATCATCCAGCCGGGCGGCAGCGACTCCTCCAGCCTGGACAACGCCTTTGAGCTCCTTTCGATCACCGGACGCGGCCCGCTCGATGCCATGCTCATGCTCGTCCCGTCCGCCTTCCGCTCGGAGGACAACCTCTCGGCGGAAGTCCGCGCCTTTTACGAGTACCACGAGTGCCTGAATGAACCTTGGGACGGGCCCGCCGCCCTCGCCTTCAGCGACGGCCGGATGGTGGCCGCCTGCCTCGATCGTAACGGCCTCCGCCCCGCCCGCTACAAAATCACCAAAGACGGATTGATCGTCATGGGTTCGGAGGTGGGTATCGGGGACCTTCCGGATAAGAACATCGCGGAAAAGGGCCG
>Ga0214917_10008016_pt1 | contig 10499 bp, 5 predicted proteins | sample LL_1208_BB_MetaG_FD_177983 | JGI IMG/M metagenome (GOLD analysis project Ga0214917, IMG submission 177983) | Freshwater microbial communities from Lake Lanier, Atlanta, Georgia, United States - LL_1208_BB | ecosystem: Environmental > Aquatic > Freshwater > Lake | place: USA: Georgia | collected...
ATAAAGATAAATTAAATGAATTATTAACTAAAAAAACTAAAAAAGAAGATGCGGAAATAATGTTTGATCATAAATTAATAAAAGAGATGATTTATTATTTTTTGTATAAAGACAGTGAAAAAAGAGATATTTTCAATATATTAGAAAATGCAGAAATAGAAAGTGGTGAATTTACATATATAGATGTAGTAGTTCCAACAAATATGTTTATTGATTATAATTCAATTGAATCTGTATTAAGTCATTCAGAAATAAATACAAATTTACCAGAAACAATATATGATATTATTAATGAAAATACAAGTGAAATACTAAATAGTACTAAACAATATTTTTATAATTATGATTATAAAATTCAACAATTATTAAATTCACATATAATTATTCCAATTGTAGATGATTTTTTATTATATCATAAAGATAATGAAAAATATGAAAAAAATGTTAAAAAAGAAAATATAAAAAAAGATGATACGAGATTAAAATACATTATTAATAAAATAAATACTTTATCTGAATATTATAAAAATAAAGATGAAATCAAAAAATTATTTTATTTACCATTAATTAATAGAAATGCTGTATTAACGAATACTTATGAAGATATTAAAATAATTTCAAAGATGAAAAATATTATTAAAATTAACAATGATAATATTGATTTATTTAATGATCTTATTAATTTCAGATTATATCCATATATTTCATTTAAAGATTTTGAAAAAAATGGTATAACTTTTACTTCTGATACTACTGTTGATAGTATTAGAAATGTTTCAATTAATAATATTAATAAAAAAAAATTTGATACTATTCAAACTAGAGTTATTGGTGAAAACATGCTAGCAAATATTATCGGTTTCGCTATTATTAATAAAGAAGATAATAATCAATTAAATTGTATTAATTTAAACTCATTTATTGATATTGGTAAAGAAACTAATGAACCATTAAATGTTATAAAAGTATTAATGGTAAATAAAATTAAAAATAAGATATTGTCTAAAGAAAAAAATAAAGATAAATTAGAAAATAATTATTATTGGTTATTTGATCTAGAAAATCAAAAATATAATATACCATATTATAATATTTCTTCTTCAATGTCAAATAATGAAATAGTTAAAATAATAATTGCATATCTATATGATTTTTTAATAGAATCAATAATAAATATAATAAAAGAAGATATAAAACATTCACATCCACAACTTATTACAAATTATATTGATATGGTTGATAAATACAAAAGAATATATCCAGATATGAATAATACACAATTTAATAATAATATTAATGAAATAGAGTATTTAATATATTATCTTAAATCTATTAAAATTGAAGATACTTATGATTATAACGAGGATGAATTTCCAGGTTTATATGGTAATGTACATAAATTACCAGTTTATATAAAACCAAAAAACAATAATATAAAAAAACTTAAATTAAATCTAGATTTTAAAGAAAATATTATTAATGATAAAATAAAAAAAATAGAAAAAATAGAAAATCTGGATTTAAATCAAGAAATTTATGATTATAGTTCAGAATATATCAATGCAATATGTCAACATTCAATAACCTGGGATAGAATAAGTGAAATAAAAAAAATTAATAATGTAAAATTTTCAACAATAATATATGAATTTATTCAACAATATGTAATGATAACAGCAGAACAAGATTATATATGTAAAAGTTGTAAATCATCTATTGATATAAAAAGATTTATATTAGATGGTGTATTTGATAATCAATTACAAAATTTTATAACATATTCTATTAAACATAATATAAATATTGAAGAATTGCCAGAATATGAAAAATATAAACTTTCTATTAGAAGTATTGATAAAATTATAGAAAAATTAACTGGAATATTTAATATTCAAGGATTAACTGGTATTAGTTATGATATTAAAGGTAAAAGAATGAATATAGTTAGAGATGTTATAGATCTTGTACTAGCACATAATGTATTTTTAAAAAAAAAATATTTATCTAATCGTGATAATTTAATTATAAAATATGGCGTAGATAAAAATATTAGTAATTTATTTATTTTTGATTTAGATAATAGTATTTTTATTTATTCAAGTAAAGATAAAGATTTCTATAAAATTATTAAATACAACAATATTATTGCATATATTATTATATTTCTAATTTTTGAAATTAATGAAAATAATATTGTGTCATTGAATTTTGATAAAATTTGTAATTATAGTTTATTTAAAAAAATTAATGCTAATCTGTTCCAAAATATTAATATAATTATTAATAAATCTAAAACTCTTAAACCTCTACTTGAATATCCTATTTTATCTTATATTTTATATATTACTAGTTGTTTTATTACTAAATATAATCTATGGGGTGATACACTATCTATAGATAATGATGATAAAAAAGTAGTAGATAAGAAAAAATTTAATCCTAGAATACAAAAAAGTATTATTAATACTGTTGTTGAAATTTTTAATAGTATTATGTCTGTTGATATTGAAGAAGCAAAATCTCAAAAAATATATTTATATGAAATAATCCATACTAAATTTTATTTTAAACAAGATTTTTTTAAAGATGAACAAATTATTAAAAGACTTGATGAATTATATTTTGATAATAATATAGTTAAACAACAGTCTATAAATTTACATGAAACTAATAAATATGACATTACTATTGATAATAAATCTGAATTAAATAGTATTTTTAATGTTAGAGAATATGTATATAACACAAAATTTAATAATAAAAAATGGGTTATTCCTTATGATCTAACTAAATATGTTACAATTAATAAAATATCAAATTTATCCAATTGTATTGATGGAGAATTTCATAGTTTTCATATTGATAATAATAATATTATTTGTAAAAAATGTAAAGAACCATGTGATCCTAATAATTTAATAAAAGAAAGTTATACTAGTTTTGATCAAAGATATACTATTTTATATTACAGAAAATTAGCAACAAAATATTGTATTACAGGTGAAGTTCATCAATTTGAATACGATACTAATAAAAATATTAATATATGTAAAAAATGTAAATATATAAAAGATAGTTTTGTAAAGTATTCTGACAAAGAATTAATTAATATGTATAATATAATAGAAAAAAATAAGAAAGATAATAATTTAATTTTTCATAAAATGGTTGAAAATTTAAAATTAAAGAATATTAGTCAAAAAGAAAAAATAAAAAAAATATTTGAAAAAATTCAATATAAATATGAAAAATATGATAATAATATAATTAAATCTGTTGAATTATTATTAGATACTATTCAAAAATTATTAGGAACTGATATTTTAATTGAAAATCAAGTATATAATTTAAATCATAATATTTATATAATTGATCATGATTATAATGGTTCTAAATTAGAAACACCGCTTCAAATATATGAAAATGAAAAAAAATTCAGATTAATTGAAAATCATCCATTTTTTAAATGTAATGTTATTGTTTATACGATGCAAAAAAATACTAAATATGAATTATTTTATGATATGAATGAAAAAAATTTACTCGGTTATCGTGAAATTAATAAAGAATATATTAAAATTGAAAATTCTGAATTTAAATTAAAAATTAATTATTCTATTAAAAATATTCTTTTACAATTTGGATTACCTAGACAACAAATTAATATTAATGATATATATCCAGAAATATTTGGTTTAAATGAAGATCAAATTGATTTCCAATTTAAAAAATCTAAAGACTTTAATATTACTGATTTTATTAATACTATCTCTAATAAAAGATTTGATCTTATTAAGTCATTAGGAATCAAATTAAATATGTATATTAATAGATTTAAATTTAATTATAATGTAAAGATGTTAACTCCTGAAAATAATTTTTATCCAACTAATGTTATAGATGAAGTTATTAATACACCATTAGATATTCTTTATAATAAATATACTAAAAAAATAGATTCTAATATATCTACTGATATTACTGATAAGAATAATATTAAACATACATTCTTAAAATATATTAATGATATTATTAATTATATGCCATTTACTAATATTGCTTCAAAAAAAGATAAAATTCCTTTTACTAATTTTATTGATTATACATATTTTATTAAAAATGATATAAGTAGCAATATGATTCTTAATTATATTATTGATGAAATTATTAAATTAATTTCTTATAATACTAATAAAACTATTAAAACTAATATTATACACTTTGTTATTGATATTATTACTATATTATTTAATACATATAATCATGAAGTATCCAAATTTAATAAAAATATTAATCATTTTAATCAAATTCTTTTTACTACTGAATTCTATCTTGAAGTACAAAATAATAATTATACTATAGATGTTCTTGATTATTATACAACACAAAATGATTCAGAAAATTTAGATGAAATTGGTGAAGAATTACAAAAAGAAATTGATGATAAAAAATATGATGATAAAGAGGAAGCAGAAGCACTTGATGTTGATGGTTTTATGGATGCAGAGGGTATATATGATTTATATACAAATTATAATATAAACTCTATAAATATGATTGTGTAAATTTATAAAAATAAATAATATTATTTATTTCTGTAATAAATTATATATCTATAAATTATAAATATGTTGAGAATTATTTTATTATTATTAATATTCTTTGTTTTATATAAAATCTATAATACTTCAACTGAACCATTTATTAATATTACTAACCCCTTTGTTAATGGTCTTAGTCAATTTCAATTAGGAAATTCACCCGATTATAATTCTTATTTAAACTTAAATGATAAACCTTCATCTAATAAAAATGTAATAAATAGAATTAATACATTATCTACAAATAATAATTTTAAAATATCTAAAAATAATAAAAATTATAAAAATTCTAAAAATTCTAAAAATATTAAAAATTCTAAAAAATGTAATATGGTGAATAATATTTCTAATAATATTTCTACTAAAAAATCAATAATTTTACCACAAAAAAAGCTTAATAAATTTTTTATGCAAACACAATTTAATGATTCATATAGAGATGTTTTAACTGCATTTTTTACATTATCGCCTGATCAAAAAACATTCTTTAATTTACAATCATTACCTGTTATTACTACTACATATAAAATTGATAATAATGTTCCAGTTGAATTTATTAAATTAATAACTCATTTTGTCTCAAATTTAAATGAACAAATTAATAAATTACCAGATTCTTATGATATCGTTAATACTTATAATAATTATCTACCATTAACTTCACAAATGAATAAATATGTTAAAGATAAAGGTATTAATAAATTTTATAAAAGTATTGGTGTTAATTATAATTTATATGCCGATACTCCACCAAATTCACCCGTAGAATTAATACAAATATTAAAATTAACTAGAGAATATACTGAAGCGGAAACAAAATATGTTGTAACAATGGTTCTCAAAAAAATATTAAAATCTGTTTCTGATCAAATACAAATTACCGTACATTTTATTACTAAAAATGATCCTTTAGATGGTTATAATCTGTTTGATAACACAAAAACACCTCAAAATATTAATTCTGTTCAAAATGTTGCTATTGAATTTATTTTTGTTGATGGTTTCTTTACTAATGATTTTAATGTAGATTATGATGCCGTTGAAACACAAAATACTAAAAAAGTATCTAATATTGATGGTGATGATAAATTTTATTCTTTTGATGCACTTAATCAAAATAATATGTTATCAGATAATGAAATTATTAAAGAATTCAATAAAAAATTAAAACAACATGATTTAGAAATGAATAATTTTAATATTAATGTTCCTTATCCTATATATAGTCAACCACAATTATAAATAAATAACTAAATAATAAAATTATAGCATATAAAAAAATTGAAAATTAATTATATTTAATCATATAATATTATTATGTAATAAAATGTATTATTATATATTTTCTTATTTTTTTTTCCAATATATTAGTATAATAATGCTTATAAAATTTCTATTAATATGCATTAATTATTTAAATAAAATAAAATACTTTAATAATGCATATAATATAAAAAATAAAGCACACGATGATTATGATTATTATGATGAATGTAATTATAGTATTGAATACTATAATGATTATTATAATGATTGTTCTACAACTAAAAAAATTAAATTTGATGAAAATAATTTAATCTCTAATAAAAAAATGCTTAAAAAAAATACTTTAAATATTGATCAGTCTTATCATTACTTTAATCTTAATAAAAATAATAATGATGATTATTTTGATGATAGCGATGATTGTGATGATAATGAAGATAATGGTTATGGACATTATATAATTATTAAATAATATCTACTCTATTTTGTTTATTATCTTCTTTATCAAAATCTTTATATATTTTTAAACTTCTTGCTGATGGATCTAATGCATTATCTACCCATTTTGGTAACCAGTAATATGGACATATGTGATATTGATTATTGTAATATTTATTGAATACTTTATTATAATATAATGCCTCTTTTGTATGTGGTATTATATCTGTTTTACATTCTTTTTGTTCTTTTAATAATTCGGTGTCTGATATCGTATCATTTAAATCTTCTTGTATTATCTCATACCATGACTTGCTTTTTGATGATATTCCATCTGAAAATGCCTCCTTTCTTCGCCATAATACACATTTTGGTAAGTAATCAGTTTCATCAAATGATTTTCTTAATAAATATTTTTCATACACTATCTTCTTATCATTATATTCATATACTGTTGGCACTCTTAATTTTGGATCTATATGCATGTATAAATCTATGAAATTATAATCTAAAAATGGAACTCGTGCTTCTAAACCATTTGATGCTATTCCACGATCTGCTCTTAATACATCAAAATAATGAATGTAATGTAGTAATCTCTTACACTCAAAATGTAATTCATTGCCATTCGGTGAATTATGAAAATATAAATAACCACCAGTTGCTTCATCTGAACCATCACCTATTAATAATACTTTGATATCTGTGTTTTTTGATATCCATTCTGATATTAAATATTGACCCGTTGATGCACGAATTGTTGTAATGTCATAAGTTTCTATTACTTCAATCACTCTGTTTATTGATTTAACCCATACTTCTTCTGGTATTTCTATATTTGTATGTATGCTTCCAATATGACTTGCTACTATCTTTGCATAATGAACATCAGGTGAATCTGGCATTCCAATACTAAATGTTCTTAATTTTTTACCAATCTTTGATAATTCTGATGCAGCAATTGATGCTATTAAACTTGAATCTAATCCACCTGATAATAAACAACCAATTTCTCTATCAGAATTTAATCTAATCTTTACTGCATCTATTAATCTACTTCTTATCATGCGATATACATCCGATAAATCAGGATTTTTTACAATCGGTAAATTACCAACTACATAATATATACCAGATGTCTTTTCTAATTTTTCAGATCCAGACCATAATGACCAAGATCGTGGATCAAATACTTCTACTTTGTTATTATCTATATCTATTATTGACTTTATTTCTGAACCAAATATTATAGTGTTATCTTTTAAATTACTGTAAAATAATGGTCTTATTCCAAAACGATCTCTTGCTAACCATAATTTATATCTTTTGTAATTATTATTTAAATTTTCTTCTATATCGTAAATTGCAAATGCAAATTCACCATTTAATTTTTTTAACATTTCTGATATACCTGTTTTTGTATTAAAATTATCACTATCTTTATGTAATAAATATAATAATAATAATACTTCGCAATCTGAATTAGATTTATACTTATAATTAATTTTTTTAACATATTCTTTTAATTCTTCACTCTCTTTTAATTCCTTGTAATTGTATATTTCACCATTACATATTAAATAGACTGTTCTTAATGTATTTGATTCTTCGTCTTTTATTGAAATACTAAAAGGTTGATCCCCTTGAACACTTGTATCCATAATTGCTAATCTATGAAAACCAACTATATAATTGTCATTTGATATAAATACAGATTTATCTGGACCTCTGTTTCTTATTTTATTAAATTTATCATATAAACTACTGATATCATATTCAATATTATTTAAAGATAGTAAACCCCAAATTCCACACATTTTTATTATATTATAATTTAGTATAATCATTTTAAATCAATTATTTTTACTAGTAGTAAATAATTTATTCATAACAAAAATTTATATATTTAATACATTTATTACATTCATTAAAAATGCCTCAATATGTATAATCTCTCTTCTTCCTTTTGATAATCTATATTCGTATTCTGATGCAAAATCTATTATTTTTTGACACTTTTCCTTTGAATTTGGATAATCACTTATCTTTAATAATATGATATTTAAGATATCTTTTATTATTATGTTTGATGCAATGTTAGTTATCATCATTTTATATATATAATCACGTATTACTTGTATGTCTTTTGTTGTTAATATTTCATTTATTAATAATAATAACGATTTTTGATATCCATTCTGAACTTTACCACAATATTTGTATAAATCTAATTTCCATAATATATCTTTTATGTTTCCATTAGATGTATTTACTATGTAATTCAATATTGATGAATCGTAATTTATCTTTTCTAATGACGCTATGTTAAATGTCCACTCTAATAAATCATCAGTCTCTTGTGTAGGTACATGTATGCATAAACATCTACTCCTTAATGGTTCTATCACCTTGGATAATGAATAACACCACATTACAAATCTACAAGTACTTGAATATTTTTCTATCGTTCTTCTTAATGATGTCTGTGCATAATATGATAAATTATCTAAATTGTTTATTTGTACACACTTGAAATTTCTATTTTGCTCGTAAATATATAATGGATATCTTTTTGCATATTCTTTAACTATGTCTTGTATTAAATAACGATCAAAATTATTGTTATTTGGCTCTATTATTATATGATTGTCACTTTGTTTAACTATCACTTCATTCTCTATATTACCTGAACTAACTACTGTGTACTTTGAATCATCCAGTTTGTATATTGACTTGTCAAATATCATCTCTAAAAATATATTTATTATCGTTTTCTTACCAGATCCTGGATTACCATAAAATATTATATGCGGTAATCCATCGTCTTTACTTATCTTCTGCAATTTACGAAATATATTCTTGTGAAAATATGGCTTCGTCGGTATTGACTGTTTCCATGAATTTTCTAATTCATTCTCTTTTATCTTTTCTAATTCATTCTCTTTTATCTTTTCTAATTCATTCTCTTTTATCTTTTCTAATTCATTCTCTTTTATTTTATTTTTATAAATTTGATTATAATATTCATCTTCTTTAGGAAATATATCATTAATATTTTTAGGTATATATTTATCAACAAGGAATGTAATATTTTCAGAATTATTCATTATTATAGTATAATATAATTATTTATTTATCTATTTTATTTTAATTTTTCAATTTTATATAATATAGAAATATGAAATTAAATTTAGGATATTCAATAAGTTTACCATTAAATTACAATATTGATATACCTGAATATGCTATTGAAAATAAAGAATTAATTAAAAAGTTATCTACAAATTTTAATTCTATTCAAATTATGTTTACTAAATCTAAATTAAGTTCTGATGAAATTAAAAATATTAAAAATATTATCAAGTATTATAAAAATATATTTGTTCACGCATCTTATCAAATAAACATTGGTAGTGAATTAATTCCTACGCAAAATGAATTATATAATTCTAGTATTGATATATTAGTTAATGAAATCATATATGCTTATAAAATTAATTCTTCTGGTATTATTTTACATATGGGCAAAAATGTTAAAAAGCAATTTGATAATACTATTATCTATAATAATATGGTAAAATTTATTATTGAAATTTTTAATAAATTAAAAAATATTAAAAATATTAAAAATATTAAAAATTTTAATTATAAAAAAATAAATATTATTCTTGAAACACCTGCAGGACAAGGTGGTGAAATGTGTTATGATCTATCTCAATTTGTTGAATTTATACAACTTTTTAAATTACAACCTTTTTATAAAAATATTGGAATTTGTATTGATACTTGTCATGTTTTTCAAGCCGGTTATGATATAAATAATAATATTATTATTAAACAAATACATAATATATTTGCTCCTGTAAAAGATAAAATCAAATTAATTCATCTAAATGACTCTTTTTATCCTGTCGGACAACATATTGATAAACATCAACAAATCGGTAATGGATTTATTCAAATAAATAAACTCGTTAAATTTATTTATCCATACTTTAAAATTCCTATGATACTTGAAACTAAACCACCTTATGATAAACAAATAATATTATTAACCAAATCTAACTAATAATATTATTAACCAAATCTAACTAATAATATTATTAACCAAATCTAACTAATAATATTATTAACCAAATCTAACTAATAATATTATTAACCAAATCTAACTAATAATATTATTAACCAAATCTA
>Ga0214917_10008017_pt1 | contig 10498 bp, 11 predicted proteins | sample LL_1208_BB_MetaG_FD_177983 | JGI IMG/M metagenome (GOLD analysis project Ga0214917, IMG submission 177983) | Freshwater microbial communities from Lake Lanier, Atlanta, Georgia, United States - LL_1208_BB | ecosystem: Environmental > Aquatic > Freshwater > Lake | place: USA: Georgia | collected...
AATGCCAAGCATGTTCAACTCCATACTTGTCAATCATTGTTTGTTTAACTTTGCTTTGCACTTCTGCGCCATGCAAAGAACAAGTGTTTCCATATCGATCAATGTTAGTTTGTTTACGATTTTCTAACGCTCTTTTTGGATGACAAGATCTTTGGGCATAAACATTTTTTGGGATAGCCGTAAAATATTCATTATATACTTTGTCAAAAAACAACGCATCTTGCTTCCATGAAACATATTTCTCTTCAATAAGCTCAAGATCAGATCTACCTTGTTCTTCGAATCTTTTCTTTGCTTCTTCGTATGAGATTCTTTTCATGGTTGTATTTACCTCTTAGCTACCTATAACATATATAGATAGGATTACTACAAAAGGACAAAACAAAGTGGGATTCCTTCAACAAGATACAAACAATATAATCGTGGACGCTGTATTAACCGATTTAGGTCGTCAAAAGTTAGCGCAAGGAACGTTTAACGTTATCAAGTTTGCTGCTGGTGATGATGAAGTTGATTATGGTATGATCGTTCGTTATGGTCGCACCGTTGGACAAGAAAAAATTGAAAAGAACACACCAGTATTTGAAGCAATAACCAACAACAAACTAGCTCTTGTTCATCCATTGGTTTCTATTCCAGATCCAAACCGTTACACAATGCCATTGCTATCTCTTTCAGCAACAGGTGGTTTAACTGGAGATACACTTTCTCTTGGTGTTAATAGCACAACTTCTACTTCTCCACAACAACAAAGTGTTACCATTCAACAAACGCTTACTGGTGGAGAAACTGTTCCTCAAGAACTTGTTGACAATCAGTTTTTGGTTATGTGTGATGATCGATTTTTGTTTATTGCTGGAAGCACACCTGTTATTGATCGTAACCGTATGGCGACATATGTGCTTACCAGAAACGGTGCTCCAAGTTCTCAAGGTGGAGCTTCTGTCAGTATTCCAATCACTGCAAAAGCTATCACAAACGCTCAGTTTCTTATTTACGGCCAACCCAGCAACAAAAACAACATTAGATCTGTTGTTAGAGTAACAGGTATGAGCAGCGGTGCTGTAAAAGAGTTCGTTGCTTCCATTTCAAAGTGAAATAAAGGAATAACACAAAATGGCTACTTTTGAATTTTTCAACGCTCAAACCGACAAACGTACTCAAAGCGACGTTCTAGAACAACTTATTGACGTTATCGGCAACGACGTTTCTTCTTCTGTTACAAGAAGAAAATATCAAGTTTGGGTAACTGGTTCTGGTACTGGTCCCGGTGTTACTTCTTCTTTGTTTCAAACCGTGTTCGACCAAGATTATTCGTTGCAAACAGCCAACCAAGTGTTTGATGTTACTGTTGGCCTTCATACAAGCTCTTTGCTTGTGCAAGAAACAACAACCTCTTATGATGCAACAAACGATCAATATTACTTTCCAAGTCAATCGTTGATGATGCGTGAAAAGATCGATCTTTATCGTACCTTTGCTCAACAACTTCTTGGTGATGACACACAAGCGTTTACTTTTATTTCTGGAAGTTATAACGGTACAAGCGTTGTTGGAACAACAATCAAAGAAGCTGTGTTCTTTACCTTTAAACGTTTGTTCTCTAGAGATCAACTAAAACGTGAAACATATGCTCTTCGTATGTTTTACAGCGGGTCAAGTCCAGTATTGAGCGATCTTTCTTCTTCTGGCACAGCAGAGAATATTTACACCGATCTTGGTTCTGCAACCAATGTGAATTATTCATTCCCCGGTGGTTCTGTTGGTACTCTTGTAGACACAGCAACAACAAATGCTGTTGGCCTTATTTGGCACGATCAAGGTATCGTTGTTCTTGATACTTCTCGTGTGTTTAACGTAACACAAAGCCTATCAGGAACAATTGAAAGTGTAACAACTCTTACGCAACCGTTTGAAGGTTCTCTTCTTTCAAGCTCTGTATATACAAGCACAGGAAGCTTGTTTTATCAAGCTTCTGTAGACGATATTCTTGATTATATTTGCTCAACACGTTTCACTGGCAGCGATGCAACCGTTATGGCGTTCCAAAACCAAACAAACATCAACTCCAGCGTTTACTTCTGTAAGTTCTCGGCAGATAGATTCAACTATTCCAGCAACCCAACGTATACTGACAACGATGGACGTATTGTTGTAATTGATCCCGGCCAAGAAGACATTCAACGTAGCTTTGCATTCATCACAAGCATTGGTTTGTATGATGCTGACAACAACCTATTGGCTGTAGCAAAGACCTCACGCCCAATTTTGAAAAACTATCAAAGGGAATATACTGTAAAAGTACGTTTGGACTACTGATAGATTAATCAGTCGAAGACGTTTCCGTTGGCACAACAATAATTATCGGCATCAACGAAAGAAATAAACCGGCGATGCCAATATCCGAAGCCACAAGATATGCAAAAGAAATGGGAAAAGATCTTCCCAGATGGCAAGAGCAAATTGCCAGCTATGAAAACAAAGGCTATTACATTCACTTTTCAAACGTACCAAGAGTGGGTTTGTATTTGGTAAACAAATATAACACTCCTATTGGTTTTTACGCATATCCTTTAGACAGAAACAAAATGGCTGATTTTGCTACTGATAGACCATACGCTATCATTATCAAACCAAAAACAGAAATGAAGCTTCTTGAGCTAAAAACTTACTCTGAAAGTGATTTAAAAGCGGATATTGCAAAACTTGAAGAACTTGGTTATTCCAAAAAAGTGATGGACAAAGCTATAAAAGAAGCAAGAATTAAAACTCCCGGTGGAAAAATATGGAACATAACAAGAGTTTTGTCAAGCGTTCCTGAACAAGAAATGAATGAAGCGAAGTCCGAAACTGTTAGAGGCGGCGGGCCTACCGGTAAATGGACAATGCTTTTAAAAAATCTCGGATATGATGGAGTGAACGATGATTGCCTTAGCATCATCCATCCATCCGAAAAATGCCAAGCAGTGTTTTTCGATACTACGAAGTTAGATTTAGTCAAAATCATCGACAAATCAAAAAAACCGGTTTTCGACGACGATCAACTTGGATTGGGTATGAGCGAGGGAGAAATTAAAGGTCTTGCCTTTGATCCCAAAAAACTCGATCAAACCCTTAGTACGCTCAAGAGAAAAAAACAAAACGATACGATCAAAAAAATAGTTCGGATTGCGCTGAAGAATAATTCAACACCAACACCCGCATTAAATGTAATATTGAAGTATCCTGATGCGTTTTATTTGCTGGATGTGTTGAGCCACCCAAAAGCTCCCCCAGAATATATAGCTAAAATGTTGCTGGCGCACGAAGTCAATCGGGACGTAGTTTATGCTGTTGCAAAAAATCCAAACACACCAGTAGCGATTTTAAACCAACTCGCAAGCAATAAAAAAACAGATGTACGTGCATCGGTTGCAGATAATACAGGGGCTCCAGTAGAACTTTTAGATATGCTGGCAAAAGATAAACAAATGACGGTTCGTAGGAACGTCGCAGAAAATCCAAAAACTAGAAAAGAAACTTTGGCTGTTCTTGCAAAGGATAAAGATGGTGATGTTGCTAGAGGTGTTGCAAGAAACCGAAATACTCCAAAAGATCTTTTTTATACTCTTGCAAAAACCGAACCTATTCCCGTTGCAGGAAATCCAAGCACACCAGTAGAAATATTGACCGCTTTTGCAAAACACAAAGAAATTTCTGTTCGTGAAGCTCTTGCGGAAAATCCAAGCACTCCAGTAGAAATACTGATCAATTTTTCGAAATCCAAGCAACCTTATTTTCGTCAACTTGTTGCAGGAAATCCAAAGACTCCAGCAGACATTCTAAAAATTCTTGTGAACGACAAAAATCTGGACGTTCGTGAGGCAGCCCAAGAAGAACTAGCACGCCGAAACCTTGCAGAAAGTGTACTGAATAAAGTTTTAACCAAACTATTGTACTTATAAACTTAATCAATCAAAGAAGACCAGCGTTCCTGTTGATCTTCTTACACCTATGTTGCCAGCATGAAAGTCTTTCATATCGGCAGCTTTAAGTGCTTTCATACAAGCTTTTAGCTTTTTGTACCAATCGTCGCTGAGTCGGAGCTTTTCACCAAGTTCTTTAACTTGTTTTTTATGAAGTGAAGTAACCGATCCTCCAGACATCAACAACATTATTTCGTTGATTATGGCACTAACCAACTCATAATCTTCGTCTGATATGGGTTGAAACTTTTCCATTATAATCCAATTAAACAATTGATTGTTGTATTTCAATGTGCCTTGATCGTAAATCATTGGCATACAAGCCCCAAGCTTTTTGTCTTTTGACCACAAAGCTTTAGCTGCTTTAAAGCCTCTAACTCCGCTGGATATCTTTTCTTTGCCATGTTCGATTTCTATTTTAAGAATCTTGTCTCCGAGATCGAAGGCACTACCCATTCTACCTGCTCCAAGATGTTTTATGGTTTCTGCAACACTCATTATTCTTTCAAACGTTTTTTCGTTTTGATTTATGAAGTTTTCAATAAACCGAAAAGGTCCGATATCTTTGGATTCTTTTTTGAAGAACTCGCTTGTTTCGCTTTTTTGTCTAAGCATATCAAGCATTGCTTGAATTAGCTTCGAATCGTGTTGAGCTGTAGGAAGTTCGTGACGGGTTTTTATTTCTCTGGCGGGGCGAGTTGATTCCTCGTCGTCAACAGCTTCGAACAGTATATTAAAAAGCTTCATAACGATATATATTTTAGCGGGATCTATTTAAAATTCAAAAATATGTCTATTCAACGCTTTGAGCCCGGTGATATTGAGTTTTTCTCGATACAAACTGTTCCTAGTACAACCTTTATATCAAGCAGCACAGGTGTAACTGGAGCCGCATACGTTTATCCAAGACGTTCGAACGCTATCAAAGACTACTATGTTAATTGGAGCGTTGTATCCGGTACTCCAACCGGTTCTTTCCAAGAAATCAATGACATCGATGATGTGTTGAGTTTTGCAAAACTTTCAACAACACCAGCGCAGCTAAACCAAAGAATGAGCGAATACTTGTCGGTTGTAAGAAATCAACCACAAAATCCAAGAAACTCACAAAAACAAGAAGTTGTAAGGTTTACTCCCGGCGTTAACTTAGATTTAGACATGACAAGAAAGTTTGTAACAACAAACGTTCTCATGCCGTACTATAGCTTGTTTGGAACAAACTATAACTTTGCATACACCAACTATCATTCATTAAACTTCTTTACCGCAAGCAATACTCCAACAGGTTCAGCATTGATATATCCAGCTTCCGCTTCTTTGAATGGTGCCGGAACTATCGTATCTTCAAGCTATATTCCAAGTGGAGCATTCACGTTTGATTTTTGGATCAATCCAAAATATACCACAGACACAGAAACCTCTCAGTTTAAAGCTGGAACGTTGTTTCATATGTCTGGAGCATATGCGTTAAGCTTGATTACAGGCTCCAGCAAAGACACAAATGGTTTGGTTGATGGTTATAGGTTGTTATTGCAACTAAGCAGTTCAGCAAAAACATTACCGTCTGCAATCAATCCAGCAAGTCCAACAGGACTTTGTTTTGTTTCTAACGACAACGCACTAACAAGAAACACTTGGCAGCATGTAACCGTTCGTTGGGGTACAAACAGTTATAACTTTGGTAGCGGTTCTTTTATGGTTGACGGTGTTGAAGCTGGTACGTTTTACATTCCATCAGCAAGCGTAGCACCAAAAGAACAAACGTTGGTTTTAAACCCATGCATTTTAACTGTTGGCAACTTTTTGGAATGCCCAGAAAACGGTCAAGCAGCTTATTTCTTTTCAAACCGAGCGCAAACAAGATTTGGAATTCCTGTCACTGGTTCAAGTTTCATATCAAGTGCTACACAAGATGAACCAACTTCATACAGATTAGCACATCCACTCAATGCCGAAGTGCATGAATTGAAAATCTATAACAAGTATCTTGGACAAGATGAGATAGCTTCACGAAGCCTTTCTAGTGCCCCTCTAGGCGATCCAAATTTGTTGTTCTATCTACCACCCCACTTCACAAAAGAATCGCCTTCTAGAAGCGTTGACACGGTTGCTGGACTAGGTGGTGTATTGGTTCATCCATTTCAATGCATTGATGGAACAACAGAACACCCATTCAACGTCGATTTAAGTTTTGACACAGGTGGACATTATATCAACCTAGAAAACCATGTAAGAGACTTTGCAACAGGAAACTATCCAAGGCTTATTCAGCTAACCGGAAGTGCTCTTGTTGGTAACACAGAACAACTTACAGCAAATCAGTTTTTGTATAACACAGGTTCAATTCGTAAAGCTAGCTTAACTGTTATGCCTAACGATAATGGCATCTTTGTTCCAACCTATTATGATATGCTTAAATCCCTTAACACGAGTTCGTTTGTTACTGACAAAGGTCAACAAGCGTTTAACTTGATAACGTTAAGAAGTATGTATCCGCTTGCAAGCATATACGATCTTGTTCCACCAACAAGCGGTAGCGGTATACTCAACACAAACTTGAATCCAACAAGTATCATCGCAGCGTTGTCTGGATTCGATGTTACAAGTTCTTTTGGAACTCTTAATCCACAAAGAACTCCAACCATTCTTCAACGCACACAAGAAAACAACAGTTTGCAAGTTGTTGTCTTTGACATATCGAATTTGTTTTATGGCAACAAAATAGCTCCCGGCACATTCACCATCACCGATAACAACGTTTCAAACAGTTTTGGCAAGGTTGGTATGACGTTGAAAGACGATGGTTTTGGCAGTCTTTATCGTGCTGATTGTTCTGGTTCACAAGCTTTGAGCAATTGCGTTGGCAACATCTTTTATGATAACGGTCTTGTTTTAATCAAAAATCCAAGTCTTTATTGGTTTGGTCAAAATGGGTTCGAATGCACCTTTAATGGTGAACGTAACATTCACGTTATGAAAGCTGACTTGTACGCCAATCCTTTAGAGCTTGTAAGTTCTAGCAACCCAAGTTGGAACCGTGATTTGCAAGCAACAGATTTTGAAAGCGATTTTGATAAGCGTTACGTTTATATCACTGACTTATATTTGCATGATGATAATCTTAACGTTATCGCTCGTACAAAACTTGCACAGCCGGTGCTTAAGAAGTCTGGTGATAAGCTTAAGTTCGTTGTTAAAATGGACTTTTGATCGAACTATATATTCATTATGATTAAACTTAGAAAAATACTTTTTGAAAGCGTTAGTCCCAAAACGTTTAAAGATGTATTGAACCAAACAACCATTGGTAGAGATAATACATCAAATCCATTATCTCAGCATATTTGGGATGCTGAAATGTTTTATAATTCAAACAAAAAAACCATTGATAGACTCTTAAAAGATGCTGATGAGTTTCGTTTTCTTGGCGCAGGAGTCAATGGAGCAGCTTATTCAATCGGAGATCGAGTTTTGAAAATTGAACCGGGAGGATACAGAGCAGAAACAATTGCTACTGGTCTTTATGGTAAAAAAGAAACAGGCGTTCATCATCCTATGATTTATGACAGTGGAAAACTAAAAATGCCCCTCGACCCTGACGATCCCGAACGATATGATACATTGCATTATTCAATCATGGAAAAGTTTGAAATTCCCAGTAACGAACTTCAAGTTGATTTAGATAAACTCATTGTTAAAATCGACCATTTAATGAACACAAAAGAATATGTCAGAGAACCAAATGGAGAAATAGCCAGAGATTCTGAAGGAAAACGTATAAGTAAACAATTTTCAAAACAAGATATCAAAGATGAATTAGAGAATACAAGAAAAGATGAAATCAACCGTATTGGTGAACAACTAAGATTAAAAGATGGTTGGTTCGATAAATTAATCGATCATATGTACCGTATTAAAGACGAAGGTCTTCAAGACTTTCATGCTGGAAACATAGGAGTAAGAAGATTAGGTGGAGAAGGTGACTTAGTATTTTTTGATTGATGTTTTATTCTTCTCCTCTTCTTATTGGTTATCTTCCACAACTACATTATGCCGCAAATTAAAAAAGCAACAAAAACAAAAGTAAAAAGAAAACGTAAGCGTAAAAAGCATTATATAACTGGCATTCATCATTCTCCTAAATGTCCAACACCAATCAAATATCGATCAGGTTGGGAGCTTACAGTTGCACTTTACTTAGATCAGAATCCAGAAGTATTATTGTACGAATATGAAAGCATTAACATTCGATATGCTGTAGCTGGAAGGTATCGAACCTATACACCAGATTTTCTAATCGTTTATAAAGACGGTAAAAAGGTTATTGTTGAAGTGAAACGTGCCGACAAGTTAACCGATAGAAAAGTTATTGCCAAAGCAACAGCAACAAGGAAATGGTTAAAAGAAAACAAGTTAATTGACTATGATTATCAGTTTTGGACCAACGCTGTTATTGAAGGATTTAAAAAGCTTTTAGAAGCGAAAAAATAACTTTATATTCATTTTTCCATGTGGTATACTGGATCTATGAACGTTGGTAAGCTTTATCAAGTCAAGAAGCTTTATTGGATGATTTATCCATCCACCGCCGCCTCCTTCGTTGACACCGCCACCGCCCACGACCCTGTTCGCTGTGGCGAGAAGTCCGCTGCCACCGCCGCCGCTTATTATAGCAAGTATTTTAACTGCAACGTTTCTTATATTTCTCCAAAAAGCATTTTCTGCCTTTTGGAAAAAGATGGAGAATTTATCAGGATTCTTTCAGCCAATGGAGAAGTTGGTTGGATTAATCTTGCTGATTGGTGCAAGAACGATATTGAGGAAGTAAACCAATGAAGATTGGAAAGCTTTATCAAACCAAGGAACTCTATTGGATGATTTATCCATCCAAGGAAGCCGCCACCGCCGCCACCCATCCCGCAGCCGCAGCCGCCACCGCCGTCACCAACGCCACCGCTTATTATAGCAAGTATTTTAACTGCAACGTTTCTTATATTTCTCCAAACAGCATTTTCTGCCTTTTGGAAAAAGATGAAAAGGTTATTAAGATTCTTTCAACTAATGGAGAAGTTGGTTGGATTTATCTTGCTGATTGGTGCAAAGATGATATTGAGGAAATAACGGTTTAGGAAAAATATTCCTTGATTTTGCATAACCAATCTGGTATACTGGATTCATGAACATTGGAAAGCTTTATCAAGTCAAGAAGTTTTATTGGATGATTTATCCTTCAAAGGATGTTGCTGCCCACGCCGCCGTCACTGCCACCGTCGCCGTGGACTCCGCCGCCGCTGTTGCACGCCTTTTCTCCGCTCGTTATAGCGAGCGTGTCAACTGCAACGTTTCTTATATTTTTCCAAATAACATTTTTGTGTTGTTGGAGCAAGATGGAGAATTTATCAGGATTCTTTCAGCCAATGGAGAAGTTGGTTGGATTTATCTTACTGAATTGTACAAGAATGACATTGAGGAAATGAACCAATGAACATTGGAAAGCTTTATCAAGTCAAAAATCTTTATTGGATGCTTTTTCCTTCAAAGGAGATTGCTGCCACCACCGCCCCCGCCTCGTTCGTTTCACCCCGATGCGACCACGCAGCACGTGCCGCAGCTTATAATAGCAAGTATTTCAACTGCAATGTTTCTTATATTTCTCCAAATAGCATTTTTGTGTTCTTGGAAAAAGATGAAAAGGTTATAAAGATTCTTTCAACTAATGGAGAAGTTGGTTGGATTTATCTTTCTGATTTTTACAAGGATGATATTAAGGAAGTAAACCAATGAACATTGGAAAGCTTTATCAAGTCAAGAAGTATTATTGGTTCCTATATCCTTCAAAGGAGATTGCAGTAGCCTCAGTCTTCCGAGACGGCGAAGCCTACGCTGCCGCCGCTGGCTTCGTGTGCGCCCTCGCTGCTCCAGACTACGCTGCTAATTATAGCAAGTATTTCAACTGCAATGTTTCTTATATTTCTCCAAATAGCATTTTTGTGTTCTTGGAACAAAATGAAAAGGTTATTAAGATTCTTTCAACTAATGGAGAAGTTGGTTGGATTTATCTTTCTGATTTTTACAAGGATGATATTGAGGAAATAAACCAATGAACATTGGAAAGCTTTATCAAGTCAAGAAGCTTTGTTGGATGCTTTTTCCTTCAAAGGAGATTGCTGCCACCACCGCCGCCGCCGCCACCGCCGCCGCCGCCGCCTCCGTTGCCACAGCCACCGCTATAGCCGCTTATTATAGCGAGAAATATAACTGCAATGTTTCTTATATTGAACCAAGCATTTTCTGCCTTTTGGAAAAAGATGGAGATTTTATCAAGATTCTTTCAGCCAATGGAGAACTTGGTTGGATTAATCTTTGGATTAATCTTGCTGATTGGTGCAAGAACGATATTGAGGCAGTAAACCAATGAACATTGGAAAGCTTTATCAAGTCAAGAAGTATTATTGGTTCCTATATCCTTCAAAGGATGTTGCTGCTCACGTCGCCACGCTGCGTGACCCGGACTTCAACGTCGCCGACTCCTT
>Ga0214917_10008019_pt1 | contig 10496 bp, 9 predicted proteins | sample LL_1208_BB_MetaG_FD_177983 | JGI IMG/M metagenome (GOLD analysis project Ga0214917, IMG submission 177983) | Freshwater microbial communities from Lake Lanier, Atlanta, Georgia, United States - LL_1208_BB | ecosystem: Environmental > Aquatic > Freshwater > Lake | place: USA: Georgia | collected...
GAAGAGCGAGCACGATGGTCGCGATGACGAGAGCGAGCGTCCGCTTTTTTCTCGTGGCGGTCGTCGCGTGCAACTGCGCGACAACGTCGCTCTCGGCGTTTATCTGTCGCACGGCACCCGTCAAGATTCGCGTCGAATCGGTGCGGGGCGATTCACCCGCGGGCATGACGACTGTTTGCTGCGTGGTCATGCCGGTTGCCGTTGTCGGTCGCTTGAGCCCGAGCTCGGCCTCGATGAGAGCATTCAACAGGATGGCGGCACTCGCCGGACGATTTTCCGGCGAACGTTGCGTAGCCCACAGCACAATATCGTCGAGTTCGCGAGGGACGTTTGGATTGAGTAAGGAAGGCCGAGGAACGTCGTTATGCGCGTGTTGATACGCCACTTGCATCGGTTGGTCGCCCTTGAAGGGTTGTTCACCGGTCAACATTTCGTACATCATGATTCCGAGGGAATAGATGTCACTTCGAACGTCTGCGGTTCCCCGAGTCAGGAGCTCGGGACTCAAGTAGGCAATTGTGCCGAGCAGCGCCTGCCCCGAAGCGGTGTTCGCGCTGGTCGCGCGGGCGAGCCCAAAATCGCCAATCTTGATGCGTCCGTCGTCGGCGAGCAGAACGTTTTCCGGTTTGAGATCGCGATGGATGATTCCCGATTCGTGCGCTGCGGTAAGCCCGCGAAGCACCGCGTCCATGATGTCAACTGTTTGCTCCGCGGTGAGCTTTCCGTAGTCTTTCAGGAGATCGCGAAGAGTGATGCCCGGCAAATACTCCATGATGAGGTAGGCCATATCGGTGTCTTGGCCCTGATCGAACACGCTCACCACGTTCGGATGTGCCAGTCGAGCCGCTGACCGAGCTTCTTGAATGAAGCGAGCACTAAAGGCGGCGTCATCAGCCAGGTGGCTATGCATCACCTTCACCGCGACACGGCGTTCGAGTCGGAGGTCCGTTGCCAAGTAAACCGTCGCCATGCCGCCACGTGCTATGCGCTGGGTGACTTGGTATCGGCCGTCAATGAGGCGTCCAATCACGATGTCCCCGGCCGAAGCACTCATGCCCAAAAGTCTAGGCAACCGGGCGAGGGCAACGAGCTAGCGAAACACGTGCGCCGAGACGGATTGGCCGGTTATGCGCCTGGTGCAGGCAGGTCGCCCATGATTTCGGCATTGGGAATCACGAGTCGTTGACCGACCACGAGGCGGCTCTGCGGACCGAGCCCGTTTGCTGTCATCAACGCCACGGGCTGCACGCCGTAAAAAGAAGCGATGCTGGCCAGTGAATCGCCAGCCGCCACGCGGTACCTCGAGATGACGTCGGGTTCGCTCCGGTCGTAGGGGTCTGACGAATATTGCGGGATGTGCAAGACCTGGCCAGCAAAAATCATCGTCTTCCAGCTCAGGCCGTTTGCTGTCAAGAGCCCGGCGGTGGAAACTCCGTATCGACCGGCAATCGCAGAGAGCGTGTCTCCTGCCACTACCGTGTGAATCCGCGGACGGACTTCCCCCGGTTTTGCCGGGTTGGGGCTGGCCACGGGCCGCGATCCGCCGAAGCCAGGATGCGGTGAATCTCGCGTCTCATCGGCCGCGACCGCTGGCGACGAGCCGGCGCCCGCGCCGAAGAGTAAACCGACGGTTGCCGCGACCGCGAGCGACGTTGCGGTGCGAGCTTTTCGAAAGAACCCCATCACACCGCGTGGGGCACGAACCGAATCGGGGATGATCGGGGTTGCCGCACTGTGGGTTGCGCGAAAGTGTTGTGAAGCCACTTGCCACCACCCTTGTTTGTTCGTGTCGTCGAGGTCGATGCCGATCCTCACGCCCCGCTGTGCGTGTGTGTTGAGTATCGCGACCTCGGCGCCATGAAGGCGGTATTCTCACCGGCGTTTTGCGGGAACGCTTGGTCGTGGCAAACTCGAGGCTGTGACTAGTCCTGCATTTGATGAGGTCGATTGGCTCACCGTTCCGCAACTCGTTGAGAGTCTTGGTATTTCGCAGAGCAAAGTTCGTCGTTTACTCGAGGAACGTCATCTCGTGGGTATTCGTCGTGACGGAGGTCCGCTCAGTGTTCCCGCATCATTCATCCGCGACGGTCATCCCATGACCGAACTGCACGGGACGATTGTGGTGCTCAGCGATTTGCATTTCACGGATGACGAAATCATTACCTGGTTGCTTGAAACTGATGACGTTTTGGGAACGTCACCTATCTCCGCCCTCCGAGCGGGTCGAAAGTCCGAGGTTCGTCGCGTCGCGATGACGTTGGCCTAGTCGCGTCGCGTCGCGTCGCCTCGGCCCTCGGTTGACTACGAGACGCGGTTTGTCACACCGAGCGCTAACTCTCGGAGAGCCGTCACGGTGTCCGACGATATCGACGACTCATCGAGCGCACTGAGTGCTTGGCTCACGTAGTCCGTGATGAGTCGTTCAACCTCGTCATGAGCGCCACATTCCACGAGAGTCGATCGCACCGATTCAATTTGCTCCGGCGAAAGACCGCGATCACCCAGGAGATCGTTCAGCAACCGAATGGACGCGTCGTCGAGTCGCTCCATGGCCACGGCGATGAGCACGGTGCGTTTTCCCTCGCGAATATCGTCACCAGCGGGCTTGCCAGTGACGTCGGGGTCGCCGAATACACCGAGCATGTCATCGCGTAATTGGAAGGCGACGCCCAACGGCAGGCCAAACGCACGTAGTCCATCAAGTTCGTCATCATTTGCGCCGGCGAGGGCCGCTCCGATGACGAGGGGAGCTTCTATCGAGTACTTGGCGGATTTGAACACCACGACTCGACTGGCCCGATCGAGTGCGTCCGTGATGGAAACGGTCGGCCACGCCCGTTCTTCGACAACATCGAGATATTGACCCAATGTGACTTCTCTCCGCATGCGGTCGAATTCTCGCCGTGTGCGTTCACGCGTGAGTGAATCGAGCGGACTGAGTGCGTGAGCAATGAGTTCGTCGCAATAGGCGAGAAGTAAGTCGCCGAACAGAAGAGCGGCGTTGATTCCGAACGAGGCGCCATCGCCTGACCATCCGGATTCCGCATGGAGTTGCTCGAAGGCGCGATGCGCAGAGGGCTTGCCACGACGAGTATCCGAGCTGTCCATGATGTCATCGTGCACAAGGGCAGCGGCGTGAAAAACCTCGAGCGCGGTTGCGATGTCAATGGCATGGTCGGTCACGGTTGCGTCATGAATTCGATACCCGTGAATGGCGCAGAGTGCTCGAAAACGTTTTCCGCCCGTGAGGAATTGACGGGCAAAGGTATCGAAGCTGGAAACGTCGCGACCGAGGGCGTACATGTCGGACGCTCGCTGTTCGAGAAATCCTTGCAGCCGCTCGTTGACACGAGAAACCCACTGATCACGTTCTGGCACCCGCCTAGCCTATCCACGACAACCGGGGTTACACTCTCTCTAGCGAAGGAAACTTAGCGAGAGCGCACGAGGGGACACCATGCCACTTTCCGAACACGAGCAGCGACTGCTCGACGAGATGGAACGCAATCTTTACGGTCGGGATGCCGATGTCGTTTCGACCCGTGGCTCAGGTTTGCGCCCCAACTACCGAGCACTGACTCTCGGAATTGTTCTCGCCGTCGCAGGTATCGGTGTCATGGTCGGTGCCGTCATGTCGCAGCTCATCGTGGCGGGATTGATCGGTTTCGTGGTGACGTTCGCGGGCACCCTCGTTGCAAGCCGGCCACTCCGCGATTCAGCCCCATCTGCAGGGAGCTCGTCACAGCGTCGTTCCGCACAGAGCTCGTCGTTCATGGAACGGATGCAGCGTCAATGGGACCAGAGACAAGAAGGTCAGTCGTCGTAGTCTGACGCAAAAACACCGGAGAACGACCGCCGTCGTTCTCGCAAGCCGCCCCTTTCGGGCGGCTTTTTTGCGCTGACCGTCCTGGTCCTGGCCCCCATGAGGGCGGTCGAGAACGGGTATCAGGATAATTTTCCTCCATTTTCCTCCACTTAAAATTTCCCGTGTTTACGGGCTTTTATGGGGTATTCAAACGCGAGTTTGAAAAAAAATGGTAAATAGTGGTGTGAAGTGGAGTAAAGTGGGGGAGCAACCACGAACTGGCCGGTAAGAGGGGAGGTGCGCCCGTGTTTCTCGGTGCACACGCTCCCAAGCTCGACGACAAAGGGCGCGTTATTCTGCCGGCCAAATTTCGGGAGGAACTCGCTTCCGGGATCGTCGTGACGCGCGGTCAGGAGAACTGCCTGTACGTGTTCACTGCGCGCGAGTTTGAGAACATTCACGAAAAGATTCGACAGGCGCCGGTCACGAACAAAGTCGCCCGCGACTTTCTCCGCGTCTTTCTATCTGGCGCGAGTGCAGAAACTCCGGACAAGCAGAACCGGATTTCCATCCCGGCAAATTTGCGTCAATATGCGGGACTCACGCACGACCTCGCCGTCATCGGAGCGGGTAACCGTGTCGAGATCTGGGATGCCCGCGCATGGGACGAGTACCTCGTGGCGCACGAGTCGACCTTCTCGGATACCGAAGAGGAGGTGATCCCTGGCCTCTTCTAGTCGTTTGGTTTCGACTCCCCGCCAGCCCCATCCGGAAGCTCCTTCCCCGGTCTCTGGCTGAGGTGGAGGGGAATCGAAACTCAACGGCTCGAGCCAACTTTCTCCATGGACATCCGAAAGATACACATTCCCGTTGCACTCGAACGATGCGTCACGCTGCTTGGTCCCGCCTTGGACAAAGCAGGGGCAGTCCTCGTCGATGCCACTCTGGGGATGGGTGGTCATGCGGAGGCGTTCCTCACTCGCTTCGAGAACATCCATCTCATTGGAATCGATCGCGACCCTCAGGCGCTTGCCATCGCCCGCGAACGGCTCGTGTCTTTTTCGCATCGGTGCACCTTGGTTCACGCTGTTTTTGACGAGATCCCACAGGTCCTTTCGGACAACAACCTGACCTTCGTCGCTGGGTTCCTGTTTGACCTCGGTGTCTCGTCATTGCAACTTGATCGCTCGGATAGGGGCTTCGCTTACGCTCAGGATGCTCCCCTTGACATGCGCATGGACCAAAGCTCGGGAGTAAGCGCTGCGGATGTGCTCGCGACGTATGACGTCGATGCTCTTATCTCGATTTTTCGGCGATACGGTGACGAAAAGCTCGCGCCACGATACGCGCGCGCCATCGTCGCGGCGCGGTCACACTCGCCCATCAGTTCTAGCGGTGCTTTGGTCAGCATTCTTCAGGATGCGACACCGGCGGCCTTGAAGAATGCGGGTCATCCGGCCAAGCGCGTTTTTCAGGCACTGCGCGTGGAAGTCAATGACGAACTCAGTATTTTGCATCGCGCCATACCTGCGGCCCTGCAGTCCACTGAAGTCGGCGGGCGTGTCGTCGCGATGTCGTATCAATCTCTTGAGGACCGAATTGTTAAGGCCGAATTCGCCGATGCGACAAACGATTCCACGCCGATTGGAATGCCAGTCCCACTCGCCTCGCGGGCGCCGCAGTTTCGAATGCTGACCCGCGGCGCCGAACTCGCGTCGGCAGACGAGAAAGCAGTCAATTCGCGATCGGCGCCCGTGCGTATCCGCGCGGTGGAGCGAGTGAGGGCCGCAGCATGAGCATGGTCGCACCGGTTCGTCGGCCCGATCTTGGGCCCGAGCGGCATCTTGTTCCGGTAACCCCCTCGACGAGCATCCCAGGGTCTATTTCTTGGCTTCACGGTGTGCGACGCACGCGTGCCCGGCGTCGACCGAAAGCCTTTTTTGCGCTCGTGACGGCCGTCGTCATGTTTTGTGTGATGATTGCGCAAATGCTGCTCAGCGTGGCTCTAGAGAGTGGCGCATACGAAATTGCTCATCTGCAGTCAGCAAATAAAGAGGCGAGTCGTTCGTTTCAGCAGATGACGCAAGATATTGACCGACTGTCGTCTCCTCAACACCTGGCCCTGAACGCGGAAGCCTTAGGGATGTTGTCGAATAACACCCCCGCCTATCTGCGGTTATCCGATGGAGCAATTCTGGGTGCACCCTCATCAGGCGATGGCTTCACGCGTCTCGTCGGGTCCGACGGTGGAACACTTGTGCCCAACTCTCTCCTCGCTAACGTGCCCCTCGTGACGAGTGCGTCCCTGCCGCAGACGGGCGACGCGGCATCGCATGCAGCACCCGCGGTGGCGGACCCCAACGGCGCGCCAGCCGGTCTCGCTCCCGCGGCGCCCGTAGCGTTAGCTCATGGACTACCCGGTCTGGCGACGCACTAATTAGGGGACGAACAAGTTCCGTGAGTACTCGACGAATCACCAAATTGAGGGTCAGCCTCACGATGCTCATCGTCGTCGCTTTCTTCGCGGTGGTCGTGGTTCGTTTGATCGACATACAAATTGTTCGCGCAGCCGAGTATGACGCCGCTTCCGCGGGCAAAATGTCTCTACCAGCCACGGTCTTCGCTCCGCGAGGGGACATTACGGATGCGAACGGCATTGTGCTTGCCGACGCGATTCTGAAGTACGACGTCACGATGTCTCCCCGCAACGCGCGCGAATTCGAGCGAGGTACGGGTGAGAACATGCACAAGGTCTCGACGGAAGAGGCCGCCATGGAGATTGCCTCCATTACCGGTCAGAAGCCTGAGGATATTCTCGGCGCCATCTCGTCGTCCCTAACCGCCAATCCCAATGCCGACTTCGCCTATGTCACGCGCGGAGTTGGCGTCGAGCAGTTCCGGGCTCTCAATCAACTCGAAATACCGTGGCTGTATTTCGAACAGATTCCGAGTCGTGCCTACCCCAATGGCTCTGTCGCGGGAAACCTTCTTGGGTACGTCGGCTCGGATGGAACCGCTCTTGCCGGGCTGGAGCTGACACAGGACTCGTGTCTCGCCGGCGAGAATGGCCAAGAAACGTACGAGCGAGGTGCCGATGGTGTGCGGATCCCAGGAAGCACGGTGACATCGGTTCAGGCAAAACAGGGGTCTCAACTCCGTCTGACCATCGACTCCGATTTGCAGTGGTACGCCCAGCAAGTCTTAGCCACGCAAGCGCAAGCTCAGGATGCCCGATTTGGAATCGCGGTAGTTCTCGAGGTCAAAACGGGTAAGTTGCGTGCGGTAGCCGATTACCCGTCCGTCGATCCCAATAACGTCGACGCAACTCCGGAGCAGTATCGCGGATCATATGCCTTTGCGGCTCCCTATGAGCCGGGGTCAACAATGAAGTCCCTCACCGCCGCGATGGTTGTCGACACGGGAATGGCTGATCATGCTTCGCGTGTGGAGGCTCCGAGTCTCATGGAATTTGCCAATGGTGCTCGCGTGAAAGACAGTTCGGACCACGATCCCAATCTGACGTTGCAAGGCGTGCTGGTGGAATCGAGCAACGTGGGAATGAGCCTTTTCGGTGAAGGGCTCTCGCCCGATCAACGATTTTCTTACATGACGAAGTTTGGCCTGGGACAGCCCACCGCCGTTGGGTTTCTGGGTGAGTCAGCGGGAATTCTTTATGACCCTGAGCAATGGGACAACCAGACCTACTACAACATGTTCTTCGGCCAAGGTTTAGCGGCCACAGCCGTGCAGATGGCCGGCGCCTATCAAGCAATCGGAAACAACGGTATTCGACTGCCTGTTCGCCTCGTCGAGGAATGTACGTCGCCCGATGGTGCTGTGACTGCGCCGTCTTTGCCGGAGTCGGTTCGTGTCGTCTCCGCAAGTGCTGCTCAGGAAGTCACGGGGATGCTTGAAGGTGTTGTCACCAACGGGTGGCTCGGCCCGCAACTCACCATCCCGGGATATCGTGTTGCGGCGAAAACTGGTACAGCTGAAATGTCGGCTGGTGATGGCACCTATTCCACAAGCTTTATTGTCTCGATTGCCGGACTTATTCCTGCGGAAGATCCGCAATATGTCGTCCTGGTCACCTTGGCTAACCCGTCCTCGAACAGCACTGCTGCGGTTGCGCCGGTCATCCACGACCTCATGGAGCAAGTGGTCAAGCAATACCGAATTCAGCCATCCACGTCGAACTCGCCCTACTGGCCAGTGACGTACTAGGGCGTGTGCGGCCCAACCAGACGCCGGAAGAACACCGGGTGGCAGCGCTGACGCGGAGAGCCTCCTCTCTGCCATGAACAGGTAGTCTGGAGCGGTTAGGACCACCGGGCAAAAGGAGCGCTGCGGCACGATGACCTTGCTTCGGCCCTCGCAGACGCCGGGAATCTCACTCGGAGAAATTGGGAAACAACTCGGTGTTGAGGTTCCCCCAGATCGGGCGACTGTGCGGGTGACCGGAGTGGAACTCGACAGTAAAAAGATTGTGCCCGGGGACATCTTCGTGGCCCTACCTGGTTCCCACCAGCACGGAGCGAGTTTTGGCGTTCATTCCGAGCGTGCGGGTGCTGTGGCGATTCTGACGGACAAGGCGGGAACTCAGTTTCTGAGTGACGTGAAGCTGCCAGTTCTCGTGAGTGAGCGTCCTCGGGAGCTGCTCGGTTCGCTGGCTGCCGAAATCTATGGCTCGTCGGACTCAACACGTCTGACTTTTGGCATTACCGGCACCAATGGCAAGACAAGCATCGCTTACGCTCTCGCCAGCGTTTTGGAATCTGCCGGCATCGTGACAGCCCTGAGCACGACAGCCGAACGCAGAATCGGCGCTCAGGAGGTGCCGAGCGGACTCACTACTCCCGAGGCGCCGGAACTGCATTCTTTTCTTGCGGCCGCGCGAGAAGCAGGAGTTGGTGCCGTCGCGCTCGAGGTGTCGGCACAGGCTCTTACGCGACATCGGGTTTCGGGCATCCATTTTGACGTGGCATGTTTTGCCAATCTCAGTCATGACCATCTGGACGACTATGCGACGCTCGATGACTACTTTGCTGCCAAGTGCGCACTCTTTTCGCCCGAGGTTTCCTCTCGAGGGGTCGTGTGCGTGGATGATTCGTGGGGGAAGATTCTGGCAGAGACGGCCCTGATCCCCATCGAAACGGTCACGATGAATCCGGAGGTCGAGGCCGATTGGCACGTCGAGGTTACGTCCGAATCGTTCGAGCAGACCACCTTCCGCATCCGCGGAAAAGGTGTGACCATTGGATCTTCTGTGCCGGTGCTGGGCAGATTCATGGCACTTAACGCTGCGCTGGCAATCGTCATGGCGATATCGGCGGGCGTTCCCGTCGAGAATCTTGTGGCAGCGGTCACGAGTGACGCGGGCATTCCCGTCTACATTCCGGGCAGACTCGAAGTTGTTTCCGGTACCGAGGGCCCTGTTGCCGTGGTTGACTACGGTCACACTCCGGAGGCTTTTCGAGTGTGCCTCGACGCACTTCGTCGCGTCACATCCGGCAAGATCATCATGGTCTTTGGCGCCGACGGTGATCGCGACACTCTGAAGCGACCCGAACTCGGCGCAATTGCCGCCCGACTTGCCGACGCGGTCATTGTCACTGACTATCACCCGCGCTCCGAGGACCCCGCGATGATTCGATCCGCGCTCCTTGCTGGTGCCCGTGCTGCGCGTCCCGACGGACTCGTCTTTGAGCAACCCGATCCTGCCCGCGCGGTGCGTGAGGCCGTCGCGATGGCGCGAGCGGGCGACGTGATTTTTTACGCGGGTCCGGGTCATGAAAGTTATCGTGAAGTCGCTGGCTCTCGAATCTCGTATAGTGCCCGCGACGACATGCGTGCGGCACTTTCAGAAGCCGGTTACCCAACGGGAGGACTCGAATGATTCCGATGACTTTGCGTGACATCTCAACGGTCCTCTCGGGTCAACTTGTGCTGAATCCGGAATCCACCGAGGAGCTTGTCGTTGCGGGTCCGTCAGACACGGATTCCCGAGTCATCGAGCAGGGCGGCATCTTTTTTGCGAAACCGGGGGAATTCACCGATGGTCACAATTTCGTCGATCAGGCCGTAGCGCGTGGAGCTGCCTTAGTCGTTGTCAATCGCAAAGTTGATGTGGCGGTGCCCCAAATTCTTGTGAGCGACACCGTGGATGCTCTCGCGGCATTGGCGAAGGAAGTAGTTGCTCGAGTTCGGGCACAGGGTCACCTCAAGGTTGTCGGCATTACGGGCTCGAACGGCAAAACCACAACCAAAAACTTGGTTGCCACCATGTGTGCTCAGCAGGGGGAAACCGTCTGGCCGATAGCGTCGTTCAACAACGAAGTCGGTGCCCCCCTGACGATGCTCAAAGTCACGCTGGCAACGCGTTTCCTGATTTTGGAGCTCGGTGCGAGTGGCATCGGGCACATCGCACGTTTGACTGCACTGGCGCCACTCGATGTCGCCGTCGTCCTCATGGTGGGTCTCGCCCATGCTGGTGAGTTCGGTGGGATCGAAAACACGGTCATTGCCAAGTCGGAAATCGTCCAGGGATTGTTACCCGAGGGCGTAGCCATCTTGAACCGTGACGATCATCGCGTGGCCTCGATGACGACTCATGCACCGGGACGTGTTGTTTGGTTTGGCCGGACTCATGGATGTGACGTCCAGGGGATCGACGTCGAGTCGACGCTGTCGG
>Ga0214917_10008020_pt1 | contig 10495 bp, 10 predicted proteins | sample LL_1208_BB_MetaG_FD_177983 | JGI IMG/M metagenome (GOLD analysis project Ga0214917, IMG submission 177983) | Freshwater microbial communities from Lake Lanier, Atlanta, Georgia, United States - LL_1208_BB | ecosystem: Environmental > Aquatic > Freshwater > Lake | place: USA: Georgia | collected...
TCTTATTCGTTAACTTTTGTTAACTTTTGATTTACTATTCATTTACAAAGTGAAATAGCAAATCTTCTCATCTTTTATTGGTAAAAAATTCCTTCAACAAATTACCTGCCTCTAAACTCAAAACCTCTGGGATTACTTCTATTTCAGATCCAAGTCTTTTATCTCTAACTAAGTCATAGAGAGAACCAGAACCGCCAACCTTCTCATCCCAAGCACCAAAAACAACCCTAGATATCCTTGCTGCTTGAATAGCACCGGCACACATAACACATGGCTCTAAAGTAACCACCAAGGTATAGCCAGCTAAACGCCAATCTCCCAACAAAGAACTTGCTTCCCTGATAGCAACAATCTCAGCATGAGCTGTTGGGTCACCCAACAGCTCTTTCTGATTCCCGCCTCTAGCAACAATCTCACCAGTGCTAGAGACAATCACTGCACCTACTGGAACATCTCCTGATGTATCCATGGCTACCTGGGCTTCAGTTAGGGCAGCCCTCATATATGGCTCCCAGTCTTTATTCATCACACACCCCTAATGTTGTTAGATTTAGCCTATGCGCATACATGTAGCAGATCACCCACTGATCACCCATAAGTTGACTGTTCTTAGAGATAAGAACACTCCTTCACCTGTATTCAGACAGCTAGTAGAAGAACTAGTTACCCTTCTAGCCTATGAAGCAACTAGAGAAGTAAAAACAACAATGGTTGAAATAGAGACCCCAGTCACCAAGACTCACGGTGTGAACCTATCCCACCCAAGACCAATCATCATTCCAATCCTGCGAGCAGGATTGGGAATGTTAGAAGGCATCGTAAAACTTCTGCCAACGGCAGAAGTAGGTTTCCTAGGTATTAAAAGAAACAAAGAAACACTTCAGCCATATACCTATGCAAACAGACTTCCTGATGATCTAACTAATAGACAAGTTTTCATTATTGACCCAATGCTTGCTACCGGTGGAACACTAATCGATTCCATCGATTATGTGTTTGAAAGAGGAGCAACCGACGTTACCTGTATTTGCCTAATTGGAGCTCCTGAAGGCGTTTCAGCTGTTGAACAACACATAGGAGACAAAGACGTAAAGATAGTTCTTGGTGCTTTAGACGAAAAACTAAACGAACACGGCTACATAGTTCCTGGATTAGGAGATGCTGGAGATCGTTTATATGGTTTGGCTGACTAGATTAAATGTCTCTTTCAATATCTAAAATAGGCAATATATAGCTTTCTACTACCTTTTCCCAAGTGCGAGCCTCGGCTAGCTCTCTTATTTTTGCGTAGTCAAAAGAATCAACCTGTTTCAAGGCTGCCACTATATTTGCGGCCAAATCATTCTCAGTAAAATCGTATACCAGCCCTGTTCCGATTTGTACTTCATCTGCCCCTGCAGGGTAATTAGAACAAAGCACTGGAAGTCCATGAGCCCAATACTCATAAAGTTTTGTGCTCGGCTGTCCCGAGTAATAAGTCGTAGGAGGAACATGCACGATCCCTATCGAGGAAGAAAGCAAAAGTTTGGAGAATTCTTCACCATGAGGAACATGGCCCAAAAACTCTACTCTGTCCGTAATTCCTAGTTCTGAAACAAGAGCAACCAAACTATCTAAAGATTTTCCGCTACCAATAACCCTCAAACGAACTTCGGACTGGGAACAAGCCTTTTCAAAACCTTTAATCAACGTTGTTAAATCTCTACCATCCAAAGTACCTGCATAGACGAGAATTGGAATGCGCGACTGGCTCATAGTCTCACTAAAACTTCCAATTTCCGGAGGATTGGCGCCCAGTGGAAGTGGATGCCAATCTTTCAAGGACAGCTTTTGGGCTACTTGCTTAGATATCACTGTTATTCTTTGGAACCCTGATATTTCAACCTTGCAGAGAAGGTCTTGTATAAAGCGACGCAACGAATTGGGGGAAACAGACATCGTTCGAAGGTCTAAGACGATGTTTTTTCTATTTGAACTTAGACGAAGAAGCGAGACTCCTGGAAAATATTTAACCACCAAGGTATGGCCTAGCTTAAGGCTTCGGTACCCAGCGAATATAAGCTTGCCGAACCTAATCAATTTCGAGGAGGAAGTGTCCGCTACGTAATTAACATCAACATTTGAACTTTCAATTTTCGGGAGACCTGCATCTATACAAACAAAAGAGACTCGAACCACCAATTCTGACTTACATAGGTATTTCGCATAATTAAAGTAATCAGTTTGGTAACCGAACTGATTTCTAGTGAGAAGCGTTACAGGTTTTTTCATGAATTCAGTGCTTCCAGACAAGTTTTGCAGCCGTTGATATTGCAAAACAGTAACTTAGTGAAGTGGCAAAGACCACGCCTGCAGCGCCCAGAAAGTATCCTCCAAGTACTGTTGTAAAAACAGAAACGGGGATAACAAACTTCAAAATACCAAGTCCGAGCCTTTTGGTATTAAATTCACTCGTGTAAACCAAATTTGAAACTACAACCCACCCTGGCTGAATGACGGATACAAGAACGTAGCCGAGTATGAGTTTCCAATCGAAAATCAATTTTCCTGAACTTAGAAAATCGACAAGAAAAGGTGAGCTCACAACGAATAAGCATAGGAAGGGTAGGTTTACCAAATTGAAGATCATAAATCTTCTAAATGCCATTTTTGGCTGAAGCGATCCTGAAATGGTAACGTCATTTGCCTCTTGCACATAATTAGCGCCAGTCATGAATGTGGCCATACTAGAAAGTCTTTGCGAGACTCCATATAAAGAAAGTTGATGCGGGGTAGAAGCAAACTGAAGTGTTGCAGTGTCTATAAAAGTTAAAGCAGCGGGAGGAAGTGTCGAAGCCAGTTCGGAGATAAATTTCAGAATCGAGTTTCCTGAACGCTTGCCAAAATAGATTTTGTGGGAAAGCCATCTTTGGGTGATGCGAGCCCACAGGTATGGCAAACAAGCAGATACGCATGTGGAGACTACCAGTAAGTTCAGTTTCTGAATACTATTGAGTCCAATCCAAAATGGTCCTTGTACTATCAAAAAAACTAGGCACAAACCAAATACGGCGGCTGCGGCTTGTGAAATATTTTGTTGCCATAACTTTCCATTTCCCTGTTGGGAGCCGTAATAGGGGCTCCAGCGAATTAGCAGAACTGCCGTAGCTCCGAGAACTGCCACATCGCCCACCGCGGTGAGACCAAAGATGAAAAAGTTTAAGAAGAAAATTATCAAGATCGCCGACTCAATCACTATAAATGTTTCGACCTTGGAGAAAGACAATTTTATTTCTGATTTAGTGAGAATCTGAATCCTAGTTTTATTTACCAAACCACCTAGAAATATTGGAAGAACGCCCAAAATTGAAGAGTAAAAGATGTATTGAGAGAACTCGCCCAGATTCGTGGCTGAAGAAATAACGGGCAGCCTCAATAAGCCTCCCAGCATAACTAATACCTGAGATGCCCCGAAGGAAAATACTCGAAAATTCAAATAGTGCTTGAGCACACCCACTGGGATCACCTCCAAACTTTCTAGCTTTTACCCAATGCTATTGTGTAAAGAGTGAGCCTAGATAGCACATCCGTAATCAAAGGTGAAAAACCCTTGCAATTTTTGTTGTGGTTGAGTTTCTTTTCGCTCGGTTCGCCAAGATATCCCCAGTCTACCCAAATTGGTTTTTGGTTGATTTTATTGAGCAGCGCCTTACTTCTAATGTTAAGACTTAGCCCATCGGGAAGATCCAATAAAAATCTTGGTCGAATTCCGCCTTTAGCACTTGTGTTTTTCAGCATCTCTTTCTTGCTTCAAATTGTGAGCGTGATTCAAAATAATTACTCAATAGCCGGAGACCTAGCAGGCTTGCTAACTGTTGGGCTTGGTGTTTTTGCGGCGACACGTTCTCACTTGGACACTTTACTAAGGACTTTTTATTTATCATCTGTAACGTTTATTGTCCTGGGCTGGCTTACTGAAATTCTTTTACCATCGGGGGTTTCATTCGAATCTGGATTTGGTTTCAATCTCTTAGGTCGAAGGCTTACTGGTCTCTCGGCGCACCCCAACGTAATCGGATTGCTCTGCGCCTTGTTGTTCGCACTTGCACTAATCAAGTACAGAAATGTCCTAGCGGCTACTTTCAGCTTGGTCACAATGATCTTCACCGAAAACAGAGGAGGGCTTTTAGCGGCAGTAGTTATCTTGGCAATATGGGCCTATTCCCTAGAGAAGCGAAGACACCGCGTGGCCGCTCTATCTTCCATTACTGTCTTAGCGTTTGCGATTTTTTCTCTCTTTGGCAGCCTGAGAGAGGGGGCAAATGACTTGACCAGCGGACGTTTGGACATATGGTCAGTTTGTCAAAGTAAGATTTCGCAAGGCCATGCTTTCGGTTTTGGCCCAAATACAATTGCGAGAATATTTGGAGTTGATACGGTGGACTGGTTTAGGCCTTTCCACTGTCACAATCAATTTTTAGATGACGCCGTTAACTTCGGGGTGGTTTTGGCTTGTCTTAATCTGGTGGGCTTGCTTGGTGTCATTTACATAAACTTGAGAAAAAAACAGAATGTGTTATTGGGAATATTCATTGTGTTCCTAACGGCTGAAATCTTTGAGAGCCCAATTCGGCTGTTTGCCTCTTCGGGATTCCTATGGATTAACTTTTGCTTTTACGTGTTCTTCTTTACGTCTAGCAGAAGAAGCATAGAACTAAATCAACTTTCAGAAAAATAAATTTTTTTTAGCTTTTCAGCATAAAGAGAAATATCGTAGAGTTCTTCCGCCTTTTTTCGGGCCATTTCCCCATGCTCTATTGCCAATTTAGGCTCATTCAAGTAGACGAACATTTTATTGCCAAGGTCAGCCGAGTCATGAGCACCTACGATCCAACCATCTTTGCCATTTTCAATGATGTTGGGGATTTCCCCTACACTTGTAGCAATTACAGGTATCCCTCTAGCAAAAGCTTCAAGGATCACCATTGGGAAGTTCTCTGAATGACTCGGAAGCAATAGGATCTTCGAACTTTCTAATATTTCCATTGCATTTAGGTGCGGTACCTGACCAAAAAAAGTGACTTCATGCTTACCGATTTTAACTTCCTTTCCAGCACTATATCCTCCTAATTCAATTCTTCCTACAATGGCAATATTTCTGGCATCCCCCGGCATTTCGTCGAGAGCCCCGATCAACTCACGAGCTCCCTTTTCCACTGAGAAGCGGCCAATGTAAACTGCATCAAAAGTTTTGAATTTGTTTCTTGTCTCACCTAAAAGTGGTAAATGCACATGATTAGGAAGAAAATAACTCTGTCGTGCGGTCGAGAATCTGTTCTCGATCAGTGTTTTCATTTGATTTCGGTTTATAAAAATTATTTTTTCCGAGAAACCCAAGATTTGTTTGGTCACAATACGCCAAATTGAATTTGAAGTCACGGACATCAAGTCACTATCAAACCTGCCCGAGTGCAACTGTGTAATTATCTTGATTCGAAATAAGCGTGTTACCAAGACATATGGGTACTTCCTGATTGGACTTCCCTTTGAAGCCAGGTTTACATGCACCAGTTTCGGCTTGGACATTATTAGATAGGCAATGAAGAACACTAACTTAGGGGTGTAAAGTAACCAACCTACGAGATTGCTTCTTGGAACTTTCCACACTCTGATCTTGGGTTCATCCAAAGTCCAATGCTTTTCCAATTCTCTAGCGTAAGTTGCAATTCCTCCAGTACCTGCCGGAGTTAATAGAATGACTTTTCCTCGGAGACTCAAAAAATTACCTCATCTACTTTCTGAAAATCGTCACTCACTTGGTCGCGGACTTTTTGCGTCTTAGGAGCTCGCTGAACACCAGAAGTATGAACTTAGAGTTTCCGACGGCGTACCTCTTCAACATCCTCCTAGGTTCTTGAATGAGACGGTAAAACCACTCCATTCCGGTAACCTGCATGAATTTAGGGGCTCTTCTTGTCTTCCCGGCAACTACATCAAAGGAACCGCCAACTCCCACAACGAGTCCGCAATTTAGGTTCAAAAGATGTGTTTTTAGAAAGTATTCCTTTTTCGGGCTAGGTACGGCTATAAATAGTAAATCTGGATTTGTTTTTGATATTTCACTTACCACAGCCGTTTCTTGGGCATCTGTCCAAAAGCCGTTTCTCCTACCAACTATCGATGCGCCTCGCTGACTAAAAACTTCAGCCACCTTCATGGACACCTCTTCTTCTGCTCCAAGCAAGTAAATTCTTAGGTTTCTTTCAACAGCATGGGTCACCAAGTTATTCATTAGATCAATCCCAGCCACTCTCTCTGGTAATGGATTTCTAAGGAGTTTTGAAGCCCAAACAACGGCCATACCATCAGCGTTGACTAAATCGCATGAATTTATGATTTCCCTTAGTTCCTCTGATTCAGAAGCTGTTACAACTTTGGCGGCATTTATTACCACATGTTGCTTATTTCTCATTTTGATGAGTAAGTCGCACTGGGCTATTGTCTCCTCCATCGTAAGTGGATCAACGCGTAAACCCAAGAAATTTATAGAATCTCTAATTTCGCCCATGATTCGCCTGGCCACGTCCGTGAATTCTAACGACCAAGGATTCTCCTAAATCTATTTGTTTGAAATAATCGTGATCAACAAGTTCAACCACTAGGTCCGAAGAAGTTAGGTTCTCTTCGGGACTAAAAGTCTTAACTTTTTCTCCGAATAGTCGGGTAACTTCAGATTCTCTGACGTTTGGCTCTAGCACAAGTATTGGTAGGCTATCAACTTCGTCTATCAATTTTCTGACGAGTGTAATGGATGGTGATTCTCTCAGATCATCCGAGTTTGGCTTATAAGACAAACCAAGGCATACAATCCGTCTAATTTCTGTCGCCTTTGCAAGATTTGCAATTTCCGAAGCCATTAGCAAAGGCTGCCCGTCATTTACTTTTCGAGCCGATTTGATCAAACTGCTAACGTCTGGAGCAGAATCAATCAAAAACCATGGATCCACAGATATACAGTGCCCACCAACGCCGACCCCTGGGCTCAAAATATTGACTCTTGGGTGCCTATTCGCAAGTTCAATAACTTTTCTTGCCTGAACTCCTAGCGTAGTTGCGATTCTTGCAACTTCATTGGCAAATGCGATGTTTACATCTCGGAAAGAATTCTCAACAAGCTTTGCCATTTCTGCTTCACGATCACTGCAAATCACTATGTTGCCCTTGGTAAACATTGAATAAAGACTTTGTGCCATCAATGCAGATTCTTCAGTTAACCCACCAACCAATCTTTCATTGTTAACTATTTCATGTAACGCGTTTCCGGGAAGAACTCTCTCTGGACAGTAGGCAAACTTGACTGAATCGGAACCTTTTCCAGTTGTATCCAAATCTGGTCTTAGTTCCTTTATCTGCTGAGCAACCATTTCGGTAGAGCCTGGTGGAGAAGTGGATTCCAAGATGACCAGCTGGCCTGCTTGTAATACCTTTGCAATTGATCTTGCTGCACTCAGAACATAATCCATGCGAGGGGTTTTATCTTCATTAATCGGAGTTGGAACAGCGATTATGTAAGCGTCGGAGGGTTCTAAGGCGTCACTAAATTTCAAAGTCTTGAGAGATTTGGCTTCAGAGACTAATTCAAACAGCCCCGGCTCTTTAGGTTTGAACGTTCCTGAATCTAAGGACTGCAGAAGCTCTTGATTGATATCGACTCCCAGAGTTTGCACACCTGCTCCTGCTAATAAAGCCGCGGTAGGAAGGCCTACATAACCCAAGCCGATTACGGCTGCACTCTTCGGCGCCTTGAAACTTGTCTCAGATGACACTTATAAACTCCGAATCTCTTACCCCATAACCAAAGTATTCACTAATCATTGAGATACACCTGTCCGAGGCTTTCCCATCTCCATAAGGGTTTGATGCCTGAGCCATAGACTTCAAGGTTTGGTCGTTGGACATCAGTTCAGTTACTAAATCGATGATTTGTGATTTGTTAGCCCCGACTAGTCGAACTCCGCCAGCACTTATGCCTTCGGGTCTTTCGGTATTTTCTCTCATGACAAGAACTGGAATTCCCAATATTGGGGCTTCCTCTTGAACTCCTCCAGAATCCGTCAATACAAATTTAGATTTGCTGAGAACAGTAATGAATTCCGGATAGCCAAGTGGCTCAAGTAAATAGACGTTTGTCTTGGATCCCAAAATCGGAATTATTTTTGCTCTAACAGCCGGGTTAGGGTGCATTGGTATTACAAAGTTAAGTTCTGGATAGCTTTCTGCAAGTTCTGCAATTGCTGTGGCAATCTCGCCAATTCCCTGCTCAAGGTTCTCCCGTCTGTGAGTTGTGACCAAAACAATATTTTCACTTGGCAAATCATTCGGCAAAGCTACTTCGATTTCACCATCCTCAATTTTTTGCTGGATAACTGAAAAAGCATCGACGACAGTATTCCCAGTGATCATAATTGACTTCGAATCGATACCTTCACCCAACAGGTTTTCTTTATTAGACGAAGTGGGGCACATATTCAGAACTGAGATTCTGCTAACCATTTGACGGTATGCCTCCTCAGGAAATGGTGAACCCAAATTATTCGTTCTAAGGCCAGCCTCCAAATGTGCAACCGGTATTTGAAGATTGAATGAGGCAACTGCCCCAGCAAAAGCGCTTGCGGTATCCCCTTGGACAATAACCAAGTCTGGCTTTGATTCTGTCAACACATCAGAAGTAGATTTCACAATCTGTGAAGTTAAGCCATTGAGGCTATTGTCCGAGCGATCGACTTGGGATTCAAAATCAGCTTCGAGATCGAACCACTCCAGAACCTCTTTAGCCATAGTTGGATGTTGACCAGTCAAAATAACTATGGGCTCGAAATCCGAATTTGCGGCAATCGAAACAATTAGAGGCGCGACTTTTATCGCCTCTGGTCTAGTGCCAAAAACGAACGCGATTTTCTTACTCAAAACGCACCGCTTCCCTTGAAAACATAAACAATCGTCCTGAAGATAATCGATAGATCAGTAAGTACTGTCCAGTTCTCTACGTAGGCAAGATCAATAGCAACTGTTTCTTCCCAGGTTAGAAGTGATCTTCCACCTATTTGCCATGGGCCGGTAACTCCTGGTTTTACAAGGAGTCTTCTGGTTTCGTGTTGCTTCCACTCTTCCACCTCTGAAAGTAGTGGTGGCCTAGGTCCAACTAGGCTCATGTCACCTTTTAGGACGTTTAGGAACTGTGGAAGTTCGTCAATCGAGTATTTGCGAATAACTTTGCCAACTTTTGTAATTCTTGGATCTTCTGGATCTTTGAACATGTTCTTGTTGGTAGCTTTATCAGCTAGTGACTTTTGTCTTTCAGCATGTTCTAGTTCTGCCCCTACCTTCATGCTTCTTAGCTTGTAGATAGTGAACTGCTTTCCATTCAAACCAACTCTGGTTTGAGTAAAGAAAGCAGGTCCTTTATCTTCAAGTTTCACAATCAGAGCTGTAATTAGAACGACCGGCAATGAAATAAGGAAGGCAAGCAAACCTAGAACTAGGTCCATAACTGTCTTAATCAAATACTGAGGGCCTGTGAACTTGGTAGAAGTAATCTCCATCAAAGGAGATCCAGCAATAACTCTGGTGGTTAGCTTTGAGCTGGAAACTCCTGTGATTGCTGGCGAGACCACAAATGATATGTCCCAGCCGTCTAGAGCCCAATAGAGTCTTCTATGCATCTGAGCAGAACTTGGCCCGGTTCCAACTACCTGAAGTAGCTCAACGCCTTCTGCAGCAAGAGCTTCTGCCAGGTGTTCTAGGTCAACTGTTGAAGTCTTATCTTGATTTACAAACTTCAGATTTAGAACCTTATTGTCTTCAATGGTCATCACTGGCTCAAACTCAGCCTCTTTGTTGCTTTGATATTTCTGAAGTTCTAGCTCTATTTCTGCACTTGGTCCATAAATAGCAACTCTTCTTCTGAATCTGCCGGCTTGGCGTTGTTTCTCTAGCCAAGCTCTGCCAAGCCGCCTGACTATTAACAGAACTACTAAACCAACAACAATTACTTCCGAAACATAAACACGTGAAACGTCTACCTTGAAGAACAATGCAACAAAAGCAAGAGTTCCTAAAACAGTAAGAGATGCATTTAGAACTCTGCGGTATTCGCTAAAGTCTGATCCAACTATTTTGCTATCTCTGGTCTTGAAAATGACCAAGAAAACTAGCCAGCCAAGATATAGACCTGCTCCAACAAACTGCGGACTCACATTCACACGCAAAATACCATCGCTGTTGATGTTGTCTGTGTTCTGAAATGAACCATAGTTAATCAGATAGGTAACTAGCGATGTTGCAAGCAAGACTAGAGCGTCAGTTACGCTGACCGCTCTTGCGTAGTTACGCATAGTAAGTCTTTTCATGCTGCCATCCAGTCAACAACTACTTTGGTCATTGCATCTATTTGCTCTGAAACTTCTGCGTAAACCTCAAGGCTCTCTCCATAAGGATCCATAACGTCTTTAGGCTC
>Ga0214917_10008021_pt1 | contig 10495 bp, 6 predicted proteins | sample LL_1208_BB_MetaG_FD_177983 | JGI IMG/M metagenome (GOLD analysis project Ga0214917, IMG submission 177983) | Freshwater microbial communities from Lake Lanier, Atlanta, Georgia, United States - LL_1208_BB | ecosystem: Environmental > Aquatic > Freshwater > Lake | place: USA: Georgia | collected...
TCCATTGGCAAAATCACTAGGAGCCAAAGTTATGTTCTCTGATTGCCACACCTGTTTGATTTGAGAATCATCAATTAAGCCCATGCGCCATTGATGATAAGTATTAAGGGGAGATGTTGTATCAACGTTGCCCATCACGTCGATTGTGCCACCGTACTCAACACCCTTACATGTCTCACCCCACGCACCGTCATAGGCAGCGTTGTCACACCGCAAGAAGTTTGAGTGACCTAAGCCAAATGTGTGACCCAGCTCGTGAGAGATAACAAAACTTGAAGCGCTGTCATGCAAAATTAAAGTTCCGCTTTGGCTATTGGGTCTACCTAGATTGGCACGACCAGACCACACACATCCAGCCTTTGGCGCAATAACTAATAAGTAACGCTTTGAATAATCACTAATACCTAAACGCTTATATGCCTCTGGACGTATTGAGCTCATAAAGTCAGAGGATGCAAATCCAATACATGCCATCTTTGAGACCAGGCCAATTGGTTCCTTTAGAACTTGCCCAGTTTTAAATGAAACTCCGCGATCTTTTGTGTCACCAAACATCGCAGTGAATTTAAGCCAGTCAGCATTAACATCTTTATCAATTACCTTTGCAACCGCTGCGCCATCACCGACAGGTGCCACAGCACCTGGCCAGGTAACCTCAACAACATCGATTACACGTTGATCAACAGCGTAAGCAGGAGAAAGCCCCAAAGAAACAAAAGCGATAACAATCGCTATAAACGATGAGAGCCTCTTAGACATAGTGAGCATCCTAAATCTCCCACGCACTTTCTTCATGTCGATTTACCCCAAAGACCTGATATCCCTGCAATTCAGGCTGTCCAAACCATTTAGCACTGTCCGCCCCACCCACCATCACAGCAATTGCCATGGCATCACACAGCCAACCCAGCGGTCCAACAACTGTTGCTGAGGCAGCACCGATTGCAATCATCCCGGTCAGAGGATCATGAATATGAGCACCTCGTTCATAGGTGCCAGATGTTGCAATAGCACCATCACTAATCTCATAAATCTTTACTACCTCTAGTTTGTTGTTGGGATTAACAACACCAATAGGCCACGGCTTAACAACACCATCACTATCAACAAACCCACCACGCAATGACAAATCCCCAGCTGCATTTACCTGCACATGCTCGGCCCCTGCTGTCGCCAACATATCTGCACATTTATCGCCAGCCCAACCTTTTACTAATCCCGATGGATCAAAACCACCAGCAACTGCCCATGGATCAAAAGCTCCATCACTTAACCACTTGGCTTGTGCGCATAAATCCCAGACCTCAATAACATCATCTGGACAATTCTCGATTTGCACCTCACCGCGGCGCAGCCGCGAGATCCAAGATCCTTCTTTATAAGTTGAAAAATCTCTATCTACATTTTCGCAAAAAGCAATAACTGATCCCATGGCTGCATCTAATGCAGCATCACTGACAGATGCCGAAGAACAATCCACATCCACAATCGTTCCCCACACCGGAAACTGTCGACGTAATTGGTTCACTCAGTAACCCTACTTACAAACCAGCCTGTGCGAGCGCTCCCTGTAATGAGGTGAACCAGCCATAGCTCGTATAAGAAGCACCAGAAACACCCTTGATGTTTGCGCTCTGGGCAGCCAAGGTCTGCTTCTTTAAAGTTGGCACAGCCATATTTGTGTAACGATCATTTTTCCCACTAGGTGCCTTAACAGCAACCGCATCTGTAATACGACCATTAACAACAGTTATCTGCACCTGCACATTGCCATAGTTCACATTTACTGAAGGACCGGTAAATGTTCCACTTACTGCCGTCGTACTCGCAGCTGGTGCTTGTGGTACTGGCTCAGTTGTCGCAGCTGTGCCACTAGCTGCCGCGGTAGCGGCAGCAGTTGCCTTTTTGGTTGCAACTGGCTTTGAACCCTTTGTGGCAGTCTGTGTTGCAACTGCAGTAGGTGATGATGAAGCAGACGCACTAGAACTAACAGAACCTATTGCAGTGCCACCAGCAATATTTAAATCACTGGAAGATAACTGGGGTGGTGTAATCGCAAGCACGGCGCCAAGACCCCCGACTGTGCCGCCTGCGATTAAGTACGCCCGCTTCATCTCATACCCTCGTTTCGGTAAATCTCCCTCGAGAAGATCAACTACCCGTATGTAAACCTATCAACCTGAACTATTTCTGAGAACGCCCACAAAGCAGGGGCAGAGTATTTACTCTTTATGAAAGGCAAATGCCTCATCATGAAAACGATTCTTTGGCACGCCAAGATCCTCTGCCGCCTTGCGCACAGCACTAACCAATGGCTCTGGTCCACAGATGTAAATATCGCTATCTGCAAACTGAGGCACAAGTGCCTTTAATGAGTTGGCATCCATTGGATGGTTCTTGCGTGATCCCACTAAGTAGTGCACCCGTATTGATCCACCACTCTTGTTTGCCAAGTAATCCATCTCTGCTTTTAAAACTAAATCTTCTTCTTTAGATGCTCTAAAAATCACATCTATCTGTGCCCCGCCACTGAACTCATCCATCAGCGCCCGCACCGGTGTAATACCCACGCCACCACCCACCAACACCACATGTGGTTGTGTTGATCTACCTGCAGTAAAAGCACCATAAGGACCTTCAACAAAGACTCGAGTGCCTGGTTTTAAGAAAGCTAATGACCGTGAGTGATCCCCTAAATCTTTAACAGTGATGCGCAAATGCTTCTCAGTAGGAGCCGCAGACAGAGAAAAAGGATGTGACATCAAGAAATGTCCTTTAGCTAAAAATCTCCAGCCAAAGAACTGACCACCTTGGGCATTTAAGGTATCAAGGTGTTTGCCTTTCATGATGACTGAAACAACACCAGGACCCTCAATAACAACTTTTTCAACCTTGAGATTTACTTTCATGGAGCGATAGAAAGGAACCCAGAAACGCCAGTAAAGAATTGATACTCCCATCACCACATAGAGTGAAATCCAATAAGTCTTGTTTAAAGGATGACCCACAAACATAGAACCATTAACAATCTGATGCATAAATGATGCCGCGACAGCGGCATAGGTGAGAACATGAACCATCCACCACGTCTCATAGCTCATCTTTGCTCGTGCCTTCTTATAAGAGGTCACACCAGCTAAAACCATCAACATAAAACCAGCTAGTGCAAACCACATCCACTCATAGAGTGTTAAGAACTGCCACAACTCTTTATATAAAGGGATTGAGTCTTGACCAGCAAAGCCCACAATAATTAAAAACACATGAGCGCCAATCAGATAGAGCGACCAAGGTCCTAACTTTCTATGCCAGGTCACCAGTCGATCATGGCCAACCCCGCGCTCCACCCAAGGAATACGTGCAATCAGAAACATCCCAACCACAGCAAAGTAAGTACCAACGAGCGCAGTCAATCGACTGAGTGAAACAACTACAGAATAGAAAGTATTGAAATCACTAAGTCGAACCGTTGTTAGCTGCAACGCCAGTGTCAGCCCCAACCCAGCACCCAAAGCCAACGCCGCCCAGTCCGTGCCAGCCGATGAATGCTTATAGATGCGGGTTGGCTGTGTCATGGCTCAATTACACCGCAGAAGGCTGAGAGTGACCTACATGCCACCGCAGAGCCGCCCCTCATTAACGCCTAAGATTGCCCCATGCGCGTATTCCTAACCGGCGGAGCCGGATTCATTGGTTCACACCTTTGCGACGCCCTGATCGCCCAAGGCGATACGCCAGTAATCCTGGACAATCTTTCTACAGGCCAGCTTTCAAACATCGCCCACATCCAGAACAAAGTTGAAATACATCAAGGCGACATCAGAGACGCAGCACAAGTAAACAAACTCACTGAACAATCAGATCTTGTTCTCCACATGGCAGCGGCCTTAGGTGTTAACACAATTCTTGAAAAGACAGTTGAATCTGTTTCAACTAACTTCACTGGTAGTGAAGTAGTTCTGCAAGCAGCACTCAAGCACAACAAGCGCATCATCATCGCCAGCACCTCTGAGATCTATGGCAAGAACCCAGAACAGCCGCTAAACGAAACTAGCGACCGCGTAGTTGGTGCTCCACAAAAGATCCGCTGGACCTATGCCGATGCTAAGGCACTTGAAGAAGCAATCGCGCACTCACTGTTTTTAACTGAAGGTCTAAAAGTCTCCACAATTCGTTTCTTTAACACGGTTGGACCACGCCAAACTGGTCGCTATGGAATGGTTGTGCCTCGTTTTGTGCAATCAGCCCTTAAGAACGAACCCATCACAATCTACGGTGATGGCACACAATCTCGAGTCTTTTGTCACGTGCTAGATGCAATTGATGCAGTATTAAAGATAACCAAGGATGATGAAACTATTGGTGAGGTCTTTAATGTTGGCGGAGAAGGCGAAACAACAATCCAGCAGCTTGCAGAAAAGATAATTGCAAACACTAAATCATCTTCAGGCTTAACCTTCACCCCATATAGCCAGGCTTACCCTGCAGGATTTGAAGATATGCAGCGGCGAGTACCAGACATTACGAAGGCTAAATCAGCACTGAACTGGAAGCCAACCAGAAACCTGAATCAGATCATTAGCGATGTTGCATCAAGCTTTAAGTAAGAACTAGAGCTGCACAGCCCCTTTAACCTTGCCCGTTGTGTCAAACACATACGGAGCGCTCTTTAGAATCTCGGCTGAAGCCACCACATCATGCTTGGTAACAACAACTGCAATATCTGCCCCACTCAATGCCACAGAGTCTTTACCGTGCCAGGAACCAACCACGGGATCATTCCACGTGACTACGGCACCTAGCTTCTCAAGGGCGTTAATCAATAACTCTGCTGGAGTCTCTCGAGTATCTGCAACATTTGGCTTATAGGCCACACCAACTACTAAAACTTTCTTACCTTTTAGTGACCCACCGTTGTCTTTTTCAACTCTACCTGCAATGTATTTAGGCATATCCAAGTTCACTTCATTAGCACGTTGGATAAAGGTTGCTTGCACACCGGCCTTTTCTGCAACATCAGCCAAGTAACTTGGGTCCACAGGGATGCAATGACCACCAACGCCGGCACTGGGTGAGAACTTCATAAAGCCATACGGCTTTGTCCCTGCCGCATCCAAGGTCTCTCGCACATCAATGCCAAGAGCATGGGAAATCTGAGCTAATTCATTTACCAACGCAATGTTTACTTGACGGAAAGTGTTTTCAAATAACTTTGCTGCCTCTGCTACCTCAGGAGAGGAAACCTCAACCAAGTTGTCACAGAATGTTGAATAGAATTCTCTAGTTCGCTTTGTCGCCTCTGGAGTTAGTCCTGCATATAAACGGGGAGTGTTCTTCTGGTTGAAATCCTGACGGCCTGGATCTACGCGCTCGGGAGAAATTGCATACTGATGATCAAATTTCTGTTTTGAATACTTTTCAATTGCGGGTTTGATGTAGTCACGAAGGGTGCCTGGGTATGAGGTTGATTCGTTGATGATTAATGCAGGCCCAGTTAGGTTTTCAGCGATTACCTTGCATGCGGAATCGATGTAAGTGAGATCAGGCTTGCGGTTGCCATCCAAGGGGGTCGGGACAGCAATTACAACGATGCCTGCTCCTGCCATGTCCGCGCCACTGGTCGTGGCTCTATAATTTCCAGCATAGATCGCATCTTTAACGTCCTTTGAATCAACGCCCTCAATGTGAGAAATGCCTTTGTTGAGATCTGAAACTATCTTTGGATTGAGATCAAAACCGAGAACTTCGTAGTGTCTTGAAGCAAAGGCAGAGATGGTCAGGCCAACATAGCCTTGGCCAATTACAGAAACCCTCATTTACTTAAAGAGTATTTTTCATAAAACGGATCGAGTCGCTTTAGGTTAGAGATGGCTAGGTCACGATCTGATTGAAGGTTAGTAACTTGCCTTAGTAAATCCCACGCATCATAATTATTGGGAAACTCTTGAACACCAAACTTTGCGCTCTTTAAGGCGAGTTCCGGTAATTGGTTTTGAGAAAACGCTTGAGTCGCATAATTCACTCTGGCTACCTCAAGCGGAAAACCGGTTGCTGCTGCATAGACACGCTCAACATCACCTGACTTGACGGATGAAAGTAATTTTCCATCTGCATAAAGTGGCAGCACTGCAATAATGACAGAGAGTGTGGTAAAGACCAATCTAAGAATTGATGGATCCTGCGCTACTTTCTTTGTGACTTTGCTTTTCTTTTCTATTTGATGGAGTACAGCAAAATTTCCTTGCTTAAGCAGCATTGCAACCATAATCCCTTGAAGAATCCAGCCCCAAACACCAATTCCTATTTGGTTTATGCTTACAAGTGATTGCACCTGATAAGCAAACCAAGCTTGAAAAATTGGCAAAAAGACAGGGTTCAGATTTCGATTTGGATTCCAAATTATTGGGACCGACTTCCAAAGAATCATAAGTACCACTAATAGGTATGCAAGGCCCACGAGGATTCCTGTATTTGCCATCATGTCCAGTACAACGTTGTGAGCGCTATTCGTGCTCACATTCAAGCCAATCCTTGCAACAGTATCCTCATTGCGCATTAATCTGAACCAGTCGCCAAAACTGTCCGAGCCAACCCCAAAGAGTGGGTAATTGGAGATCGTGTTAATAGCTGTTTGCCAATAATCTACGCGGATAGTAAAGGTCGGTTTATTCAATAACCCACCAAGCGGACCGTCTCCTCTAAAGCCTAATATTCCAAGTGCTGAAACTGCTCCGTACAACGCAACAAGTGGATAGGCGAGCACTTTGAAACTCTTACTAAGGCGAATTCGATACAAAATATAGATTCCAGCGCCAATTACCATCAAGCCAGTTCCTTGCCATGAATCGGACGCGATTGTCAAGATAAATAGTAAGGGGTACGAAATTGCCAAGTAAACTCTAAATCTTGAATTGAAATCCTTGGAAAAAATCAGTGGCAAAATCATTGAAGCTGATATTCCATAAAATGCAGAAGAAAAATTTGGGTTCCCTAAAGTACCGATAATTGGGTTGTATAAATTTTTCCAACTATACGGATCTAATCCAGCCCACTGTGCTAGTCCGTAAACAATCTGAAATCCCATAATTGCAGAGAAGACTCTAATTGTTGTGAAGACCTCTGAGGTCTCTATTATGGTTGAAGCCAACAGCACCAAAATTGCTAGCGCTAGGTATGTCAAAAGACCTGTATTTCTCCCAAAGGCCCCATATATTTTTTGCCATATTGGTGCATCTGTCACCACTAGGCCAACACACTGATATCCAACCCCAACTAAAGTCGCCCAGACAAAAGTTTTATAGGCCCTTCCTGAACTTTTGTATCCCTTTAAAACTTCTTGGTAGTCAGCTAATAAGTACCCTGCACCTATAAACAAGGTTGAGAATTTGATGATGTTAATCGGGTCAAGATTTGTGCTTGGAGAAATTAAAAGGGTTACAAGGGCCCCAATTATCCCAATATTGCGGCTAACTCTCACTCAAATCTCCAGCCCTTCGCATTTACCCAAATCGGGGGTCTACGTCGCACAAGCATAATCCCTGTGCCCTTTGCCACCCTGAATTAGATGACGAAACGCTGTTTTGACGGCGGTTAGAAGTTTCGAGCCAGGTGAAAAAGACCCTCTCATGACATATGAGAAGGCACTTATTACCCAAAGCCAAGGGCAGGAAATTCCTGGTCTTGACTAATCGAAAGGAAACAAATGTCTACAAAGACAACTTTCAAGCGCGTAGCGCTTGTAGCAGTTGCAGCTTTGGGTCTAGGCGTTTTGACTTCTGTTGCACCAGCTTTTGCTGCTGCAAAGACGTTCACGCTAGATACAACATCTGTGACAGTGGTTGGCGGCGGTGCTTCAGGTACTGCGCTATTTAAGATCACGGTCAAGGATGATGCAGAAACTACAGCAAACACAGCTCTTGCAGCTGGTGAAACAATCACAGCAACAATCGTGGGTGTTCCAGCAGGTACAGGAACAGCAAAGACTCTTGCGGCTAATGGTGCATGGGGAAACACAGCTCCTCTAGGAGTTCCAGCAACTCAGGCTGCTGACCTATCAGTTGTTTCACTTACAGTGCCAACAACTCGTACTGGCGCATATGTTCCACAAACACATAGCTCAGCACTAACAGGCGCGATCGGATCAGCACACGCAGCACAGTCTGACTCTGCTACAGCTCCAATTGCATCTGTTTACTACTTAGGTGTTCGCAATAACCTCGCAGCTACATCTGGCACAAATGCTTCGGTTGATCAGGGCGCATACACAATTCGCCTTCGCCTAACTAACGCAGCTGGTTTCGTACTTCAGGAATCGAATGTAACTGTTAAGTTCGTAACAGCACCAGCTGATTCAGGTGCTGCTGTAACTGTTACTCAGACTGGTTCATTGATAAAGGGTCTAGCTAATGCATACACCACACCAAACTCACTGAAGGTTGCTATGACTAACGGTACTGCTGGTGGACGTGTATATGCTGCATCTACAGACTTAACTGTTGTATCAGTAACTCCTGCAGTAGCGATCATTAACACATCAACTGGTGCGCGCGTAAGCACAGATGTGGGTGCATCAGATGCTCTTCTAATTGCAGATACAGGTGTAACTGCAGTTGACGGAGTATTCACAACTCAGGCTGCAGCTGATATCGCTGCAAACAACAACACTTATGGTGTTTACACAACTGCAGCAACTGCACTTGACACAATCGTTGTAACAACACCGGTTTCATTACGTGTTCGCTACGGTGCAACAGAGACTGTTGCAGCTTTGACAGTTAATGGTCAAGCAACAGGAACTGCTGCTGGAACAACTTCATCAGTAACAGCAACTGGAATGAACGTTCTTGCAACTTCACAGGCAACTCTTGCTACTGATGCTGCATACAAGGTGCCATTGGCAAATAAGTCAGTCACTTACAAGTTGAAGGTTACAGACGGAACAACTGCAGTTGCAGATTACCCTCTCGTGTTTACAGTAACATGGTCAGGTAACATGGCAGCAGCAGATGTCACTCCGGTTTCTGGAACACTTGGCAAGCAAACAGTTCGCACAGATGCTCTTGGTAATGCATCAATCACACTTACAAATGCAAACCCAGTTGATGGAGCGGTAGCTTCTATCGCAGTTACTGGTCTTGCAGTAGATTCTGCAGCAGTTGCACAGACAATCACATGGAAGAAGTCAGCAGCTACAACAGTGCTTGCTTCACCAGCGTCATACTCTGCAGCACTAAAGAGCACAAACACAATTAAGGTAACTGTTCTTGATGCATTCCTTGCACCAGTTGCTAACGTTGCGTTGAAGCCATCATTTAGTGCAACAACAGATGCTAACTACTCAGCTGCACCAGCAACAATTACTACAGGTGCAGATGGAACAGCTTCATTTACTTGGACAGATGCACTTGCAGTTGCAGATGGCACAGATACTTTGACATTCACAGTTGTGTCAGATGTAACTAAGGCATCTTCAGCAGTAACTGTTACTTACAAGACAACTGTTCCAGTTGTGGCATCATTCAAGAGCTACTACTCACTAACAGAGTCAGCAACAACTTCATCAACACTAGTTCCTTCAACAGGTGTCTATGCAGATGCAGCTGGTGCAAAGCTTCGTATTGCAACCGCACGTAATAACGGTAAGGCAATCGGAACTGCTGTAACAGAAACTGTTGGGTCAGCAACGACTCCAGCAACAAATGATCTAGTGTTCTACTACGTTCAGGCGTTGACTTCAGCTTCTGCTGCAGCAGCTGGTGTTCCAGTAACAATCACCGCTCCAACTGGTTCATTTATCCTTAATTCAAGCAACCTTGAAGTTTCTTCTTCAACAGTTGTAACTGATTCAAATGGATACTTTGGATTCATCGGTGGGTCATCAAAGACTGGTGCAATCACATTCACATTCACTTCAGGTACAGTTTCAGGAACAGTAGCTCAATGGGTTGGTAACGCTGCAGCTGATGCACGTTTCCTAACACTGACTGGTGCAGCAACAGGTGTTGCAAATGGTGAACCAGTTCTCTACACAGGTACAGTTACAGATCGTCACGGAAACGCAGTTTCAAGCGTCTCGGTGACAATCAACGCTGCTGGAGCTTCAAGCCTTGGTGGCGGAAGCACAGCTGCAACTTATGTAACTCTTGCTGATGGAACATTTACATTCACAGGAACATCATTTGTTTCTGCGGGTGGAGCTGGAACATTCACAGCAACATCTACAACAGCTGGTGACTATGACTCACTTGCAGGTTATGTATCAACAGCAGCTGTTGATTCATCACTCAAGGCTGGTAATAAGTCAGCAACTGTTTCAGTTACATGGACAGCTGGAGATTCAGCTGCTGCAACTAACGCGCAGGGTGCACTCGATGCAGCAGCAGAAGCAACTGATGCAGCAAATGCAGCAACTGATGCAGCTAACGCTGCAGCAGAAGCAGCAGATGCAGCAACAGCTGCAGCACAAGATGCTGCAGATGCAGTAGCTGCTCTATCT
>Ga0214917_10008022_pt1 | contig 10494 bp, 14 predicted proteins | sample LL_1208_BB_MetaG_FD_177983 | JGI IMG/M metagenome (GOLD analysis project Ga0214917, IMG submission 177983) | Freshwater microbial communities from Lake Lanier, Atlanta, Georgia, United States - LL_1208_BB | ecosystem: Environmental > Aquatic > Freshwater > Lake | place: USA: Georgia | collected...
GGAGCAAAGAAAAAGTGAAAATCTCTACAAAGTTTAGTGACCAGGTAGGAATTGAAATTCCGATTATCTGTGGCGCAATGTACCCTTGCAGCAATCCAGAACTCATTGCATCAGTGTCTGAGAGCGGAGGAATCGGAATGGTTCAGCCTCTTTCATTGGTTTATGTCTATTCCTATGCTTTCGAAGATGGATTAAAAAAAATTAAGAGCCTGACATCAAAGCCTTTTGGAATGAATGTCATTGTTGAAAAGAATATCCAAGCCTACGAAGACAGAATGAAAAAGTGGGTAGATATTGCTCTTCGGGAAGGCGTTCGCTTTTTTGTTACTGCGTTAGGAGATCCATCCTGGGTAATTGAAAAGGTAAAACCCCTAGGTGGTATTGTTTACCATGATGTTACGGAGCGAAAATGGGCAGAAAAAGCCGTACGAACAGGAGTTGATGGTCTCATTTGCGTAAACAATCGAGCTGGCGGCCATGCTGGCACAAAATCCGCAGCTGAACTTTTCCAGGAGCTTTCCGATTTCGGTCTGCCCCTTATTTGCGCAGGGGGAGTGAGTACTCCCAATGACTTTGTGGAAGTACTTAAACTGGGTTATTCGGGAATCCAAATGGGAACTCGATTCATAGCGACTCATCAGTGTCATGCCCACCAAGACTACAAGAACGCAATTGTACAGGCTTCGGAAAAAGACATCGTGCTTACTGAAAGAGTAACGGGGGTACCTTTGTCAGTTATTCGAACTGCACGAGTAGACAGTGTGGGATTACAAGTGGGTCCCATAGCAAAATTCTTTTTTAGGTTTAGAAAGACTCGCCACTGGGTCAGATTTCTTTTTAATTTAAATAGCGTCAGAAACATGAAACGAAGCAATCTAAAAGGACTCTCCACCAAAGACTATTATCAAGCAGGTAAAAGCGTGGCTGGAATTTCTAGTGTTATGGATGCACAGCAAGTAGTACGAGAATTTGCAGAGGCTCTTCAGGGTTCAAAAGTAAGTCTTAAGTAGGCATCATCTTCCTGAATTCCCAAAGAGGAAACCAATCTCCGCATCTGATTTTCTTTTTCACTGTTATGAATCCACAAGGAAGCTGAACTGTGTCGATGCTTGTTCTGAGCTTCCGAATTAGTCACCCAATAGAGCAACTCATAGGCGCTCTCTCCCCACGAGCTTTTTTGGAATTTTTTTAGGCTCAAATGAACCCAGAATGTTTTTTTCTGTCCATCCACATTGCAAACCACATCCCATTCATAAAGCCCGACTGAAGCTTGATTGTGAGAACAGGAAAACGTTCGGTAGGGTTCTAGATTTTCCACATATTCAAATTGAAAACTTGTGCTGCTGAGTTGAGAGAAACTGCTTTGATTAAAAAGAAGACCCAGGAAAATCAATATCAAGAAACGAATAAAAGACCTCGATAACTTAGGTTTCCTTCTTTAGAACTGCTAATTTAAACATAACAAAGTCGGTCACGCCAGCTGTGTAAATAACTTTTTTAAGAATAGAGAAAGGAAGGTCTTTGTCAGCTTGCATAACAATATTGCCTGTCCAGGAATCCTTTTCTCCTACGCCCTGAAATTGGGATCGCTCTTTTTGCTTTTTTAGCTGCTGAGCGAGAGGAACGATGGTTACTCCATCTCCCAGAAGATCACCTTTTTTGAAATCCCCATTTTCAAACTTAAGGATCTCTTGGTTATCTAGAAGAATAGCATTTTTGGTAACGACAAGTTGTAGTGCTGGAACTGGTGCTTGGAGAGCGGTTGAACTAGGCAATTTCAAATCATCTCCCACTTGAAACTCAGCTTTCACTTGGGAAAAGTTCTGAAGCAAAAAGAAGAGAATAGCCATCAAGATGTCGAGCATTGAAGCCAACATCAGGCCGCCACTCACTGGGGTACGTTTTTTCAATTTTCGGGTATACGATCCGCCGTGATTTGAAGAAACTCCTACGGATCCACCGCCACCGCCGCCAGCCATTAGACTCCTCCAATACTTACTTCAGGGAACAAACGGTTAAACTGTTCGCTCTCTGGTTTTCCCTGCAGTTCAGCAGGTATGTTTTGATAACCGGCATCTTCCTTCTTTAAATCACGAGCAGCATCCATCACTTCAACCAAAGTCGCATAGGGGGTATCGTCGGATGGCATAAAAGTGATTTCTTTCGAGTTGGGCCTTTTCTGCTTCAACTGAACCAAGAACTTGTGAAGTTCCTCAAAGGGCATTTCTCCACTTTGAGCGGCAGCAAATGATTTCTCAGGAGCCACGTCGCTTTTCACCTGAAACCCTTTAGGGCTGATCAACACCATTACTTCCAATTTATTGGAAGTGTCTTTTGCCTTTTTCACTTCTTCTGCCGTGCTTGCAATTTTTGGCAGGGGGGCATCTATGATTGCTACTGGCAAAAGTGTCGCAAACATCAGAAGAAAGAACATCAAGCAAGTGATCATATCGATCATAGGCGTGAGGTTCAGCGAATCATCTGGTCGCGAACGATGTGTTCTCTGACTAGGTTTCTTGGCCGACATGGCTTATCCCTTACTCATTAATCATTAGCGCTTGCAGCATCATCATCAGATGAAACTGCTGGACGACCCGACTTCTGAGAAGCACTTAGTAAATTAATTAGCTTCACAGAGTATTGGTCAATGTCAGCAATGATACCGTTGATTTTGGATTGCAAATAAGCACTGACGAACAGAGTAGGAATCGCAATAAAAATTCCTAGAGCTGTTGTGTGCATCGCAACTGCAATAGCTTCTTGAAGGTAACGTTGTCTTTCACCGGCATCTACGCTCTCTCCACCTTTGAAAGCCATAATAAGACCCAAAATCGTTCCAAACAGACCAATCAGAGTAGCAAGGTTTGCCAAAGTAGGGAGATAGAGTGCCCTTGCTTCCAATTTTGGAATAACTTCGAGAGTCGCTTCATCAATAGCGTTCTGAATGTCCTCAGTTGAATCTTTCGCCCGAGTGAGTCCGGCTTTTAGTACTTTTGGCAAAAGAGCTGAGCTCTTGCTGTTGCATAAGCTGATGGCTCTATCGATGTTATCACTTAAGATATACTTCTTAAGCTTTGCCATGAATGCACGACTATTGATCGCGTATTGAAATTGGATTCGAACAATACGTTCAATAGCAATTGCCACTGCTACTAGACCCACTACAACAACCATCATGGAGGATACCCCACCCTCCAAAATAAAATTACCAAGTCCGACAAGTTCGCCCATAAGAGCCCCCTAAAAGGAAAAACGATTCATTGCTTGTGAGAAAACCCCTCACTTGCTTACGAACTGAATATCGGAAGGTTTGGAAAAAGGCTTAAACGTCAAAAAATACCTGTCTTCTTTTGATCCCCCAAGGAACTGGGGAGCAATAGCAGATAGGGACTATCGAGAATGCTGCGGTGGGTTTTAAAACAAAAAGAAGAGGCCGCTTGCGTAGCGGACCGAGAAAATATTGGACTGGTAGATCATGTCAGGATTTATAGATTTATCACTGCCTTGCGCAAAAGTGTAAGCCGGGCAATTGAAATAATATCCAGCCACTTCCATTCTCAGACCTGCTCGGGGACTAAAATAAAACTCTAATCCTGCTTGTACTTGCCCAGTTAAAACACTGTTCTTCTCTTCATTGGAAAGAGAGCCGCTGTCGTAAGAACCTTTTCTACGAACACTCGAAATTCCTATCCCTGCCCCGATATAGGGAACAATATCGTCGACACTAAAACGGTAACGAGTTCCCAAAAGAACGGGTATCGCTTCAAATTCAAATTGGTGAAAAAGCGCATTGGTTGCATTGGTATTGGTATTCTCTTTTCGAGTGTCATAGCTGAAATGCCCAACACTTGCGTAGATTTGCCAATGATAGGCCAAGGAAAACAGCAGCGATCCTTCTACATTAAAAAAGTTAGAGTAGCGCATGGGATTCCCTGCTCCGCCAGTAGCAGTGCTATTTACTACCGAAGTAACGGGTAGAAGAGTGGAAAGAGACAAGTCCACTCCCCAATCAGAGTCATGAGCTTCGTTTTCCGTAAATTTTTCTCTCCGATAAGAACCAAATAGACCTTTAAAATCTTTCGTTGCTGCAAAAGAGGGAAAGGAAAAGGTAACGGCCAATATGAGAAAAAGAATAGTTTTCACGATAAGAAATCTCCTCGAGAGAACTTAAATTATAACAGGAAGTTCTTTAAGCTTTACCACTTTTAGTTTTGCGCTGCGGTACAGGTGGTTCAGTCAGAAGAATGACTTCATCCCCTTTTTTAAATCCGAGAAGTTTTTCCGCAGATGCTTCAGCTGCAGCCATTTCCCAAAGGCCATGAGAGCCTGGTACCAAGCCTACCATTTTTTTAGGAATGGCTTGGTAGTGAGAATAATGCCCCATTTTCTTTTTTCCGAGGATCAGGGTCGGATTCTGAATCTCTCGAGGAGAAATAGAAATCACTCCATTTCCAAACTTATCCACGTAAATCACATTGGCCTTAAACTGCTTTTTTTCTTTTTTTGCCACAGGAAAAGCGCTGCCTTGCATGGATTCAAGTCGCTCCAATCTCAACTGTTTTCCATTCAAAAAATCACTCACAAAAGGAACAAACACGTCTCTTCCATAAAAAGTCGGAGCAATTTCAGAAGGAGTAGGAATTTCATAAATGGCTGCTTGTTTCCCCGAGCGCTTTTCAGCATCTTCGATTGCCCAAAACAAAATTCCATTATCTGGGCCAATAAAATTACCCAGTTCTGTCTGAACAAAGAGGTTTTTTCTAGAACTCCCTACCCCCGGGTCAACAATCGCAATGTGACAAGTGTGCTTAGGGAACCATCGATAACTTCTCCAAAGCTGAAGCGCAGCTGCTTGTTTATCAAAACTAGGGATGCTGTGCGTTATATCCACGATGTGAACTTGAGGGTGCCACCCAAGAAGAACTCCTTTCATTTCAGCTACATAGGAGTCTGTTAAGCCAAAGTCTGTAAGTAAAGTGACTAAATCTTTCATCCTTTCATTTTCATTGATTTCAGCCGCGCTGTGAATAAAAATCCGAACGATTTCAATAATTCAAAAAGGAACCGATTTGTTTTACTTCGCAAAATCACTTCAAGCTGCAGCAATGGCAGTTACTGCTCTTGCCCTCTTTGTTGGCTTTCGAGAAGGCTCAATGACAAAAGAACTTACTATGTTGGGAATTGGAGTAGTCATTTTCGTCATTGGTCGCGCAGTGGAACAATACGTAAGCCGAGGATGAACTATGGCAGGCCATAATAAGTGGAGCAAAGTTAAAAATATTAAAGGCGCGATAGATGCCAAAAAGAGCAAAGTATTTACCAAGATTGCAAAAGAAATCATGGTCGCTGCTCGCTTGGGTGGCGGCAATACAGACACAAACGCTAGACTGCGCTTAGCAGTTCAATCTGCTCGTGATGTGAGTATGCCCAAAGATAATATTGAGAGGGCAATCAAAAAGGGAACTGGAGAACTTGCCGGAGATGCAATTGAAGAAGTCACCTATGAAGGTTACGGTCCGGGAGGAGTGGCAATTCTGGTTGAGACAACTAGCGATAATAAAAATCGAACCGTCGCTGATTTGAGAAATCTTTTTAAAAGCGGTGGTGGGAACATGGGCGAAAGTGGAAGTGTTAGCTGGATGTTCGACAGAGTGGGTCAGCTCGTATTTGAACCACAAAAGTTTTCCGAAGATAAGATCATGGAAGTTGCTCTCGATGCGGGAGCTCAGGATGTAACGACTCAATCCGATGGGACTATTGAAGTAGTTACCGCTACGAGCGATCTTTACAAAGTGAAAGACTCTTTTGATAAAGCACAAATGCTACCCGCGACCACGGGCTTTGCTTACATCCCTAAAACTTCAGTTCCAGTAGATAAAGAAAAAGCTACTGAACTACTTGAGCTTTTAGAAAGCTTAGAAGATCATGACGACGTTCAAAAGGTTCATGCGAACTTCGATATTGATGATAAGATATTGGCAGAAATCACTGCTAAATAATGGATAAAATTATTCTCGGAATTGATCCTGGTACACATCGCCTAGGGGTAGGCTGTATCAATAAGTCCGGCAGTTCTTTAAAACTCATCGCTGCTGAAACTCTTCAAGCTCCCTCTAAAGCAACTCTCTATGACCGTCTCACTGATCTTTATGAAAAACTCGATTTGCTTTTGGACAAATACAAACCCCATGAAGTAGCTATCGAAGATATTTTTGTATCTGAAAATCCTCGAAGTGCTTTTCAAATTGGTGTGGCCAGAGGAGTTGTTTTTGCGCTTTGCATAAAACATGGAATCAAAGTTTTTGAGTATGCGCCTACTAAAGTGAAACAAACCGTGACAGGGCACGGCCGAGCCGATAAAGAACAAGTAAGGAAAATGGTGGGAATTCTCGTAGGGGCATCGATTGATTCGGGCCTCGACGCTTCGGATGCAGTGGCCATTGCTGTGTGCCACGCAAGCCAAACCCGCCTGAAATCACTTTTATCATGCTAGGATTTATACAAGGAAAACTCATTTCGAAGAACCTCGAGAATCTTCATTGCGTAGTGCTCGCACAAAATTTGGGTTACGAAATACTCGTCCCCAAACGTTCTCTTGAAAAGCTTTCCTTACATTCAGAAGTCAGTCTTTGGCTCCACACTCATGTTCGTGAAGATATTTTCAATTTGTATGGCTTTGATTCAGAAAATGAAAAACTTTTCTTTCGAGTACTCCTATCTGTTTCTGGATTAGGTCCAAAAACAGCGCTTTCTCTTTTAAGTGAGCATGGAACAGATTCTCTCATTGAATTGATTCTTGGAAAAAGAGTCGGTGAAATTGCCAAAGCTCCCGGGGTAGGAAAAAAGACTGCAGAGCGTTTAGTGATGGAGCTAGCTGGAAAAATCGAGAAAATTAGCTGGGCAAAAGACTACTCGGCTCTCGCTCAGAATTTGAATTCAAAAATGCCAACAGGACTTTTACAAATAAGAGACGATCTCTCTTCTGCTCTCACTCATTTGGGCTACTTACCTCAACAAATTAAGATTGCAGTGGATAAAGTAATGGCTTCCGTTCCCGAGAATGAGCGGGCTTTTGAATCGCTTCTTAAGTTGTCCTTGAAGGAACTCTCTAATCGATCATTGAGTAATAGCCGTATTTCTTCCGAGGTGGGTAATGGATGAAGGTCTACTTCAAGGAAACACTCAAACTGACGAGCTGAAGATTGATGTTAGTTTGCGTCCCAAATCCTTAACTGATTTCATTGGACAACCGGAACTCAAAGAAAAACTGAATATTTTTACTCAAGCAGCAAAACTTCGAGGAGAAGCTTTAGATCACACTCTCTTTTCAGGTCCACCAGGACTTGGAAAAACTTCTCTTGCCCATGTGATGGCTCAGGAATTGGGAGTTCAAATCGTATCTACTTCGGGACCTGCCCTTGAAAAAGCAGGGGATTTAGCTGCTATTCTTACAAGTTTGAATCCTCGAGACATTCTTTTCATCGATGAAATCCATCAGCTCAGCCGAGTGGTGGAAGAATCTCTTTATCCAGCAATGGAAGATAGGCACTTGGATATTGTTTTGGGTGAAGGTCTCGGAGCAAGAGTGATGAAGCTACCAGTGCCCCCATTTACTTTGATTGGAGCGACCACCCGCGCTGGGCAATTAACTTCACCTTTAATGGGAAGATTCGGAATGGCCTTGCGGCTCGAATACTATGCTCCCGAAGATTTACAGATGATTATCGCCCGTTCAGCTAAAATTCTGAACTGTCAGATCGATCTTCCTGGTGCACTGGAAATTAGTAGAAGAGCTCGCGGTACCCCTCGTATCGCAAATCGGCTTCTGCGCAGAGTTCGAGATTATGCAGATATCAAAGCCAAAGGGGTTATCACCCAAGAAGTGGCAGCGCTTGCTCTCAAAATGCTCGATGTAGATGAGAAAGGTCTAGACCATATGGATAGACTTTACTTAAGAGCGATTGCTGAAAAATACAGCGGTGGTCCTGTGGGCATTGAAACTTTGGCTTCTGCTCTGAGTGAAGAGAAAGAAACTTTAGAAGATGTCTATGAACCGTATTTGATCCAATGCGGGTTTGTGAACCGAACGAGTCGGGGACGGGTTTTAACGGATTTGGCTTATCGGCACTTAGGTCTGGAATCGATTAAGAAGCCTGGTGATTCCCAGCTGACAATTTTCTAGTGCAAAAAATCTAGGGTCCCAAACGGTTAAGCCTGGAACCCTATCCTTAATTTTCCCTGTTTGTTCGAAACCAAACTAACTGAGAAAACGAAACTGTTGCCCTCACACCAACGTACCACCAAGGGCAAGGCTGGGAAGTACAAGTCCTGTGCCACAGCCCCCTAGCCTGCCCCGAGCTAGAACTTGGCTTTTTTGAGCCGAAGCTGGTCACTTTTTACAGACCTATTAGCCCCAAACCGGCACTCCTATTTCTCAAGAGCTTTTAAAATTGAAGGGCGGGCGCTCAATTGGTCACGCCATTTCAGAACCGATTGAAAACTACTCAAAAAATGAGGCGTGGGCTGTATACGGGAAAGTTGTCTAACAAAAGGAAATAAATGAACTTCAGCTAGAGAAAATCCCTCCCCTACTAACCAAGGATTCTTCTCTAGTCGGTCCTCAATCTTTTCAAGATGCTTCCTGAGCCTTTCCTCAGCTCCCAAACATTCGGCTTCAGTGAATCGACTGGTTCCATATTTGTAACGGTCCAAATCGGGTTTAAAGTGGTAATTACACCAATAGGTCCAAAGTCGAACTTCCGCTTTTTCTCCCGCAGACTCAGGCATCAAACTCTTTTGTTCCGAGGGCAAATCATTGACGTACTCCGTAATGATTGCTGACTCGTAAATCACTCGATTGGCATGAACCAAAACAGGTACTTTAGCTTCGGGATGAAGAGAAATTAACTTTTGAGAAAAGTTTTTCAGGTCCTCTTCAACCACTTCAAATGGAATTTCTTTCTCATGGAGTGCAATCCGCACTCGCATCGCGAAGGGGCATCTTCTATAGGAATAAACGGTAATTTTATCGAGCATACATTCTCTTTCTCAGAAACCAAACTTCACAAGCCAGATAAATAATGAGTGACAGAGTAAGGCCAACTCCTTTGAGAAGGGCCCAAGACCTCGATGACCAATAAAGAGCCGCATAAGCTGCTAGGATCGAGTGGATCAAAAAAAATAATCCCAACCGCCAATTAATTCCTCGGAAACCTTCTTTCATCTGGGGTACTAACAGAGGATGCATGTTCTCAAAGGTCTTTTGTTTATCCGCCATCATGACTAAAAAGGGATTTCCGAAAAACCCAGTTCCCAGAAGAAGAAAGGCCATTCCTGCTTCCATCAGTGAGGGTTGAAGTTTAAACCACACTCCATCTTGAGTCAGAAGTGAAATTCCTCCCATTCCCAAGAGAAGGCCATTTCCAACCCAAGTAACTAGTTCCACTTTCCGATACTTAATGGCCTCATAAAAAATCTCCAACACCCCGAAAATCATTCCAAAAATGAGTCCCCAGAGGGGTCCATATTTTTCTTCTACAACCGTGAAAACAATAACCGGAAGTAACCCACCTAAAAAAAGGCTACGCAGGGCTTGGTTTTTTGAGTTTGACATCTCAAGCATGGTAGCATGAGTTTGCATCAGGGGAAAAAAAGTGAATCGAGTTTCTTACATTTTCATTTTGATTTTTTTGGCGGGATCCTTTTCTTGGGCTGCTCCCGCTAAAAGACGCCCCAACACAAGTGAAAGTATAAGCCCGTCTCGCCCTGAACTTTTTCCAATGGAATTAACGGGGACTTTTTCAGTCATCAACCCAAGCAGGCTGGTTCTTTCCTCTCGAGAATATCAAGTAAGTTACTCAAAAAACCTCTTGGGATTTTCGGCTTTCCAAATGGGGCTAGGGGTACCTCTGAAGCAGTGGGGAAACTTTCAATTCTCTACTCTGACTCGATTGGGATATGCCAAGAATCAGGGAACTTATTCTCTGACGGCAATGGATGGCGCCAAATCTCAAAGCGAAGTCAGTCTCCATTGGGTTCCTCTTTCTGGAGGAATCAAAACTGAATATGCGATTCCCAGCTTTGATCTCATTCGACCCTATCTCGCTATTTCAGGAGGAGCAGAGTGGCTGCACCAATCAGGGGAACTTCAGGGGATAGCTGAAAACTTTTGGATACCTTTCTACAATGTTTCTTTAGGACTTTCCTTTTTAGATAAACCAGAAGCTGACACTTGGTTTGGTGGGTTTAGTTTTTCCATGAGTTTCCAAAATGGGCTCAAACCAGAACAACAAGTAAGAACCCTCTCCTATGACCTCACTGCACACTTTTTTCTGTGAGTAGAAAAATCAAGTATTTTAGATAGTTAAAGTACTTCCCTGGACGTTTAAAAACCTGCTACTATATTGTCCGTTATTAAGGAGATTTGTATGGCAATGTTCAAAAGAGTTTTTTTGTTTCTAGCAGTCAACGTTTTAGTGGTTACGACCATTTCTC
>Ga0214917_10008023_pt1 | contig 10494 bp, 11 predicted proteins | sample LL_1208_BB_MetaG_FD_177983 | JGI IMG/M metagenome (GOLD analysis project Ga0214917, IMG submission 177983) | Freshwater microbial communities from Lake Lanier, Atlanta, Georgia, United States - LL_1208_BB | ecosystem: Environmental > Aquatic > Freshwater > Lake | place: USA: Georgia | collected...
ACCAAATTCATAAATTCCTGCTTGTGTATTTACTAAAGACCCTAATGCGATAAGTGCTAAAAATTGTTTTTTCATAATAACCTCCATGATTAGAACAATTTAGATTCTTTTAAAATGCCTCTTTTGAGGTGATTTACAGTATCGCACAGATCAAAAAAAGCCTCAAAAGCCCTCTGTTTTAAGCTCAGCAAAGTAAGGCTTAAGCTCGGCAAACATGTTAACCATATCAACCGAAATTTGCTTGGTATCAGCAATAATAGGCATAAAATTGGTGTCGCCAGTCCAGCGAGGCACAATATGGGTATGCATATGGTCAGGAATACCAGCTCCAGCAGCTTTGCCAAGATTCATACCAACATTAGTTCCGTGATTTTTAAGTACTTTGTTAAGAATGGCAATTGAGCTTTGCGTTAATTCTATCAATTCATGACATGCTTTTTGTGAAAGTGCATTGAGTGTGTCAACATGTTCAAACGGCACAATTAAAAGGTGTCCGGCATTATACGGGTATTTATTCATGATAATGTAATGATGTTTATGACGACTTAACAGGAGATAGTGTTCATCGTTATTGTCTTTTGGTTGGGTACAAAAAACGCATTGATCTGAGTTGTTTGGTGTGCTTTTTGTGTAAGGAGCGCGCCAAGGGGCGTAAAGAATGTCCATTATTTTTTCCTTATTAAAATTTTTCAGTAATCAAATATCAATCTATACATTAAGGAGGTTATCGCCAACCCCCTTAATAATCCGGGCGTCCAGCCGTCGCCAGGGCTATGGCGGACACGGTCAGGGAACAAGCTCTTGGAATTCTAAACGCCTGTGTCCAAAGAAGCTGAAAGCGAAGGTGGATCTGATTCATTTCTGGCCCTTTATTAAATCGATTACAATTTAATACGGTTGCATCCACTCAACAGAGCTAATACGGAGCTATCATAATTAATGAAAGAAAGACTTTAGAATAGATTGTTTTCAGATTAAAAACTTACTCAGGAAAATAGTATCATAATACTATTTACTTTACTGTTTCTCAGAGCTACTTTTTCGATTTATTGTAGCGCAACATGTGCCGCATACAATAAGATCTTCTTTTATATGAGGGTCTACATTCAAGACTCTTTTGCCATCTAGAGCTAAATTTTCTGAAATAAAAGGTCGTTCATCGTAGACTGTTATCTCTGGTAAGTCAGTAGAGTGATTAAAAGTAACCAAACAGGGACCGCAAAAGAAAATGCGTTTCTTATTTGTTCCATCAAAAGTACAGCACAATCTTAATGGGCATCTAGTAGGGCCATTACTCACAATAAAAGGAGCACATACACACAAGCCTTGCTGATCTTTTTTGCTATAAATATTCATCGTAGAAATACTGGTTCCAGGAACAAAAACCGGTCCCGGTTGAGTAGTTATTAAAGGCTTTTTTTGTTCCTCGTAAGCACCTTGTAAAGATTCACAAAATCCAAAAACGCATAAAAATAATCCAAGTAAAATAAATAGCATAAGATAACTCCCATTAAAAAGTTTAACCTGACCTATATAATAGTAGAATTAATCACAATGGCTGTCAAAAGCTATTTGCCTTAAGAGAAATATAAAAATTTCTGTTACGCAAGGGTCGCTTATTTTTCTTGCCAATCTAATGAGATATGCTAATTTTATTGTCAAAGAGGTCATGTAATCTGTTCAATAGTTTAAGTTTAACAAGTCAGAGCTGTTATTGAAAAAGGGTCAGCATGAAAAAAGTATGTATTGTTGGGTTAGGGTATGTGGGATTGCCAACTGCTTTGTTAGCTGCGCGAGCAGGATTAAAAGTTGTTGGAATTGATACTGATCAAGCACGAGTCGATTTGATTAATACCTGCTCATTAAGTTTTGAAGAACCCGAAGTTCTGGAAAACTTGCATGAAGTATGTGGTGCCCAAAATTTTTATGCAACAACAACGTACGAACAAGCTGATTATTTTTTAATTTCTGTTCCTGTTTTAGTAAAGCAAGATGCATTTGATCTTTCTGCTTTAACTGATGTGGCAGTGCATATTGCAGATGTTATCAAAAAAGGTGACACCGTTATTCTAGAATCAACCGTTCCGGTTGGCACAACCAAATCATTAGCCGATGTTATTGCTCAAGAATCAGGGTTGCAAGCAGGGCACGATTTTTTTATAGCTTATTGCTCAGAAAGAATTTTACCGGGTAATATTTTTCAAGAGCTTAAAGTTAACGAACGTATTATTGGCGGACTTGAACAAAACTCTACTCAAAAAGCTGCAGAATTTTATAAATATTTTGTCAGCGGTGACCTTTATTTAACCGACTCATCAACTGCTGAAATGGTAAAACTTGTCGAAACAAGTTTTTATGATAATAAAAGCGCATTTGCAGAACAAGTTGCTGGTATGGCCGAGCAAGCAGGTCTTAATCCTTATGAAGTGATTGAACTTGCAAATAAACATCCTCGCGTTTCTATTGATCAACCTTCTTGTGGGGTTGGCGGGCATAGTTTACCGATTGAGCCTTGGTTTTTGATTAAATCTTTTTTGCAAAAAAGTCAGCTTTTGCAAGCAGCGCGGATGGTTAATGAACAAAGAATTGAACAAGTTTTACAAAAAATTATTGAAGAAGTTTTGGCTTTTAAAGAACGTAGTACAAAACCATGCACTGTTTTATTACTTGGTTTAACGTATAAGGCGGATGTTTATGATCTTAAAGAATCAGCTGCATGTTTTATTGCTCAAAGGCTTGCTGTTTATCAGGGGGTTAATCTTTTAGTGTGTGATCCACATGTTTCAAAAAGTAGATTACAAGAGCCGCTTAAAGATAAAATGATTTCTTTATTTGGTGGAATTGATCAAGCAGATCTTATTGTTGGGCTTGTGGCTCATACTCAATTTAAAACAATTGATAAACGATTACTGCAACCGAAAAAAACTCTTGATTTTTGTGGAATCTTTTTTGAGCCAAAGCAAGAATCAATTGAACAAGAGCAATTTTTTTGGCCAGCAAATGCTTATGCTTTTGAATCATCTTTGATAAAACATAAAAAAGAGATTGCAAGTAAGGAAAAATCATGAGGCAACTGTTTATCGATAAAGGTTCTTTAATTATTCAAAAAGTGGCTCAACCTAAACTTGATGACCATTCTGTGCTTGTTTCGGTTCATTATTCTTTTATTAGTTCAGGAACAGAAACCGCTATTATAGCTCAAGCAAACGACAGGTCGTTACTGGTTAATATTCCTCAAAAAGTAAAAATAGCATTATCTTCTTTAGCGCAGCATGGTTTTTATGGCACTAAAGCTCTTTTGCAAGATGCTTCAAAAAATAAGTTACAATCATTAGGTTTTTCTTGTTCAGGAAGGGTAATAGCAGTTGGTTCAAAAGTCACCGGATTTAAAATGGGTGATTTTGTAGCATGTGCTGGAGCTGATTTTGCACAACATGCAGATATTGTATGTGTTCCAGAAAATTTAGTGGTTACTGTTTCTCATCCAGATAAACTCAAACAAGCAAGCATTACCGCCTTAGGAGCTATTGCATTACAAGCAGTAAGAAGAGCTCAATTGCAAATTTCAGAAATTGTTTGCGTTCAAGGCCTTGGGCTTTTGGGGCAATTAACTGCGCAACTTGCAAAAGCAGCAGGGTGTACTGTTGTAGGAATTGACATTTTGCCTGATCGTTTAGTTTTGGCAAAAGAGTTAGGAATAGATTACGCATTTGAAGCTGGATATCAAAACTTACAAAAGAGCATTGATTTTTTAACGCATCACAAAGGAGTTGATTGCACTATTATAACAGCTTCAAGCAGCTCTGACAGTCTTGTGCAGCAAGCTATGGAACTTACTCGCAAAAAAGGCAAAGTAGTGGTAGTTGGTGATGTAGGTTTAAAATTAGAGCGAACTCCTTTTTATCAAAAAGAGATCGATTTTTTAATTTCTTGTTCATATGGTCCAGGTGCATATGATGTTGATTATGAATATCACGCAAAAGATTATCCTTACGATTATGTTCGTTGGACAGAAAAACGGAACATGCAAGCAGTTATTGATTTAATTATGGGAAAAAAACTATTAGTTGATCGGTTGATTACTCAAGAAGTTCCGGTGACGCAAGCAATGCAAGGGTATAATGCACTGCACAAAAAAGAAGCATTAGGGGTAGTTTTAACCTATTTGCCAAAAAATGATTTTGAATTTATTCCAGCAGCAAAAGATCTTTCTTTCAAATCGGTCACGTCTTTTGTTCCTGCAAAAAAAGGATCAATAAAAGTTGGAGTTGCAGGGGTTGACACTACACTGAAAACAAAATTGTTACCAATTGTTGCTCAGTTACCAGGAGTAGCAATTAGCGCCGTTTCAGACTCAAATAGTGCTTTGGCACAAAATATTGCTCGTATGTATGGCGCAACAAAAACTACGATGAACCAGCTTCAATTGGAGAGTAACAGTTCAGTTGACGTTTTAATGATTGGAACATCTTCTTATACCCCAGAAGAAGTGATGCATCTGCTATCGTCTGGAAAAGCATTATTATTAGAAAAACCGGTTATTAAAACCTTTGAACAATTTGAACAGCTGAGCAAATTTTTAAAACATAATCCAAAAGTTCCTTTATGTATCGATTATAACCGTTCATGTGCTCCTTTTATGCAAAAAATTAAATGGGAAACGGTTAATAGAACATCTCCTTTAATGATTACCTATAGAATGAATGTTGCAAGAGCAAGTCAGGACCCTTTTTCTAAAAATACAGGTGCAGGTAATATTATTGAACAGGCATGCCACATTTTTGATCTTTTCTATTTTTTAACCGATTCAAATCCTCGGTCTGTTTCGGTTGAGGCGTTACGTTCTTTACATGATGATCTTTTTCCTACCGATAATTTTTCTGTGCAAATAAGTTTTGATGACGGTTCTTTATGTTCTTTGTTGTACACTTCAATTGGCAACCAAGAACTGGGCAGAGAACGCATGGAAATCTTTTTTGATGGTAAATCAATTATTATGGATGACTTTTTAAGTTTGACAGGATACGGAATTTCGCGTGCATTTAATGAAACTGTTTTTGTTCAGGACAAGGGACATAAAAATTTAGTTACTCAATTTTTTGAATCCTTAAAAAAAGAACAGTATCAACCGATCATGAATGTTGATCGTATTAATACTGTTACAAAACTTACTCTTATTGTTGACCAGTTGGTTTGCAAAGGGGGCGGGGAACAATCACTGTAATTATTTTAGTTCAGGGTAAACCGGAAATTTTGTACACAAATCTTTAACAGCAGTTCTGATTGCTTCAAGTTCGGTTTGGTTTTCATAATTACTTAATGCTTTATCAATTAAATCAACTACCTCTTTTACTTCTTGTTCTTTAAAGCCACGGGTAGTAATTGCAGGAGTTCCAATACGAATACCGCTGGTTATCATCGGTTTTTCAGGGTCAAAAGGAATACAATTTTTATTAAGGGCAATACCTGCTTGCATTAATACTGTTTCAGCAACTTTGCCCGTTAGTCCTTTTGAACGCAAATCAATAATCATTAAATGATTATCTGTGCCTCCTGATACAACGCGATATCCTTTTGTGGTAAAAGCATTGGCCATTGTTTGGGCATTTTGAATAACTTGTTTTTGATACGTTACAAAAGAATCGTCAAGTGCTTCCTTAAAAGCAACAGCTTTTGCGGCAATGTGATGCATTAATGGGCCACCTTGAATTCCGGGCATAACAGCTTTGTCAATTGCAGCGGCATATTCTTTTTTACAAATAATAATGCCGCCACGTGGCCCGCGTAATGTTTTGTGTGTAGTACTGGTTACAATGTCAGCATACTCAAAAGGAGCAGGGTGTTGTTCTGCTGCAATTAAACCTGCAATATGTGCCATATCAATTAACAATTTTGCCCCAACTTCATCAGCAATCTTTTTAAAAGGTTTAAAATCAATAATTCTTGAATAAGCAGATGCGCCGGCAATAATCAATTTTGGTTTGTGTTCTTGAGCAAGTTCCCGAATTTTTCCATAATCTAAGCATTCAGTGTTTTTATCAACGGTGTAATTGAATGGTTTGTAAAAAACTCCTGAATAATTGATTTTGTATCCATGGGTTAAATGTCCCCCTGCAGCTAGATCCATCCCTAGGATTGCGTCGCCAGGTTGCAGAATTGCAAAATATGCCGCCATATTTGCCTGTGCCCCAGAGTGCGGTTGAACATTTGCATGATACCGTTCTGGGTCAAGCTTGAAAAGCTTTAAAAGTCGTTCTTGTGCTAAGATTTCTGCAGTATCAACAAACTCGCATCCGCCATAATAGCGACGATTTGGATACCCTTCAGCGTATTTGTTGGTCATAACTGACCCGGTTGTTTGCATGACATGGACAGAGGTGTAATTTTCTGAGGCGATTAAATCAAGGGTGTATTCAATCCGGCCAAGCTCATTATTAAGCGCTTGTGCTATTGCCGGGTCATATTGAGCAAGTGAAATAATTTTCATAAAAATCCTCTTTTTGGTTTTTCAACATATACTATTTTAAGCTCTTATCAAAGAACCTTATTTTTTAGGTGTAAAGAGAATTGCTTTTCTTTTAAAGACCTTTATACTTAAAAATACCCTATTTTAATCTATTATTTAACCTAAGGAGTTGTGCGTGATTTCAGCTACAGAATTAAGAAAAGGCACTAAAATTTTAGTTCGAGATGAACCGCATATTGTTCTTGATTTTCAGCACAATAAAATGGGCAGAGGTGGCGCACTTGTTCGTGCAAAGCTTAAAAATCTTATCACAGGCTCAACGTTTGAAGAAAACTTTCGATCAGGTGAAAAATTTGCCAATCCTCAGTTAGAGCGCCGAGATATGCAATATCTTTATGAACAAGACGGGCTTTATCAATTTATGGATCAACAATCTTATGATCAGGTTGCTTTAAATAAAGATACCCTAGAAGATGTTCTTGGTTATTTAAAAGAACAAGAAATTTATCAAATGCTCTATTTTAAAGAGCGTCCAATTGGGGTTACAGCTCCATTATTTATGAATTTAAAAGTTCAAGACACTCCGCCTGGCGTTAAAGGCGACACTGCACAAGGTGGCGGTAATAAGCCGGCTACGCTTGAAACAGGTTTGGTGGTACATGTGCCATTGTTTATTAACGAAGGTGACATCATCAAGGTTGACACGCGTGATGCTAGTTATATCGAGAGGATATAAGCAGCATGATAAATGGAGAACGTTCCCGACGCGAAGTGCGATCATTAATTTTTCATCTTTTATATGCAGCAGATTCTTTTGGGTATGATGTTTCAGTGCAAGCCTTAATTCATCAATTTAATGATGGATTTGAAATGGACATTGAGCCTCAAGGTGAAATTGCTGCAACAGTTACTGCTATTATTGCAAAACGCAAAGAACTGGACGAATTTTTAGTTCCTTTGTTTGCAAATTGGCGCCTAGAGCGAATCGGTTGTTGCACTCATTTAATTTTGTATATGGCTTCATGGGAGCTGCTTGAAACTGACACTCCTTCAACTATTGTAATTAATGAAGCAATTGAACTTGCCAAGGCATTTTCAGAAAAAGATGCTTACAAATTTATCAACGGCGTTTTAGATCAAGCGGTAAAAAAACTTGGCAAAGAAGATAAAGAATAATTTTTTATCTTGAGTTATAACCAGCATTATATCTCTAAATAAGAAGCTTCTTGCAATTCTCTTGCAATTCGTCGTATCTCTTCTTCTTCGATAGCTTTTTGGGCCAATGCTTTAAGTTCGTTTACAATACGTTGTATCTCTTCTTCTTTTCTTGCAGCTTCTTCAGCCAATGCTTGTTGTTGATTAAGCTGAGAAGATTCGTTATCTAAGATTGTGTAATCTCCCCGGCATCTTTTGTCTGTGCTTCTAGCTTTGTGGCCAATAAGTTCATCTTTTAATCTAAATTTACCTTTACAACTACATTCGTATTTGTGATTAGGTAATATTACTTCTGGATGCCGTCTTTGAATATGTTTATATTTTGAAGGAAGTACTGTGAAAGTATCGCCGCAATATTGACACTGTAAGCCTTTGAATTTATCGTGAGTTCTTGAAAGATTTGCTGTTGTATGACCTTGCATATGACGAGTTAGATTACTCATTTTTGAGAAAACTTTACCGCATATCAAACAAGTGGTGTTTTTTCCAGAACCACTTGATTGCGGTTGCTCAGAACTCTGTTCTGCACTCACTAATAATTGGTTTGAGCTTAATAACAGACTTAACAATAAAAATAATTTCTTCATAATAACCTCCATATAATTAATAACCTTTTATAACTGTTATTATACTGATTTTAGAGTGTAAAATTCAAGACTATTTTTTTATAAGCTTACTATTTAAAATAATAAGCTCCATCAACAAAATCTCTTGTTTTTGCTCCCCTTTTTTTGGTACCTTAAGAGTAGTAAATAAAAGGTTTTCTTTAATTCTAAAAGGAGGATTATATGAAGAAACAATTATTGTTAGGTTTAGTAGGTTTATTGTCAGTAGCAACTATGTCAGCAAAAAATGGTATATTAGCAGAAACAAGTACATTGTTTGCAAATGATGTAACTAAACAATGGAAAGAAGAACTTTACAAAGAAGAAGGTAAGCAGCCAACTCATAAATTAACTGAAGCACGTTGCGGCATGTATTGCAAAGAGCAAAGAAAAAAAGATGGCTGGAGAGGAATGAGTGATGAATTTGGACATGAAGTTGATTTAAAAGCAGGTAAACTTACTTGCTCTTGTACTTATTCTGGAAACGCAAGAAAAAAATAAAGTAGTTTTATTTTATTATAATGCAGTGCTCTTGCTGTCACTTGATGGTAAGCTGTGCTGCATTAGTCTTTTTAAAATGACTCAAATGAATAGTCAAAGTCTTGTAAAAGCTTCTTTTCACTTTTGTGTTTAAAGATTGCTTTGTCCCCACTTACTAAAAAAGTAACTCGTTTTTTATTCGCTGCAGACGCGCTTGTAAAGCGTAAAGCCGCTTCTTGGTCAGCGCAGACAAGTTGCAAATATGGAGCAAGTTCTTTAATACGTTCTTTTAAAAAAGCATAGTGCGTGCACCCTAAAATAAGAGTATCAGCGTGGGCTGCAATAATTGGGGTAAGGTAGTCTTGCAAGGTTCTGTTAATCTCTTGTTCTGTGCTGTGTTCATTTTCAATAAGCGGAACCAGCAATGGGCATGCTTGTTCAATAACAGTTATGTTCGGCTTTAAGCTGTGTAATAATGTTTTGTGCACGCCGCTTTTAATCGTTGCGGCAGTTGCAAAGACGCCAATACTATTATTCTTTGTAATGTTGCAAGCAGCAGTAATTGTGGGAAATAACATATCAATAAACGTAACGTGTGGATAAGCCTTTTGCAAAGTAGGCAATGTTGTTGCAGAAGAAGTGTGACATGCCACTACAATCGTAGTAATGCCTTGCTGTAAAAAGAGTTGCGTGACTACGTGTCCACGCTCAATTAAAACTTCAGGACTTTTTTCGCCATAGGGTAAATATGCAGTGTCGGCAATATACACAAAATCAGTATAACAAGATTGTAGAAGAACTTTTAAAATAGAAAGTCCTCCAATTCCTGAATCAAAAATACCAATTTTTTCTTGTTGCATTACAGCTCACTTGTAACCCTTGTCATCCTGACGGTGTTCGTCGAAGCTTAATAGCGAAGACTGAAGCAAAGCGTCATGATTCAGAGTGATTAATAAAATAGTCAGAATTATTTTTTAAGTGTGCTTTGAGTCGATTTATTTGTCAAAAAAAAAAGAGCCGATGTTAAACAGCTCTTTTGTAAATTACTTAATAAATTTATACAACACACAAAAGTGGGTCTTGTTTGATAATATCAGCATTACGTTTATTAAACTGATACCGTGCAATTACTGCTATTGGAATAGCTCTGTAATTATCTACTAAATATCTTGCGTTTCGTATTGTTTGCTCAGACCTCTCTAAAAGAAAATCAAGCTCTTTTATGTGCTCGATTTGCTTTGAAAAATAAAAAAGAGTAAACAGATCAAACCAACTAACTGGTTTATTGATTTGATTATTGAGTGTTTCTGCTTCTTTTACTAATTCAGTACTATTAAGAGAAAGATTGAGCAAATCTTTGTTACCGCTATAAGAGTACGGGCTATTGGAAAAAAAATCTTTTGCTTCTTGATAAGATTCTTCTAAAAGAGCACGATCCACGACTTGCAAACTCAGTTGCTTAAAAGTATTCATGAGATTCATGTCGCCGGCATTATTTATTAATAGTTTGGTTGCTTTATTAAGATTAGCTGCGAATTTTAGGTTATCTAATGAACTAAGATTAAAAATTGAAATACTTACAAGAAACAGTAGCATTTGTTTTTTCATGGGGGTCTTTTCAAATATTACTTAATAAATTTATACTACACATAAAAGCGGATCTTGTTTAATGATATCGTTAGTTCTTTTGTTAGCAGCAATTATAGCTTTATACCGCTCAATTTTTTG
>Ga0214917_10008024_pt1 | contig 10493 bp, 10 predicted proteins | sample LL_1208_BB_MetaG_FD_177983 | JGI IMG/M metagenome (GOLD analysis project Ga0214917, IMG submission 177983) | Freshwater microbial communities from Lake Lanier, Atlanta, Georgia, United States - LL_1208_BB | ecosystem: Environmental > Aquatic > Freshwater > Lake | place: USA: Georgia | collected...
TTCTTCTCATTATCATTTTTTCTTTATTACTTAATTCTTTATTAATATTTTCAAGTTCAATAGTATTTTCTTTATTAAAGTCGGTAAGATTATCAGATAAATCTGTATTGAAAATACTTTTAATACCTGATTTAATATGTGTTTTATAAATATTATTAACATAATTATCTAATTTTTCATAAGTATCATCTGATAAATTATGAAAGAAAATAAAAACACCATTTGTATTTTCAGTATAATCATTTTGAGATGATTTTTCCATAATAATTTTAAAAATATTTAATAAATATTCTTTTTTTTTAATCTTATTAATTCGTTTAACAAGATCCATTTTTTTGTGATAATCGTATTTTTTTTTTAAAACAACTGTAACATCTTCATTCAAATTAGAAGAATCTAAATTAATTTTTTCTAGGTTTATATCCATTTTTGTGGTTGTTAATATTTAAAATAATATTTTAAAAAAAAATATGAATATTTACACACATTATGTTGAATAAAAATTGATTTATAATTAATTAAATATATATTATTAAAAATAATGAATAGAATATATTTAGATAAACTATATGAATTTTCATTAAATACATATAAAAATAATAATTATTATCAAGAATCAAAAAATATAATATTAAATGAATTAGTTGAATCTATTAAACAAAATAATTCTTTAAATGAAAAAGCAATTCATAATAAATATAATTATGTTGAATTAATGAATTTAATACCAGAAATTGAATTTAATGAATTAATATTATTATCACCATTGTGTTTTAATATTGAGGAAAGTAATTTGAGATGGTATAACTTTTTAAATTCATTACTGATTATTTTAAATGATGAATATATGTATGAAACAAATATTAAAAAAAAATTAATTTTAGATACTACTGATAAAATTTATAAAAAAAAAATTAATGTTACAAATATTTTATCTGATAATTTATTAGATAAAATAGCATCGTTGACTAGTATAACTATAATATTATTATCAACATCTTTACAAAATATTAAAATTTATAATTATGATATAAATGTTACCAAAATTATTGTAGTATATCAATATAATAATGAATTTTATCCTGTAATAAATTGGTTACAAAAATTTTATACATATGATAACGAATTTATTAAAAATTTATTAAATATATATGATGCTATAAAAATAAAAAAAAGTATAAACAATGATGATATAGATAATACAGACAATACAGATAATACTAGTAAATCTAATAAAATAGAAAAAATAACTAAAAGTAATAAAACAAAAGTAGAAAAAGTAGAAAAAGTAGAAAAAGTACAAAAAGCAGAAAAGATAACTAAGAGTAATAAAGCAAAAGTAGAAAAAGTAGAAAAAGTAGAAAAAGTAGAAAATAATAAAAACGACGATACAAAGAATGATTTATATGAAGAATTAGTTACGAATGAGAATTATGCATTATATATATCAGAAGTAACAGAAAACAAGGGTATTTTAAAGAAAAATAAGAATTTAGTATCATCTGATTCAAAAAAGAAGAATAAGAATTCAAAAGATATATTTGTGATAAATAAAGAAGACACCCCTATATCTAAAAACACGAATAAGAATAATTTAGAAGAAGATTCAATATTTAAGAAAACTGAAATAATAACAAAAGATATAATTAGTAATATCAAGAAGAATTTAAAATCAACTTCAACATTATCAGATTTACAAGCACATGCATTAAAACTAAATATAAATATAGTAAGCGGATCTACAAAAGAAGGAAAACCAAAGAATAAGACAAAAACTCAATTATTAGATGAATTAAAAGTAAAAATAGAAGAATATGAAAAATAGAATATATAATTATCTAATAATAGATTATTAAATGGAAAAAAACAAATGTTTTATTTACAAGAATGATTTAAAATTCAACGATGATATAGACATAACATTAACAGAATTTGATTCAGATAATACAAAAAATATTTATATAGAATATAAAAATACGCCTAAAATAGAACTTCGTATAAAAGATTCAGAAATAGAGAATTATGAATATTTAGATTTATCAAATTTAGGTATAGATGATGAGTTATTAGTAAAATTATGTCAATTAAAAAAGATAAATAATATATTAAATAAGGTAAAATTTTTAGATTTATCATTCAATAGTTTAAAAAAGAATCCAAATTTAAGTATATACAGTAATATAGTATATTTAAATATATCTAATAATGAAATAGAAGGTAATATTATTGATAACAATTTAGTAGAATTAACTTGTGAAAATAACAGAATAAACAGAATAGAATCAAATAGTTTATTAAGATTGAGTGGATCAAACAATAAAATAGAATATCTAAATACGCCAAAAATAAAGATGTTAATAGTTAATAATAATAAATTAGTAGAAATATCCAGCTATAACAATTTAGAATATTTAGAATGTATAAATAATCGTTTAAATAATGTAGATAATTTAGAAAATGTAGAAGAATTATATATTTCAGATAATAATATTAGTAATTTAAATTCATATCCAAAATTATTAATATTAAATTGTACAAATAATCCAATAAATAAGATAAAATATTTTGAAAAATTAAAGATGTTATTATGTTCAACAGCATCAATATCATCAAGATATAATATAACAAATATATCAAAAGTAAAACAGGATTATTTAATAAATTTTTCAAATAAATAAATTTATTTAATAATAACACTTTTATTAAATAATATAATAAATGTTTCAAATTTATATTTATAGTTTATTACTCACATATTTATTGACAAATTCAGAGTCATTAAAAATTTTTCAACATCCTCTTGAAAAAAGAATTTGTTATGTTTATGGATTAAATAACATAGAAAATGTTAATAGTAAACAAATAGATGAACTAAAAAAGTTATTTTCTATTCATCCTTTAATGATTTTTAAGAATGTTCAAGATGTAAATCCATCTAATTTTATTAATTTTTTAACAAATTTTGATAATGATTGTGATTATAATGCAATATTAAATCCTGAAGAAAATAAACAACAAATATTACAACCATTTGACAGTTTTCCAAATTGTCGTCATGTAGCACCGCGAGGTAATTTTGCATTAAATAATTTATATGATTTAAAAAATATAACAGTAAAACCAGGAGATTCATTTATAAATAATTATGTATGGCATACTGATTTATTAGGACATGATTCAAAATTACCAAATGTAGTAACTGGGTTTCATATAATTGAGCAACCATTAATAGGCGGCGATACTGATTTTATTTCAGGTGAAACTATATATGAAAATTTAGAAATTAATGAACAATTAAATGCGCAAAATATACTAATAGAAGTAAATAGATTAAAATTTTTGTTTAATAAGATAGAAACAGATTACTCTGGATCATCGCGATTAGAAAAATATAAAAATTTAGATGCAGGAAATACTATATTACCATTAGTATTTGCACCAGATAATGAAGAGGAAAAGCCAAGAATATTATTATTACCAAGTTTTTTTGAAAGAGTAGTTGGTTGGAATGTTGATGAATCGCGAGAATGGATTAAAAATTTTATGTATACAAAAGTATTACCACATCGTGTTAGTATACAATGGAAAAAAGGCGATTTATGTGTATTTAATAATAGAAGATTTATGCATTCAAGTACACCAGCAAGAAATTATTTATCATTTAATGATAGTTCAACAAGATTATTACTTCAAACATTTATCCCTACAAAAAAATCACTATATGGTATAGTTCCAAAAAATCAAGATATTTATAATACTACAATTTTTAATAAAGATAGTATGTTATACTCTAGTTATGAGTTTCATAAATATTATACAAAAAGAATGTTAGATGATGAAAGATATTTAATTATGCCAGATTTTATTAAATAATAAAATAATAATAAAATATAACAAGTTAAAAATATATTAATAATTAAAACATAATATAAAATGGCAGATTTTAATAGAGTAAAAATGGAAGATATCGCAGACGATGTTATTAAAGTATTAAAGATATGTTTAAATAGTAAAGATACTTGGAAAAGTGATAAAAGTGCGATGTTAAAATTAATTCAGATGAATCATCCAACATTTTACGAATCATATCCAAGAATTTGTAGATCTATTGTTTATGAGAATGACATTACCCCATTAATTAGCATGATGACTACTTTTGCAAAAGTTCAGGATGGTGATTTAAGTTTAAATAAAGCAAACGACATGATTTCAGGTGCATTAAATGCGAAATATGTAGATCCAGTTTTAAATTCTGATAAATTAGTAAGAGAAAGAGAACAAAAACAAAGAGATGAAAGAGAAAAAGTAGAAGTAATTAATTAAATTTATTATTATTTAATATATAAATATTTATATATTAAAAAAATGTTTTTATAAAAAGTCTATTATGTAATAATATTTATTTGTAATAATAGAAATTATAGCTTTATTTTTGATAAATCAATTATATCTTCATTTGGTGAATCTAAATAACCAAATTGTTCATCATCACTTTCTATTAAAACATTATCAACATTATTGTATATTTCTTCAATACTATTACTAGATTCATCTAACTCATTTTCTATATAGCCACCTTTTTGTATTTTACTTTTATTAATCTTACTACTGGTTTTACTAGTTTTAGTAGTTTTACTAGATTTAGTTTTACTAGTTTTACTAGTTTTAACAGTCTTAGTAAAAATATTTCGTTGCTGTGTAGCAAGTTCAGTTTGTTGAGTATTTACTGATTCATAATTAATAAGATATTTATTTTTAAAGTTAATAAAATCAAAAGATTTAAAATATTTAGAGATAAAAGAATAATTATCAGTGTTTAAAAAAGTATTATTCCAAAAATGCGATGCTTCAATTTGTTTATCAAGAAAATCATTAAATTCTACACCATTATAATTATCAAGATTAATAAATCTAGCAATATTATTAATACCGATATATTGTTTTAATAATAACTGTGAATTAATTTCTTTATAATGATTAATAATATCATCATCTAATTCATAATCAGTAAAAATATCAAGTATATTAAAATCTTTATTTTTATTAATTTCAATAATCATATTCTCTAAATTTTTAATAATATCAGATTTAACTTTAGATTTATCAAAATCTTTACATACTATATATTTTTCAGAATTAGAAATTCTACTTGTATATGGTTTACAAATATATACTTTGTTGTAAAAAATTCTTAATAATTCTATCAATTTTATAGTTGTTCTTGTAAATGATTCAAATATTTTTATAACAAAACTTCCACCATCTTTTTGAATTTTTAATGCTGTTAATATTTCACCAAATATTAAAGTATATGCTTCTTGTTCTTGTAAATTCTCTTTTTTCCAATCAAAACCTCCATCTGCTGTAACTAAATCTGATGGTTCTGAATAACTTTTATTTTCAGATGAACCACCAAATATATTTATAGTATTTATTTTTGTTAAATCACCATCTGTTATATTACCACCACCATACATGTCTTTTATTTGATTGATTGATTTTGTTTCTAGTATATTTAATCTTTTTGGTTTTTCTTTATCAAAATATTTAATAAATTCTTTGTGCATTAATAAATGTTCATGATCAGAATGTAATGTAACGCCATAATATTTATCTTTTGAATAAGATTTAATTAAACCTATTTTTTGCTGTAACTCTCTATATAAGATAGTTGCTTGAATAAATGACCCAGGACCTTCTGCTAAATGTGATGATGTAAAATCATTATTATCTTTTATCAAATCAAATATAACTAATATTTCCCATAATTTTAAAAATGCTCTATTTAATAATTGCGGAAAATTTGGATTAATTTGTTTTATAAATTTTTTAATACCATCATCTATTGATGTAAAATTAATATCATTATCTGTCTTTTCTTTATAATCTATATTTTTCTCAAATAATGATGTTACTAAGTATATCTTTTTTCTATTTGCAAAATTTTCAACTACTTCCATCTTATTCTTTGCCTGATGAATAAAATGATGAAAACCTAATTTGAATTCTGGATATGCTATATTATTTGAAAATATAACATCATTTTTCTTTCCTAAATTCGTTATTGTTGGTTTTTTTAAGTTATTTAAATCAAATATTATTGGATTATATTTTATTAAATTACTCTCAAATTCTTCATCTATTTTTATTTTATCTACTTTATTTGATTTATTTTTTGACATTTATATTATTATATAATGACTTATATTTAATTATATTATTTTATTAAAATTATCAATTTTTATATAAATGTATCATCTTATTTTCTAATAAGAATCACTTGTGTGCTTAGATCCTTTAAGTAACTTGCTAAATATTTTTGAATAAATTTATTAAAAACTATAAACCTCATTGTAAAATTAAAAATTGATTAACAATTATAATATTGTATACATTTATACAATATTATTTAGAAAAATGAATAAAAAAAATAAATCAACTATAAAAACTAAAAATAAAATAGTTAATGATGAAGAGTTTGAAAAAGTTATAGACGATATAAATAATATTGATTTGAATAAAAAAAATGAAAATAAAGAATTTAATACAAATAAAAAAGTAGAAATATGTGAGTATCAAAAAATAAATATTGATTCAATAAACGAAATAAAAAACAATTATCCCGATGAGTTTATTAAATTTTGTGAATTAAATGAATTGCATCCTCCAAAAAATACAAGTGGTAATGGAAAAGCATTATCAGCAATGTTATATAATCCATATAAATATTGGAATAGAAAAACTTGTGATGAATTTGTTAAAAAATTTAACATTGAAACATCAGATAGCATTCAACTATTTAATAAACATTCACAATGGGGTATTGCAACAAATAGCGGATTAGAAAAAGGTAAATTATATATAATTTATCCATATTTGTTATCAAATAAACATAAAATGAGAAAAAATTTTAAATATAATGGTAATGAAAATGATAAAAATATTGAAATTGAAAAAATTAAATCTACTATTAAAAATGATTACATAGATGTTGCTAATATAAAATGGCAATTAGGACATAAAAATCCTGGTTCTATTGATAGTACTAATAATAATTTAATTTTACAACCTCCAATACAAAGTAAATATAGAGATGATTATTTATTTTTTGATACATTAACTAAAATGCCATTACCGCATAAATTAGACAAATTATTACAATCAAAAGAAATTAAATTAACAAAAGAACAAATACAAAATTATAAAGATGTATTTACAAAGTATGAAAAATAATTATATTGTATCGTCAATTCTTTTTTGAGCAATATTAAAATATTCTTTATTTAATTCAATACCTATAAAATTACGATTATTTTTTTTACAACATACTCCTGTTGTTCCACTACCCATAAAAGGATCTAATATTATAGATTTTTCTTTACTAAATATTTTAATTAAATGTTCAATCATAGCTAATGGTTTTACTGTTATATGTGTATTATATTCTCCTTTTTCTTCTTTATTAGGTTTTGATATTAAAAAATTTTTATCATATGAATCATTTATTTCTTCAGTTGTTATAATATTCGCAGGCACTCTATCTTTATCTTTACCAACTTTATTATTAAAATTTATTAAACCAGTTTTAAAATTTAATTCATTTTGTATAAATGTACCTTTTATTGGTCTCATTGCAACACATATTGGTTCAAAACAAGACCGAATCATTGGTGTTTTAAAATTTTCATATTCTTTTTTTATTTTTTCTTTTTCATCTTTTGTTTTATCCATTTTTTCAATAATATGATTAAAACTCATTCCTTTTGGCATTGATTGAGTATAAACCCAATTAATCATATCTCTTATTTCAAAACCTGCTAATTCACAACTCATAGCAATAGAATGGTATAATCTTGGAGATGAAAAAGATAAAAAATATCCACCTGGTTTTATTTTTTTTATTAATATTTTTGATAATTCAAAGTAAAATTCATATAATTTTTTTACTTGATCTTTATCAAATTTCATACCTTTTGGTAAATGTTTAATATGACTATTTTTTGTATCTTCTTTAATTTCTTTTGATGACCAATTATTATCTAATTTATCAATAAAATATGGAGGATCTGTTATAATACAATCTATACTTTCATCTTCTATTTTTTCTAATTCTTTTATACAATCATTATTGAATAATTGTATTTTTAAAGTTTTATTGGCATCATTTTCAATATTTTTAGATTTAATATTTTTTTTTATTTTTTTTTCTGTTTTAATCTCTTTATTTTCTATTGTATTATTTAATTCTTTTTCTAATTGTTCTAAATCAATATTATCGTTAATTAATATATTCATTATTGATTTATTTTTTGACATTTATATTATTATATAATGACTTATATTTAATTATATTATTTTATTAAAATTATCAATTTTTATATAAATGTATCATCTTATTTTCTAATAAAAATCACTTGTGTGTTTAGATCCTTTAAGTAACTTGCTAAATATTTTCATATATTTTTGAATAAATTTCAAATAATCCACCAATAAACTTGTTATTTTCAAAGATCCATGGTTGTTCAGAATAATTAAAACTAAATTTTGCTCGTCTAATATATTTAAAATAAATATTTTTTAATTCTTTTTTATTATAATTATGCATATCACAAAATACAGTTTGTAATCCAAAATAATTCATATCATCTAATAATTTTGCTGTTTTTTTTGTTCTAAATGAAATTATTATATATATTGGATCTTCTATACTTAAATTATTTTCATTTTCAAACATTTTATAATAATTTAATTGTAAACTATTTTTATAAAATTTATTATTATGGATAAATCCATTGGTAATATTACCTATTATTAATATTATTAAAATTATTATTAAATTCATTCTATCATTAAATTATAGTGTAATAATTTAATAATTACTATTAATTTCAATTTTTATGTATTTTTATATATTTTTATGTAATTTTTGATTTATTATATTCACTTTGGAATTCATCTTGGCTTTTATAAACTGGTGCTTTAATAATATTATTATTAGCCGTGTATAAATTTATATTATTAAAAGTATTAACATTTCTAATAATATTTTGTGATTGAATAACAAGATTAGTTGTTGTAAGTATATTATTATTTTCATTTTGTATTACTGCATTAATTGTAAAAGTTCCTGATTCTGTAGGATAAAAATCCCAAAATAATTTATTATTATTATATTTTAATGGATATAAATTTAGTATTGTTGATGTTCCTACTTTTTTAATTGTTATATTAATATATTTACCAAAATATTCTTTTCTATTTAATTGATCATCTATATTTAATTCTATTTTAATTAATAAATTATCTCTTAAAATTATATTGTTTATATCATGTGGTTCTATAGTTAATAAAATCATATATATTATAATCTTATTTAACATAATAAAAATTGAATATTTATTTATTTATATATCTATTAAGGTTAAAAAACATACAGCAGTATTAAATTACAATATATTATTAAAAATGAGTTATTTTTATTATGAAGATTTTAATGATAAAATGGATTTAATGGATAAGATAGAATCTGATAATAAAAGATCTGAGAAAATTGTAAAAGAATATGAGAGATTAATATCATTAAAAAACAATGTTAAAAAGAATAAGATTAAAGAACTTTTTGCTGAATTAAAATCATTAGGTGCATGCGATTGTTATGAAGATTATCAATATGAAAGATATCTTGAAAAACATTTTGATGATGAAGAATTAGCAGTAATTAAAAAAATTGCGAATAAAATATTTTCATTAGAAAGAGAACATCCATATCCTCATGGAAATGGTTTATTTGGATTTGCTCTAGTTTTAAAAGAAGCATCAGAAAATATTAAAGAAGAATGGAAATATCCAATTTGGATGCATACAATTTGCGGATATAAACAAGTTTATCCAAAACATGCTACTGATTATATTCAATATGAAAAAGATATTAATTCACCAATGTCTAAAGAATTAATGAATAAAATCTACGAAAAATTACGAAAAGAAGGTAAAAATATTTATGAAATGTTTTATACTAATTGGGTTGAAGAAATTAAAAAGTATTTAACAGAAAATTCAATCACAATAAGTGAAGAAACAGTTTTTCGTCCACATTTACATTCTTATTTGCGCGAATCAAGAGATGAGGATGATCTTCATTATGAAAGAGTCACAAAATCTTGTATAGATGAACATGGTCAAGAACAAGATGAAGATGATTATCCACTTATTCTAAATAGTGATATTGAAGATAATGAAGATAATGCATTATTTTATGAAGATGACGAAGAGATTGATCCATTATTTGCTGAATAATTATTTTTATATAATAAAATTAATTTTACAATTTATTTACTTATTATAATAGTAATGTTAAATTGTATAAAAAAAATATTTAATATAAAAATAGAGAATAATGATAAATTATTAAAAAATATTACGATAAAACAATTAATGGATATATCAAATAATTTAATAGATAATAATATATGTTACGATAAAACAGATATTAT
>Ga0214917_10008026_pt1 | contig 10492 bp, 14 predicted proteins | sample LL_1208_BB_MetaG_FD_177983 | JGI IMG/M metagenome (GOLD analysis project Ga0214917, IMG submission 177983) | Freshwater microbial communities from Lake Lanier, Atlanta, Georgia, United States - LL_1208_BB | ecosystem: Environmental > Aquatic > Freshwater > Lake | place: USA: Georgia | collected...
TTTATATATATAGGGATAGCTAATATAAGTTAGCTATTTCTGTAATGGTTTGATAATTTAATGGTAAAATAGATGGCTGTTAACCATCCAACCCAGGTTCGATTCCTGGTCAAACCGAATGTTTATATTAATTTTATAATGATTATAAAATTAAATTACTTAAAATATTAAATATATAATTATGATATATATGTCAAAAGTAAGAAAAAATAAAAGAAAAACAATAAAGAAGCATAGACATGTTAAGGCAAAAAGAAATAATAAAACAAAACGAATAAAATTTTCTGCAAAGGGTCGTGGAAGAACCAGTGCCACTGCTTACACAACAGATCCAAAATGTTCAATATGTTTGAAATCGGTATTACATGATAAAAGTTTAATACCTGCAAGATGTATACAAACACGTGGTCAATCAGCACACAGAATTTGCAAAGAATGTTGGTTTGATGAAAAATGTGGATTTGCATTGGAACATGTTGATCATAAATGCCCTGGCTGCTTGAAAGGAATGCCATTCACAAAAGTTCCTAGTCCAAAATATAAGGAAGAAGACGTTGTTGTATTGACATAATTTCCACTTTTTTTCACTTTTTTCCACTTTTAAAAAAGTGAAGCAAAAGAAAATGAATTAATGTGGTAATAATGTTTTTTTCCACTTTTAAAAAAAGTGGAGCAAAAGAAAATGAATTAATGTGGTAATAATGTTTTTTTCCACTTTTAAAAAAGTGGAGCAAAAGAAAATGAATTAATGTGGTAATAATGTTTTTTTCCACTTTTCTTAAAAGTGGAGCAAAAGAAAATGAATTAATGTGGTAATAATGTTTTGCTCCACTTTTAAGAAAAGTGGAAAAAAGTGGAAAAATTATTGAAACATCTTAACACATTCCCATAGCTTGGCAGATTCATCCAATGTAAATGCACCTCTCTTTTGAGCCAAATTCAAAAATGTAACAATAAGTTGTAATGCCTCATTTTGATTTGAGATAGGTACATCAACAAGTCTGAGCTTTTTATTCTCACCATTGGGCATCGGTAATTCAGTAGTAGAAGCTGATTCCATATTATTATAATATAATATTGAATCTTTAAATACTTATACGAATAAATAATATACCAAATACAAAATAAAATTGATTCAAATAAATGAATTTAAAAACTATTTTTAAAGTTAATAATAGAGTTATAAAATGAATTTATTTAATTATCTGTTTAAAAATGAATATAATAAAAATGAAGATCCAGATTTTCCTTGGTCTCCACCATCCAATAAATGCAATCCAATTATTACAAATGCTAGTATAACTATTCACGATTCATCCACTATTCACGATTCATCCACTATTCATGATTCATCCACTATTCAATTATTTGATGATGATACATATAATTTTGGTATTTTAAACATTAATATAAGAAATGAAATACCAATAACAAATAAGCATATTCATATATGTTACACAATTGATGCATCAGGTTCAATGTCAAATGTATGCTCAGATTTTAGATCAAAAATGACTTATATTTTATATACTTTGGAAAACATGTTACGCAAATTTCATGAAGAAAAACAAGCATCTATATCTATTTATATTCAATCTTTTGATGATAAAACATATACAATAATTGATGATATAAATAAAATATCTGATGCGGATATAGAAACGATCATAAAAAAAATAAAAAAAATTCGTCCAGGTGGTTCTACAAATATTGAATGTGCATTAAAAGCAATGTCAAATCATATAAATGATTATAAATCAAAACATACAGGTTTAAATCATGATATTGTCCATTTATTTCTTACCGATGGCGAAATAACAAATGGAGAATTAGATAAAAATATATTGTCAACATTGCTAGTAGAAGATGTTACAAATATATTTATAGGTTATGGATCATTTCATGATTCTGAATTATTGTCTTATCTTGGTCATAGAGCGAAAAACGATTATAGATTTATTGATGCGTTAGAGAAAGCCGGGTTTGTATATGGTGAAATAATATATGGCATATTGTACAAAGCAATTGAAAATGTAACACTTGATGCAAATAATTGCGAAATATATGATTATCAGTCAAATACTTGGAAAAATAATTTGTATATCGGCAATCTTTTGAATGAACAAGAAAAAATATATCATATTCGTAAAAATAAATGTGACGACAAACAATGTAGTATAAATATAAATGGGAAAACAATTGTAAAAACCAGACAATTTCAAATACTAGATGATAATATTGTATTACAGGCTTGTGCAAATGTGGCAACTCAAGATAGTAAAGTAAATCTAATTAAGTACATGTTTCGTCAAAAGACCCAAGAGTATCTTTATAAAGCTAGATCAATGTCAGAAAAAAATATATTATTTGAAAATAATGATATAAAGGGTCTCAAAAATGAACTGAAAGATTTCTATAGAAGCATTATTAATTACATTAAAGATAAAAATATAAATAAAAATACAAATACAAATACAGATACAAATAACAAAGATTATTTATTCTATAAAAATTTATTAGACGATATTTATATTGCATACAAGACATTAGGAACTAGTGTAGCAATAATGTACACAACATCTAGACAAAATTCACAAGGACGACAACAAACATATACATGTAATACTATTGACAATTTACAAATACCCAGAACTCCACATTTGAGAAGACAAGTAAGTAAGAATAATTTTAGAAGAAGAAAAATGTTTTGGTCAGAGGAAGACAAAGAAGACGAAGAACAAAAAGAAGAATTAGAATCAGAGGAAGAATTAGATTCAGAGGAAGAATTAGAATCAGACGAAGAATTAAATATGCACAATGAAAAGATGGATGATTGTATATCTCCCTATTCATCAAGAGAAATTATAAAAATTATGAGAGATTTCAGTGTTAGACCTTGAATTGATAATAACTAACAAACCAAAATAAACCAAAATAAACCAAAATAAAAACTAACAAAATTTATTTAAATATATCTTCAAATATTTAAATAATGTTTCAACATATCAAAAATTTTTTTTGTAAAAATAAAAATGATAATAAAAAAAGAAGAACAAGGATTATACCATATTCAAAAGAATTTTGTGTGTTTTGTATAGAAGAAATTTTGTTTACAGAAGAAAATGTAAAATGTGAATATTGTTTTTCCTTTTATCATGTTGATTGTTATGCACATTACAGATTTCAAAATAGTGATGGATGTCCAAATTGCAAACAAACTAACACATTATTTTTGACAAAATCAAATTTATATATTCCATAATGTTTTCCATACGTCACTAACATTATCATTGCCTTTTATATTAAGTTTAAAAGGACAAGAATAATCAGGTGTATCATTCAAAGCTAAACAAGGATTACATGGTCCATTAACAAAGCTAAAACCAGACATTTCATTAGGTATATCTTCTGGTTTTACTATTGAAACGCTTGTATTAGGATATCCATTACGTAGATTCATTGATTTATATATTGTCTTTTTCATAACAGAATTACCGTGTTCATCTGTAGTACATTTCAAACTATTATGTAAATTATTGGGAACATCTACAACTAAATCAGGATTTTGTTTGACCCTTTCAGATAATTCAATAGGCGGACTAACACCTAGATCCGCACCATAGAGCAAAAATTGCCCTTCTTTGGTATTCCATGCTAATAATTGTTTTGCAGCAGTTTGATTATATAATTTCATAGCATAATTCAATGCAAATTGAGGCTGAATATTAACAATAGTTTTTCTAGATACAGCATCCAAATATAAGTATTTTAAATCATCAGACCAAGGCCAGAAACCAGTTTCTAATAAATGTTCAACTTCATCTGGAGTAGCCTGATTTTGTAAAACACTTAAATTGAATTGATTATTGTTAGTATTAACTGTATTCTGATAAATTAAAAACCTTTTAATCAAATCCTGAGACCATGGATACTTATACATCATATTAGAATCAAACCCTTCAACTTTTTTTGTATAAATATTAAATAATATAATGCTTATAACTAACAAAATTATTATTATAATGTTTTTATAATTGTATTTCATTACTAAAATATAATTATATTTTTTATAATATATATAGTATTAAAGAATAAACTGTTCAATATGCATATGAGAAAATCTATATAGAATAATAAATACAATAGATAATCCAACTGCCAAATTAATATTATACATAGCAGCCAAAGCAATAAAACCAATCAATATAAGATTTCCTAAACCAGTGTCAAATAAATTAACAAAAAGACTAGGAATAGCAAACATTACAACCCAAAGAACTACTAATAACGTAATAAGACCAACGACCAAGTTAAGATTTTTTTTTGAAAATACATTTTCAAACGAAAGACTCATTTATATTATATTATTCTAAAAAAAATTGAACGTAAACTACTTAAAGTCACTTTATAATATAATACAAAAGAAGAAAGAATGAATCGCCTAAATATAATAAATTTTATTAATCCTTCTTGGTATAGACAAATCACAGAATTTCTTTCAGAACATCCAAAATATAATAAATTATTGCCTATTGTTGCATTGGATGAATATCCCGCTGGGTTCAATAAAAACCCATACGAGTCGGATGAAAAAGCTCCAAAGAATGTATTTGAAACAATTGTATATGGAGTTTCACACTCAAGTGTTGAACAAAGTGTTGGAAAAGAGCAATATGCAATAGCCATAGAATATTTAAGAAATACAGAAGTTTTCAGCACAAATATGGATTTTCCGAGTACATTAATACCTAGAAAATCAAAGGCATTTCAAGATCTAATAAATATTCTGTTAGCTCACGATATTTTGGTAAATGATATGCAATATGAACATATTTGGATGGCTGATCATGTACCAGGAATTGGTGACAGTATTGTTGAATTAGTTCATTTGTTATATGCAGAAATAGATGACCCTAAAGTTATTCCGTGGGCAGACAGCTATTTTAAGAAAGGAATAGAGATGTTTTATGAGATAGAAGATGCTACTGAGGAGCAAATAAGAGAAATTACTGAGACATGGAAAAATAAAAAGGTTGGAGTAATGTTTATTATACAATATGCACATTATTCTGAATTTGTTAAGTAATTTAAAATTAAATAATAAAAATATATTTAAATCAAAATATATTAAATTCAAAATATATTTAAATCATAATTCATTTATAAATATTTTTTCATTAAATATTTAATTAATAAGTAATTGAATATTTAAACAGTTGAATATGTAAAACCTTAAATAATGATAATTAAATTCAAATAATTAAATACCAGTAGAACCGAATCCTCCACTGCCTCTAGATGTATTAAGACCTAAATATTCAGCATTATCAACAATTTTAACAAATATCCTATCTAAATTAGGACTACAAATTTGCAAGAGTCTTGAATATTTTTCCATATACCAGTCATAAGAATCCACATTTGATTCAATATTTTTTAAACAATCAAATAATCCAATTAAATTACCTCTATACCCAGCATCAATTATACCAGTTCCATTAGACAAACGCAACGGAGTCTTTCCTAGACTTGAACGTGGATATAAATAAAAGCCTGTATTATATTCATATTTATTATTATCATATGCACACATTTTAGCAGAACATTTAATTTTAAAATCTACTTTATTTGGAAAGGAGGCATTATTCCAACTTGTTCCAAAAAATCCAGTACCTTCATCTGGATTACTATTATTTTTTGGTAAAAATATATCAAAACCTGCATCAAATAAATGAGGATCATTAATCATTTTTTGATTATGTTTTTCTGCAGCAGAAACATATACAGATTTTAATTCATCATCGCCATCAACAAATATGGATAAATACATGAATTTATTATTATTTACATTTTTACATAAAACATTCTTAAATTCCAAAAATAATTTATCATTGGATGATGATTCATATGTTTGCATTTTATAATATTATTATTATTTCTTTATATCATTTTTATAAGTTGTTAGTTAGTTAGTTAGTTATCAATAGAACCTAATGTATTCTCAAATAAATTTAATATATCTAAATAATAATCCAAAGATGCTGTAATAAAATCACCAAAATAATTTCTTTGTAAAATTTTGTTAGTATCAAAAACTATATAGACAGCAAATAATATAAGACCAAAAAATGATAAAAATTTATTAAAAGCTGTTAAACCTGCACCTAGAACAAATACTAGTCTTAAAATAATCAATATTAATAATGCCCAAAACAAAAATAAACCAAATTTATATCCTAAATTAATCCCACTAATAAGTAATGTTACACCTAATGCAAACATCAAGGCAAAAATACTTATAGTACCTTGTAAAGCAATTTGAATCATTTTTTCATTATATTTTTTCTTCAAAGATGAAAGAACGAGACCAAATATATATGAAAAAAAAGAAAATAAAATAAATTTTAAAAATGATGGAATGGGAACTATAATCAAAATATAAATGATAAATATTTGTGCTATAAATAGAGCTAGAATATTTATTTTTGTTCCATCAGTTTTTAACATGACATAATAAGTTATACCTAATTGAACAATTAAATTAGCAAATACTAATAACAAGAATTCTTTTTTTGAATATATTAGTTTTGTTAGTTCTAATATTTTTTTAGATCCCCCATTTTTCATCATTTTTCCTCCTCCTCCATATAATGCATTATAAATACTTGAATTTGCCATTTATATAAACGCACAAAAAAACCAAATAAAAAACCAAATAAAAACCAAATAAAAAACCAAATAAAAAACCAAATAAAAAACCAAATAAAAACCAAATAAAAAACCAAATAAAAAACCAAATAAAAACCAAATAAAAACAACTTAAAACCAAATAAAAACAACTAATTATCTAGTAACATCAATATATTTAATAAATTCTATAACATATAAAAACATAGTATTATACAATACAATTATTTCATTTTTTTCATCGTTACTTGCATTTTTAATAAATTCTATTTCATCATTGGTTAAAGGTATAAAATTTTTTAGATTATATTTTATTTCTTTAAAAGAAATATTATTCATTTAACTTTTAATTATACTATTTTAAATACATAAAAATTAATTTATAAATCCACATTGTTTACCAATTTCAAAAATATTATTATTTTTATTTTCGCTGTTAACCTTGATACAAGATGTATCAGCCCTGCACAAAGCACAACATGGATTAGTCAGATAATTTTTGTGTGTTTTAAATATATTAATTATACATTCATCACAGAAATCATGATTGCAATTTAGAGTTATCATATTAACTTCACTCTTATTTTCAAAGCAAATCGGACATTCAACACATAAATCAGAGCCCAATTTGGTTTCAGTATTTTTATATTCTACACTTATTTTATTATTTCTTGTATTAAAATTCCTTAGGTCAACGATCTCAATTGATCTTACAAAATCAATCGGATATGGCTGATAATCAAGATACCAAGTTATAGGTTCTTCTTCTTCCTCAGCTTCTACAGCTGTTCCAATATTTTGTCTTTCAATATGATTTTGGCTGTTTGATGCTGATGCTGATGCAGAAAGTAATACAGGCACTTCAACAAATCTTGACAAAACACCATAAATTGCTTCAGCATGTCTTGCTTTATTATAACTTGCGAGACTATATGCATAACGAACAGACAAAACACATAATTCTCTCCTGTCAAATAATCTACATATTCTTTCAATAAAATTTCTTTTTCTTGAATTTTCATTGAATGGAAATAAGTTGAATATATTAACATATATTAATTTTATACGCTCAAATAAAAATACAATTTGAGAATTGTTGCAAGATTGTATATTGTGACTAGCACAATGACAAAAAGAACATGACGGCATTTTAAATAGTTTGAAAAATAATTTAAAAAACATTAATGAAATAAATGTATTTCAATTTTTTATTATAGACCAAAAATAAAAAAAATAAATTAAAATACTAATTAATCTACTAATTAATCTACTAATCAATCTATCTATATAATCTAATTGTTCAAAACTGCTCTCTTCAAACTTCAGTATTCAATGCTTCATCTTTATTTTCAATTTGCAATGCAACGGCTTTTTTATTGTTTTTGCGTTTAGGAATGAGATTGTCCTTGTTGTATGTAATTGGTGGATATGGATCCTCGTCAATATCATCAAGATCCAATTCAGGACTGATTTTTTTTGCTTTTGGCTGTGCTTCTTCTGGAATTTTTTGCTCCTGTTCTCTAATATCGTTCCTCATGTCTTGGCATACATTATCTGGTCTTCTGTTGTTATCCTGTCTTCTGTTATCCTGCCTTCTATTATCTGGTCTTCTGTTATCTTGTCTTCTGTTGTCTGGTCTTCTGTTATCTGGTCTTCTGTTATCTGGTCTTCTGTTGTCTGGTCTTCTATTGTTGTCCTGCTCCCTATAGTATCTTTCTTGTGTAGGTCTAGGAATATTGCGGCCAAATTCGTCGCAATCGCCGTAATTCTCAAATTCAATACGCGGCTGTTTTTGCTGAGGATATGATTCCTCTCTTACAGGATACCTATTTGCGGAAATCTTCCAAAACCAAGGATCATCATATACAATTTTAATATCCATACCTGCAACAAGTCTTCGTCTTGCTTCCATGGCAGTTTCGGTCCAAAACCACTGGTGGAAATGGATGAAAACGCGCTGAAATGCTTCGCCTTTTTCATTTGTGCGCATAAGCTTGTCAATTCGCTTTATTTTGCCAAGGCCAATTTTATCAATAATATCTTTGATTCTATTTTCATCAATATTTGCAAACACTCGCGGAATGCAAATACTGGGCTCATGTGGAGCCAAATAGCTGATGTCAACGTTGTAAGAGTTCTTGTTCATTTTCTTCGCAAAAGATTCAATCGGATTTCAATCGGATTTCAATAAGATTTATTTACTATTAAATCATAATGAAGTAAATAATTCAATTTTTTATTAAAATAATAATAATATGCTCACTACTAAAAATAATTTAAAAATTTAAAATTAAATAAAATTAAATAAAATTAAATAAAATCAAATAAAATAAAATTAAATAAAATAAAAAATTTTTAGTATTACAGAAACTACTTCAATAAAATAAAAACTGAAATATTTTGCAGACTTTATATTAAATAAAAAGTAATTAAATCAAAATAACAACTATCCAAATTCAAATATGACACAAAAGACGAATATTCAAGAAGGTCTAGATGAGCTAGACATTATACTGAGGAAGACTGGGCGTAAAAGTTGGGCATTAATGTGCTACGAAGAGGAAGAAGAAGATGTGCTGGCATTAAACAAGGCACATGCACTCAAAGTTCAAAACTTAGTGAAACAAGGTCTCTATGAGTTTGAAGAAGGAGAAATAATAGAATAGATTTTTGTAATTTAATATTTTGTAATTTTTTATTAACCAGATAAATTTATAAAAAATTTTTAGTTATTATATTTTTAACTATTATTTAAAAAAAATTGAAATACTTATTATCAAATATGAATGATAATAAATAAATTAATCAAATCAAATCAATTTTCGCAAAGACGAGTTTCAAAAGATGAACAACAAGATGAACAACAAGATGAACAACAAGAATACCAAGAAGTTCTGCAAAATTTGCCAAGATGCTGGCAAAACAGAATTGGAATATACTTCGCATTATGCTCGCGAAACTCCTGATCCCAAATCAAAAGTGGTGTGCCCTACACTACTTGCACAGGACTGCCGCTATTGCTTCAAAAAAGGGCACACTGTTAAATATTGCCCTACAATAAAGCAAAATGAGAAATATAAAAGACGCAATGAAGCATTTGAAAAATACAATCAGCAGAAAATTTCAGCGACTGAAAGCAAAGGTAAGACAAAAGAAACAGCAAAAAATATATTTGCTGCACTCTGCGATGATGAAGAATCAGATTCCAGCGACGAAAAAGAAGAATTTCCGACAATTACTGAGCAAGTTGCTATTCCAGAGCAAGCACCAGCTGCTACTATCAGCCTCAATTATGCACAAGTAGCAGCAAAAATGCCGGAAATAGAAACACCAGTGGCAAAGGCAGATCCTGCACCAATTCAAAAGAAAGCACAAGAAACTTATCGCAGCAAGTGGGCAGCATTAGAATCAGACGACGAAGAAGATGATTACGAAGAAGAAGACGACGACGCATATTTACAGCGTTGTGATGATTATTATTCCGAAGAAGTAGTCGCACAAGTAGGAGATGATGATTGGTAAAAAAAGTAGAAATTAGAAAGTAGAAATAAATAAATCAATCAATTAAATTTAACCAATCAAAATTAATCAATCAAAAAATAAATAAAAATTGTAATTTGTAATTCTTTTTTATTTTGTCATCACTTATTCCGTTATCACTTATCCCGTTATCACTTATCCCGTTATCACTTATCCCGTTATCACTTATCCCGTTATCACTTATCCCGTTATCACTTATCCCGTTATCACTTATTCCATTATCATATTTATAACATTTAATGTCTCAGATAAATTTTCTGGTGAA
>Ga0214917_10008027_pt1 | contig 10492 bp, 11 predicted proteins | sample LL_1208_BB_MetaG_FD_177983 | JGI IMG/M metagenome (GOLD analysis project Ga0214917, IMG submission 177983) | Freshwater microbial communities from Lake Lanier, Atlanta, Georgia, United States - LL_1208_BB | ecosystem: Environmental > Aquatic > Freshwater > Lake | place: USA: Georgia | collected...
AAAACAAGCCAAAGCTGGAAATGTTTTGAACTTAAATGTAACTTCTGAGGAAATAAAAGTTAAGTTAGTTAATGGAGAAGAATTTAATGTTAAAAAAGAAGCTTCTTCCACCATTGATGAAATTTTAAAAAATAACAGTATTGAGATGTCTCAGATCAAAGGGGATTTAAAAGTTGATAAGAAGGTTGGTTTAGAACAAATTCTTTCACCTCTTCTAACAATACTACTTCCTTTAGTAATCATCTTCTTTATTTTTAGACAAATGAAAGGCTCTTCCTCTGATGTGTTTAATTTTGGAAAATCTAGAGCCAAACTTTTCTTTAAAGGACAACAATCAATTACTTTTGATGATGTTGCAGGAAATAAAGAAGCTAAAAGTAATTTACAAGAAATTGTCGATTTTCTAAAATTCCCCGAGAAGTACCGAAAACTTGGCGCTCGGATTCCCAAAGGAGTTTTATTGGTGGGATCTTCTGGTGTTGGTAAAACTTTACTCGCCAAAGCCATTGCTGGTGAAGCAAATGTACCTTTTTTCTCTGTTGCTGGTTCTGAGTTTATGGAGATGTTAGTTGGAGTTGGTTCCTCAAGAGCTAGAGATTTGTTTAAAAATGCTAGAGAACAACAACCAAGTTTAATTTTTATAGACGAAATTGATGCTATCGGAAGGCAAAGAGGCATGGGAATTGGCGGTGGTCACGATGAAAGAGAACAAACTTTAAATCAAATCTTAATTGAAATGGACGGTTTTGATGAGAGAACTAATGTTATTGTTCTTGCTGCAACAAATAGACCTGATATGTTAGACCCAGCTCTGGTTAGACCTGGAAGATTTGATAGAAAAATTAATATTCCTCTACCTGACTTTGAAGACAGAAAAGAGATTATTAAGATTCACATGAGGAATAAACCATTTACTGAAGATGTAAATGTTGAAGATATTTCAAGAAAAACTGTAGGTTTTAGTGGAGCTGATATTGAAAACATGTTAAATGAATCAGCAATTTTAGCAGCCCGAGAAAACAGAGATAAAATTAATCCTAAAGATTTAGATAATGCTTCGTTAAAAGTTACTATGGGTGAGGAAAGACGAGCCCTTCTTACCGAAGACGAAAAGAAAATTACCGCTTACCACGAAGCAGGTCACGCTATAGTTGCAGCAAAATCAAAAGATATGGATCCTGTTTATAGAATTTCTATTATTCCAAGAGGCGGTTCTTTGGGTCATACTAGTTTACCTCCTGAGAAAGATAGATATAACGAAACAAAAACCAGATTACTTTCACTTATTACTACAATGCTTGGTGGAAGAGCTGCGGAAGAAATTATTTTTGATGAAATTACTGTTGGAGCTTCAAGCGATATCGAAAGAGCTACCTCATTAGCTCGAAAAATGGTTACTGAATTTGGAATGAGTTCTTTAGGACCTATTTCCTTTGACGGCCATCACGGAAGTTACTTCCTAGCTAAAGAATTAGGCGAAGGACCCTTATATTCTGAAGAGACCTCCTCTAAAATTGATAAAGAAATTAGAGATATTATTGAAAATTGTCATAAACAAGCTGTAAAAATCCTAAAAGAAAATAAATCCGTTTTAGATGAAGTGTCTGATAAATTAATTGAAAAAGAAACTATTGATGGAACCGAATTTAATGAGATTTTAAATTCTCGTGGATAACATGAAAAAAGTTGTAATAGTTGATACCTTTAATTTTTTACATCGTGCTTTTCATGCTATTCCTAAATCATTTAGAGCCCCCGACAACACACCAACCAATGCGGTGTATGGTGTTTCTTCTATGATTATCTCTCTTATTAAAGAAACTAATCCTGATTGTTTGATTGCAGCACTTGATTCTCAAAAACCAACTTTTAGATCTGAAGAATTTTCAAATTATAAAGCACAAAGAAAAGAAATGGATGTTGATTTGAAAATGCAAATCCCATTAGTTTTTGAAGCAATTGATTTAATGGGAGTTTCAAAATTAAATTGTGAAGGTTACGAAGCCGACGATGTAATTGGAACTTTGGTCACTAAATTAAAAGCAGAAGCTGAAATTTATATTGTTTCCAACGATAAGGATATGTGGCAGCTGCTTGATACCCATGTGCATGTTTTAATTCCAAATACCAAAGGTGGTTTTGAAAAAATTGATCAGGAAGAAGCCAATAAAAGATTAGAGTTTGATAAAAAATATTTAATTGATTTTAAGGCTTTGAGAGGTGATGTTTCCGATAATATTCCTGGAGTTTATGGTGTTGGTGAGGTGACTGCAAAAAAATTAATTGAAAAATATCATACTGTTGAACAAATTTATCAGCATATTGATGAAATAACTCCTGAAAGTTTGAAAAAGAAATTAGTCGAAAATGTTGAAACAGCTTACTTGAGTAAAAAATTAGCAACTATTATATTAGACGCTCCGGTTAGATTTAATCTGCAAGAGTGTGATTTTAAATTTTATCCTAATCCAGAGCTGGTTGCTTTTTTTACTAAATTAAATTTTAAATCGTTACTCAAAAGATTAAATGTTAATATTGATGAGAAGGCTAAGGTAAATTTAGAAGACCAGCCCTCTTTATTTTAGTATGAGCCAAAAAGATTTAATAATTGAAATTGCACAAAGACTTGAGAAAAAAAATGATTCTCCAGAAACCGAACTCACCCACTCTGATATTAGGGAGCTTTTAATAGCTGTCTGTTTATCAGCTCAAACTACCGATAAAAAAGTTAATCAAGTCACTCCAGAACTTTTTAAAAAATATCCAAGTTGGGAAGCTTTAGCTTCGGCAAACGTAGAAGATATCATTCCGATTATTAGACCAGTTAACTTTCATAAAGGTAAAGCCGATAGGCTTATCAAAGCAGCAAGGTTTGTCTTAGATAACTTTCAAGGAGAAGTTCCTCAAAAGATGGAGGAGTTAGTTAAGATTCCTGGAGTTGCTAGGAAATCCGCAAATGTTATTTTAAATGAAGGTTTTAATTTAGCTGAAGGAATTGTAGTAGATACTCATGTTTCTAGAGTTTCAAATAGGCTTGGATTAACTAAAAATTCAGATCCAAAAAAAATAGAAAAAGATTTAATGGAAATTTTACCAAAAAATTATTGGAGAAATTTTTCGGGTAATGTAGTGTTACTTGGAAGGTATATTTGTAAAGCTCGAAAACCTGAATGTGATAAATGTGTTTTAAACGATATTTGTCCTAGTGCTTTTAAACTTTAATTTTATTGTTGTGGGTATAATTTATTTATTTCAGCAACTGTAGTAGTACTTAAATCTTGTCTTTGAATATCGAGTTTTTTACCGTTAAGAAAGAAAGTAGGGGTGCTTTCTATTCCTAAATTTTTAGCCGACTGAAGATCCTCGTTTACTTCTTTTTTAATTTCATCGCTTTCTAGAAGTTTGGAAAAATCATCTTTATTGATTCCAAATCTATCCACTAGGGCCATAATTACTTCTTTATCAATTTTTGGGGATTCTAATAAAGCGTAATGCATATCCTCAGCTTTGTTAAATCTTTTAGCTGTTTGAACTGCGGAGGCTGCTAGAAATGAAGTTTCGTGTTCCGGAATACTTAATGGTAAATGTTTTACAACAACTCTTAATTTATTTTTATTACCTTCTAGGAGATTTTTAATTGTTGGAGTAATCTGTTTGCAGTAAGGGCAGTTATAATCAAGATACTCAACTATAGTGACTCTTGAATCTTTAAATCCTAATATATTATTTGTTTCAGAAATTAAATCTTTTTCATTAACGGGTTGTAAGTTTGGAGTTGGGGCTGGGTTATTTTGACCTAAAATAATTATAAATACAAAGACAACAGCTACAACAATTCCTATATAAAAAATTGGAGAATTGCGTTTAAAGAAATCTTTGAAATACATAGAATAAATTATAACAAATTATTTAAACAAATAATTTAAACAATATATTTTGGAGTTTCTTTTTTTATTAGAAAATCAATAATATTTTGAGCTGCAATTAATCCCATTTCGGTTCTGGCTTCGTAAGTTGCAGAAGCAATATGTGGGGTTAAAACAACGTTTGTTAATTTGTAGAAATCTGGATTGACTAAACTTTCGTCTTCAAAAACATCAAGCCCAGCTCCTGCAATTATATTGTTTTTAAGAGCTTCTATTAAGGCAAGCTCGCTAATAACAGCTCCTCTGGAGGTGTTAATTAAATAGGCAGTTGGCTTCATCATTCTAAGCTCCTTTTCTCCAATTAAATGCCTAGTTTGATCACTTAAAAGGCAGTTAAGAGAAACAAAATCTGAGTTGTTTAAAACATATTCTAAATTACAAAACTGACCATCTAATTCTTTATCAATTTCACACTTAACTGGATCGGTGTATAAAATCCTCATTCCAAAACCCAAATGCGCAATTTTAGCCAAGTGCCTACCGATTCTTCCCATACCTATAATTCCAATGGTTTTTCCGTTAAGTGTTGGTCCTAGAAATGTTAAAGGATCCCAAAATTTATATTTACCAGCTCTGACAAAATAATCTGCCAAATTAATTTTTCTGGAAACTGCTAATAACAAAGCCATTGTGTGTTCGGCAACTGATTCGGTTAAATGTCCTGGGGTGTTGGTTACAATTATTCCTTTAGCTTTAGCAGTTGTTACATCTATGTTATCGAATCCTACAGAATAACAAGAAATAATTTTAAGATTTTTCCCGGCCTCAATAATATCTTTATCAATCTGGTCGGGAATAACAGCTACAATAGCATCAACATCAGAGATTGCTTCTATTAATTCATTTTTGGTCAAAGGGTTGCCTTGTCTGTAATCAATCTCAAATCCAGCTCGTAAAAGCATGTTATAGGTGTTATCGGTAATTTTTCGAGTAATTAATACTTTCATTAGTCGTAAAATTCTTTAAATTTGGCACTGTTAATTTTTTCTTCAATTTCATTTTTGGTTAATGTTCCATTAACAGCACCTACCTCAGTTAAACAATAAGCCGAATTAATAGTTCCCCATTTTAAAGCTTCTTCCATAGATTTATTGTAAAATATTCCAGCTAAAAACCCAGCTGAATGAGAGTCTCCGGCTCCAGTTTTATCTTTGATAGGAAGTTCCGCGTCTAAAATCCCTATTTGAAATAGATTATTTTGTGAATAAACACTAGAACCATTTTTTCCATTGGTAATGACACTCATCTTGACACCAACTTTTTCAAGTACGTGATGTTGATCTAAAATTGAATCTTTACCAGTAATAAATTTTCCTTCTTCTTTATTGATAAATAAAATATCGCAAATTTCCAAAAACTGATTAAGTTTTTGAGGCCCTAATTTTATTTGTTGCGAACCTGGATTAAATGAAGTAATAATGTCGCGATTATTTTTTAAGTATTCCACTAATTTACTCATATAACCTTCAAAATTGCCGGCCTGCGAAGAGTAATGAATAATTTTAGGTTTAGTATGCCAATTTTTTAATTCATAATTATATTTTTCATGATAAGTAAGAATAGTTCTTTCATCCTGAAAAAATATTATTTGATGCACGTTAGTAATTTTTCCTTGATTTAATCTAACATACTCGGTATTGACGCCTCTTTTATCAAGATCAGTTAATATTTCGTTACCAAAGGCATCAAAACCTATTTCAGTATCAATATAGGTTTTGATGCCTAGCTTAGCAAGCCCTACGCCTGTATTTATAGAATTACCAGCTATTGTAGTTTTATATTCTGAAACTGAAATTTTCGAGCCAAAAGGAAAACAAATTTTGCAATTAATATCATCTTTATTACAAGAAATTTCTGCTTCATCAATTTTTAAAAATTCATCAATTGTCGAATCTCCGATTAATAAGATATCCATTATTTTATTCTATCTAAAAAATTTAATATTTTTTTAATTTGAAACTCGCTAGAAATTTCATATTTTTCATATAAATCTTGGCTCTTACCACTTTCTCCAAAAGTATTGTTAATTCCAATTAATTTAAGAGGGTAATTTCCAGATTCCGAAATTTTTTCTAAAACTGCAGAACCAACCCCGCCTGAAATTTGATGTTCTTCAATCACAACTCCTTTTTTGGTTTTTCTTAAGCTTTGTAAAATTTTTTCGGGATTTAGCGGTTTAATAAAAGGTAAGTTTATTAATTCCACCGATAAATTATATTTTTCTTCTAGTTTGGAAACTGTTTTTAAAACTTCACTAATAATAGGGCCTGAAGAAATAATTGTGAGGTCACTTCCCTCTTTAAAAATTTGAGGTTCGCCTATTTCTAACTTTGTATCTAAAGTTGTAATTTGTAAGGTTTTTTCACGGTAAGATCTGATATAAACCGGTCCGTTATATGCAACCGCAAAATCTAAAGCTTTGATAGCTTGGTTATAATCACAAGGATTTAAAACTACCATCTCAGGCAGGGTTCTCATAATAGCAATATCTTCTAAAGCCTGGTGGGTAGCCCCATCTTCTCCTGTTAGAAGGCCTGCGTGCCCTCCCAAAATCTTTACATCCGCCTTAGAATAACAAATTGAAACTCGAATCTGATCCCAATTTCTACCAGGAGAAAAAACTGCAAAAGAAGAAATGATTGCTTTATTACCACATAGAGCAAGACCTGTTGCAATTCCTGCCATGTTTTGTTCAGCAACACCGCATTCTACAAACCTCTTGGGAAAATTTTTAGAAAATTCTTCAACTCTTACCGATTCTCTCAAATCTGCGGTTAGAACATAAAGATTTTCTAATTCGGAACCTAAAGAATTTATGGAAACCCCAGCCCCTTCTCTGATTGATTTTAAATCAAGGTTAATTTTTAAGGTTGGGGCGAGGTTTTTAACTTCCATTTATAGTTATTTACACTCAATAACTTTATCAACTTTTTCTGCGTCAATTTCTTGAATATTTTTATCAATCTTTACAATATCCATAGCAATATTTGTAACAGCATCGTTAACACAGGTATCGCCAGGTTTTTGTCTTTCAAGTACTGCTTCGTATTTTCCAGCATCATCTTTAACGATTGATCTTACTTTAAATTTATAACCTTTTGTATCGTTTAGTTCAGTAGTAACAACATATAAATCATTTTTCGAAAAATCATTTTCTGGCATAGCAACTTTATTTTCATCATCAAATAATTGTTTCATTAAACTTTTATATTCTTCTTGAGATCTAACAATAGTTCTGGTTTTTTGAGAAACTTTTGTACTTTCAACAACCTTTGGAAAATCCTTAATTCTAGTTAGCGCATATGGGTAAGGTTTAAAGTAACTAAAAATATTATCTCTGAGTAACACAAAACCAAGAACCAAAATTAAAACAACAATTACTATTAAAGGAATTAAAAGATTTGATTTATTTTTTTTCATTATTAAAATTTTTATCTAAAAAGTATAAAGCTTTTTCAGCTTCATCTTTAGATGGTGCCTTTCCATGCCAAGAAAATTTATACTCCATAAAATCAACCCCTTTACCAGGTACAGTATTTGCAATAATCGCAACTGGTCTATTTATTATAGCTAGAGATTTTGAAATTGCCAAACAAATTTCTTCCATATTGTTTCCATCAATTTCCAAAACATACCAGCCAAAACTTTCTAGTTTTTCTTGTAAATTTGTGAGATTTAAAATATCAACGGTATTTCCAGAAAGTTGGATATTATTTTTATCTATTAAATAAGTAATTCTTTTTAACTTATGGCTTCCTGCATACATAATAGCTTCCCAAGTTTGACCTTCGTTTAATTCACCATCGCTTCCAATAATAAAGGTATGAAAGTTAAGACCTGAATTTGCTGAATGAATAGAGCAACCTAAACCAACAGATATTCCTTGACCTAAAGGTCCTGAGGAATTTTCGACACCAGGAAGCGAAAGATTATGCGGATGTCCTTGAAGTCTTGAGTTTAATTTTCTAAGAGTATTTAATTCTTCTAGTGGAAACACTTCTTTTTTTGCTAGGCTTGCATACAAAATAGGACAAACATGGCCATTAGATAAAATTAATCTATCTCTATTTAGTTCATATGGGTTTTTAGGATTTAAATTTATATATTTAAAATAGAGCGCTGAAAAGATATCAGCAAGACCCAAAGGCCCCGCTGTATGCCCAGAACTTGATTTTTCAAGCATCTCTATCACTAAAACTCTTAGCTCGTAGGCTATTTTTTCAAGCTCGGAAATTTCTTTTTTGGTAACTTTGGTATTTTTATTCATTTGGATAAAGTTGAATTACCATTGTTTTTTTCAATATATCCTAATTTATTGACGTAATCTAATACTTCTTCTGGAGTATTACAGATTTTAAATAAATCAGTTTCATTATTAACAATTAATAAATTCTTTTTGAGAACCTCCAGGATTTCTTTCCAGAAATTTCCATAAAGAATAATTGGTTTCGCATTTGGCTCATGAATCCAAGAAGAAACCCATGTCATTCCAAATTCAGAAAGGGTTCCAATACTTCCTTTAAAAACAATGTGGACATCAGTAGTTTGAAGCATTACTTTAGTTCTGTCAAAGTAATCTAAAGTAATAATTTCATCATCAAATGTATTATCTAAATCAATTCCTTCGTAATGGGCTTTTGGTTTATTTGGGTGATAAGTTATAACTTGAGCGTATTTTCCGACAGCTTCAGCTCCTAGAGTTGAAGCTCTCATAACTCCAGGACCACCCCCATTTACAATAACATAACCATTTTCAGCTAAAAGTTTTGAAACTTCAAAGGCTTCTTTAAAGGTATCATCTTGAGGTTGCCATGCAGCTCCTCCTAAAAAAGCTATTTTTACTTTTTTAGTAAGTCTTTTTATTTTGGAATTTAAATTTTTAATAACTGTTTTTGGAGAATTGGTTCCAAACACTGCGCTTCCGGCAACTAAGTTATAAATTTTGTTATCCACTATTCTTTTAATATTTTCTTCGTTAATGCCTCCATCAATTTGAACAGGGATTGTTGGGTATTTGTTTTTAAAAGCAACAGCTTCGTTATAAGGTTTTTCGAGCAGTTCTTGTCCTTGTTTTCCAGGATGAACTGTTAAAAATTGCACAAAATTAATCATTCCAGCATATTTTTCAAGTTCTTTGACATCGGTATCCGGGTTTTTACATATCCCAACCTTTTTAGTTTTTTTCATGAAAGCTTCAATCGCTTCTTTAACATGAGTTGATTCCACATGTAAAATTACTGAATCGATACTTCTTAAAGGAATATCTAGAAATTTCAGTGGATTTTTGACCATCAAATGATACTCAATTCGAGCCCCGTTGGTTTTAATCTTTCCTAGATCTAGAAAAGTTTCTTCATCAACAAAAACTCCGTCACATACATCAATTTGAACTCTATCAACTTGATCGGAAACTAAATCTAGTTTCTTTTGTAAATCATTTAAATTTTCTTCTAAAATGGCAGGTATTATCATTTTTATATCTCGCTATTTTCTATTATAGACAATTTGTTTAATCTTCTCAAATGCCTGTTTTGGGGTTGAAATTCTTCATTTTGAAAAATTTCAACCATTCTATAAATTTCTTCTTCTTTAATAAAGTCGGCGCCTAAACATAAAACATTAATGTTGTCGTCACTTATCATTGATTCAACATGATCTTTACTCAAGCCCAATCCAGCTCTAATTTTTTTAAATTTATTGGCCGCAATACAGACTCCCACACCATTTTTACAAATTAAAATGCCGTGGTTGTTTTCCAAATCTTTATTCAAATTTTTAACTAATAAATATACATAATCCGGATAGTCATCTTCGGGCATAAATTCTTTAGGTCCTAAATCTTTTAGATTGGGAAATTTTGCTAAGATTTTATTTTTAAGTTCAAATCCTGCGTGGTCTGAGGCAATAAAATAGTTCATATTTTAAAGATAATTTTTGATAATTTAGATACTCCGTAAACAAAGAAAATAAAACTTACTAACGTTAAAAAGCCAAGATAGTTTTGTTTTAGAATTTCTATATATAGTCTAATTAAACCATAGTTTAGAAAAAAAAGTGCGGTCACTAATCCATCAATTTTTTTATATTTTGTTGTAGCAAAAAGTAAAATTACAAAATTTACTAAATTCAAACCCATTTCATAAATAGAAAAAGGCATTAATTCTTGATTTGTTATGTTTCCAATTCTTCCAATAAATTGGGCAATTGGTGTAATCAAAAAAACTCGGTCCGTTATGTGAGAAAAATTAGTTTTATAAACAATAGAGAAAAAAAAGATTGTAAGATAGCCAAAAGTTATAGCTCCTAAAACCGAGAAACCAAATCCAGAAAAAATTAAATTAGGTGAGATTGAATAGAAAGAGAAGTTCTCAATTATGTGAAAAATTTTAGCCCCAACTAAAGAAAATAGTAATGTAAAAAAAGCTAATTTCCAAAAAAATTCATGATTAAATAAGTGAGCTAAGTTTTTTTGCGTCACAAAAATTAACATCCCGACTGCTAAAAGAATAAAAAGAGAGTAATAGTTCATAATTTTATTTTAAAAATAGAATTGCAACTCCTAGCAT
>Ga0214917_10008028_pt1 | contig 10491 bp, 13 predicted proteins | sample LL_1208_BB_MetaG_FD_177983 | JGI IMG/M metagenome (GOLD analysis project Ga0214917, IMG submission 177983) | Freshwater microbial communities from Lake Lanier, Atlanta, Georgia, United States - LL_1208_BB | ecosystem: Environmental > Aquatic > Freshwater > Lake | place: USA: Georgia | collected...
GATCCGATGACAGGAGCGGATGGGGCTAAGATCAATTTCAACACTTTAGAGTTTCGAGATCGTCCAGTGGCGACGGACGAAGAGACGAAGTTGGTTGATGACGTTCTTGCGTGGATGAAAGCGGAGGGTGGGATTCAAGTATCCAACGCTTTGGCTTCTTCGATTCCGGGTGGTGACCTTGTTGAGCTTCCGCTTGGCAGCGATCACACAGAAATTAAGGCGCAGTTTGCATCCACGCGGGCAGTAGCCGCTCTCCCGCAAGCAGTTGACGCCGAAGAAACGCCTGCACCTCGATCCCTTAAACCAGCTCAGGAATCAAAATCAGAACCGCCGAGTGCAAAAAAAGCAGTTCAACTAACTAAAGAGCAAGCTGAAAAGCTTGGCATCGAGTTCTGAGGAAAAATCAAAATCAATTTCCGGGGGGTCTTTTGGCCCCCTTCTTTTATACTTATAGATAGATACTGTTTCTTTACGTGGCGCCTTTTTCTTACCAAGATTACGTCACACCGGAAATTGACTCAGCAGGTTTAGCTGAATATTTTCGTGAACAAGCGATTCAGCGAGCTTTAGATGAACGACAACGCGCAAAGCTTGGATACCCCACGGCGGCTGAACCGATGCAAGGCGTGACGCCTAGCGATATTCCGGCTCAAACCGGAGAACGTCCTGAGCCAAAAATGTTCCCGAATATTCCGGCTAGTCGGGAAGAAATGGTTGCGGCAAATATTCAGCGCACTTTGGGCCGCGATCGCCAGATGTTAGGCGCAATGGTTCCCGGTTCCTTTACACAAGAACAGTTTGTAAAAGAATTAGAAGGAATTAAAGCGATGGCGACCACGCCGTCAGAAACTGCTGTAAAAGCTGGAGAAGGTGGATTTAGCGATATCCTCGGCGAAGCTAAAACAATTTATGATCCTGAAAAAGGGCGTTACGTAGCCAAATTTAATTTGGGAGCCATTGATCCGCGTTACGGATATCAGTCGGTTGAAGCGATTGAAAGCTACCTGAGTCGGTCTGAAAATTATCCGCAGGTGGCTTCGACCCCACGCCAAACCGCTACTGCGGCGGCTCGCCAGGCGCCCGTAACACCTGCGCCGGCTAGAGCTGCAGCTCGACCAACCGCTCTCCGCCCCGGTTTAACACCCGGTCAGGTGTTCATGGAACTCGCCAAACAAAAATACCAACAACAGCAAGCAGAACAAGCAAGTAAAAAAGAGGAACAAGCTTTAAAATTTTTCCGTACCGGCAAAACGCCATTCTCTGAACAAGTTGAAAAAGCGTACAGGCCGTAAAAAAGATAAAACTTTGAGAACTAAGATAGACCGGCATTATGTGTCGGTCTATTTGTCTTGGCACAGCGCTAGAGTTTGGAATTTAGGGTTAGCCGTAAATAAATCAAAAAGAGCCAGTAACGACTGGTATCAAGCAAGATCAAATAAACGCGCACGAAAATTAGAAAAGGATGCTTGCCCGGCCACACCGACCGGGGCTATTTTTGCTGCGGCCCGTTTAATGCAGGAAATAATTGCTTTAGCGCCTTCGGGAGATTGGATTATGGTAAAACCGTCAGATCATCGCCGAAATGTCATACCTCGTTATATGGAGCGCTTTGGATTCTTACAAATCACTCTGGACGGGAAACCTGCTTGGGTTGTAAAAGCTCCGTAAGGTCAGGCGGATGCAGATTGTTGCGAGCACAATAAATTAAAAGATTTCTAAAAAGCTTGTGATAAATGAGATAGTTCTTGTGAGCCATATCGATAACCTTAAGTAAATCTTTTTTATCGGCTTCGTCAGCACACATCATCAATTTATGATGCGTAAATTCCTGTTCCGTATCGAGCCAATCTGTAACAGGCATGATCTCAGGGCGATACTGTACAAGTCTAATTAGAAAGCATTGCTTTGACCGCTAAAACTACTACACTTCATGAGCACCAACTAACACGATGGCCGACTTCTATACCGTCCCAAGTCTGGTCTTGGATGAGTTAATTGCAAACAAACGACTGGACAAAGACGCAAAAATACTTTGTCCTTACGACCCACAGCGGATCCTGGCTGATCAGTTGATCGCTAAGGGTTTTACGAAAGTCTTTGCATCTAGCGACGAAAGCACCGTTGTGGATCCGATTTGGTGGGTTCAGCAGCGTGATCAAAATTTCGATTGGGTGCTGAGTGTGTCATTAGGTCTTAGAGAGCTTAAAAATTATGTGATGGATTACGGAATGCAAACTGCGCAGAAAGGTTTAATCATTTTAGATAGGCTTTCGTTTCTAGAGCCCGTCGAATCACGCAGAAACTTCCTTACGACATACAAGCTCAGCGACATCATAGTTTTTTCACCGCGTCCGCAATTTCGTGCGCTTGGTGGCACTAAAGACTCGGTTACAAGTGCTTGGTTCATTTTCGAACACGGTTGGATGGATGGGCCGAATCTGAGTTTTTCTATAAATTGGAATCGCCCAAACACCTTACCGCCACTGCCGTGAGCAAACCAACTGAAGACATCATTAAAAGATTAGATCGCATTCTAGAACTTCTAGAACGTCAAACTGCTTTGATGATATCCAATCAACTATTAACAGAATGTGTGGGCTTAGACGGTAACGCTCGCAGTGCGGAAGAATGTGCCGAAATTGTGACTGAGAGTTATTCGGCTGCACTGTGCCTTCATAAAGATCTGGAAAACAGAAATAAACAGTTTGATTATCAGTGCGCAGAATTTTTTGTTGATGAAAACGAAGATGATGAAGACGATGGTGACGATGATGACTTTTCTGGTAAATTACATCTCGCACGTATCGATTGACACGATATTTATACTTAAGCAAATAAATACAGAGTTGTGTCGTCTACAAGGGTAACGCTAAACGGTCTACGCCATTACAATTGTCATGGTGTATCAAAACCTTTACCGTCGGTAACAAGCGTCTTATCGGCCACGCAATCCGAAGAGTCGCAACGAAAAATGGCGGCATGGAACGCCATGAATCCGGGGGTGATGGAAAAAGCCGCAGAGCGAGGAAGCTGGATCCATAACGCTGTAGAAAATCATTTAAAAGGATTAGTTGTATCGCCGCCAAAAGAATATAAAGGTTATTGGGATGACATGCCTGAAAAGCTTGACGAGCTTTTAGAAGGCGGTCGCGTTTTATGGTCTGAAAAACCTTTTAACCAACCGCAATGGAACAAATACGTCGGAGATGACGGTGTTGGAAGAATTCATTGGTATGACGAACAAATAGATCAAGGATACGCAGGTTGCTGTGACATCATTTATAAAGATTGCAACGGTCAAATAATTTTAGGAGACTTTAAAACTTCACTAGGTCCTTACTCGTACAAGTTCCCAAGCAGTAAAATTGAAATAGAAGACAAATTAAGAAAGGCTCTAATCTCCGGCGTCTTTAAGTTAAAGAAAACGCAACTTCAATTAGCCGCGTACAAATTGGCTGCTGAACATTGCTTAGACATAAAGATTGATAAAACTCAAATTATCGTCTCGACCGCACTTCCAGAATTTTCAATTCAAGTATTTACTTTTGGCGAAAACGAAATTGAAAAACACGAGAAACAATGGCTCGAACTTCTGAATAAGTTTTATACTCAACCATAACTAGCCCAAAATCTGAGCCAAATTTCAACGCATCTTCATGTTTAGAGCGTATGATCTTTGCCAGAATGCTTTGTCACCACGCCTGGTCTGCCGTTGGACTTCGTTGCCTCCCTCAATCAAAAGGTCGTTGATGCCCTGAATCCCCTGACCGGCAAGATTGCATCAGGCGGCAACTTCTTAGCGTTCAACCAAAATTGGATTGCTGCGACACTTACAGCTGACGAAATCTACGAAGCCGTAGGTAAAAGCTTTGGTTTGTGTGCGTGGCATTTGCAAAACGGCGAAAGAAAGAGAAACGGAACTGGCTGTATTCAAGCTGGTTTAATAATCATCGATATTGATAATCAAGCAGACGGTAAAGATGAAAACGGAAATAAGATTCAAAAACAAGAATTAACGATTGAACAAGCTTTAGAACTTCCCGTATGCAAAAAATACTTATCGGTAGCGTATAAATCGCCTACGCATACTGACGAGTGGCCCAGATTTCGATTGGTTTTTGGTTTAGAAACGCCAATTACTGATCCCGATTTTTATCAGTGGTTTACTAAAAAAATTGCGCAGGAGATTCCCGGACACGATCGTCGCGCACAACAAGTTCCCAACTTGTTCTATGGAGCAAAGGACGAAAGTGGAAAAATATGTGTAACAGATAAGTTTATTCCTGCGGAGGACATCGCACAAAGCTATAGATTTTGGCTTGCCAATTTCCAAAAACTTCGGGTTCAAGGGCTTGCTGATGAATCCACGCTCGAACTCGAAGCGGCAGATGACGGTGTTCAATTAGTTGAATTATTGAATTGGACTTCGCGAGAAATTTTTGATGGTGGCGAGGTCGATGACCGATCAAGCGCAATGGCGGCGCTCCTCAAGGAACTAATCGGTTGGAGCAACTGGTTAAAAGACGCAGGCATCCAGCCAACCGAAAGTCCCTTGACCGCAGCGCGTCGTGCGTTCTATAATATCTATGACTATGAAAGCACTCTAGACGGTAAATTTGATCGAATCCTAAACAGCATCCAGGATCCCGACACCTGCCGCCCAGCGATCACACTGGCCGCTGATACAGGTGAATTGGCAGCTTGGCTGAAAATCCGTAAACAGAACAAAGATTTATTTGAGCAAAAGTGCCCCGCACAACTCAAAGATCAATTAAAAGAAAAACAACAACGTCAGGTCAATTCAGTTCTGGACTTTTCCGCCCTAACTGAAGTAGCCCTCAAAGAACCTGAACCAAAAAAACAAAAACAAGAAAAAAAAAGCGAACCTGAAATGACTCAACATCCCACGCCGGACACACCTACCCAATTGGTGTCCCTCCAGAAAAACAAAAAAGAGTTCTCGGAAAACGATGTAGCGGACATCATTTACAAGAATTTTCAGGAAGTCTTTCTGTACGACAGTCTGCTAGACGAATTTTTTATCTATGACGATGACGAAGATATCTGGTATTTGCAGGATGAACAACATATCAAACGTCGTATCATCAACGCTTTAGATACTTTTGTTAACTCCGGGATTCTGCCTCGCTACGGGTCGGGGACGGTAACGTCTGTATTCCATATCCTCAAAGGTAAATTTCTCAGATCATTGCGGGGTGGTCGCGACAGTATTTGGGATGCTGGCAGGGGATTTATTCCTTTTAATAATGGTGTGTATGAAACAAAAACAGGCAAGTTTCTGCCCGGAGCACATAAAGAATTGTACTTCCGTACAAAACTGCAATTCAATTTTGATGCGTCGAAGCTCTGTCCGAATTTTGTTCAGTGGATTGACAATGCGATCGGGCGCGACAAATCAATTGTGGTGCAGGCATTCTGCCGGGCAGTCCTCACTGGGCATACGACAAGCGAACGATTCCTTCACTTGGTTGGACCCGGAGGTACGGGTAAGTCCACGCTGCAGCAGGTTCTGATTGCGCTGGCAGGCTTTCACGGAACCCATACAACCAGTCTGGAATTGTTGGAGACCAGTCGATTTGAGGGATACAACCTGATCGGCAAACGGTTGGCGTTGTTGACGGATGAAGCTAACTATTCCAAGCGCATGGACACGCTGAAGAAAATTACGTCAGCGTCAGATACGTTACGCGCAGAGAGAAAATATGGTAAAGAAACCATCAACTTCAAACCGCAGTGTTTGGTTTGCATGGCGTCGAACGAACACATTGCTAGTTCCGACACCAGCAGTGGTCTTGAGCGACGCCGTTTAACTTTGGTGATGGACAAAGTTGTGCCTGCTTCGCAACGTCGAGATCTGATCAACGTCTACGAAAACCATATTGAAGGCGTATTTGTTGAAGAATTACCGGGAATCGTTAATTGGGCTCTGAGTCTGTCGTTCGAGCAGATGCGCGATGTTCTGGCGAATCCGGTGAAACATGCCCCAAGCATGAATCTCACAAACTTCGACGCACTAATTTACAACAATCCTATTGTTGCTTGGCTTGCTGAATGCACTTTGTATTCACCGGGAAGTTCGTGTGTAATTGGTTCGGGTGCGTACCGACCATCCACGGACGAGAGCGAGCGCGGTTTGTTTGTTAAGAATGCGTATAACGAATTGTATGCGTCCTACGTTAATTTCTGCAAGGCAAACGGTTATAAAAACGCTGCAAAACCCCGTTTTGTGGATCGCTTAAAAGAAACCATTAATAACGTCTTAAACGTTAGGAACTGCGAGCCGAAACTTATTGGCGGTAAATTCATGTACACAGGTCTGCGGCTTAAGCCGTATGACCCATCTACGGATCGTGCTGCAGCAGGTGATAACCGGTTGCCGTCGATCGTAGAATTTGCCAGCGATCCTGCCAATCCTGCGTGGCAGGTTGCCTTTGCCGCTCACGACAAAACCGATTCCGATCTCAAATGAACATGCGTAATTACGTTGGCGCTGCCGTCGTAGCAGCCGTTGGATCCTGCGCGTTGACTTACGCGAATCCTCAATTTGGTTCGTCCGTAATGATGGCCGCCGGTGTTGGATTGATGGGATATTCCGTAGCTCGCGAAGAGGCAGCGCGGAAAGAACAATTCAAAATCGAAGCCAATAAAGTCGGAGCAACTTTTAAATATTTATATGAAACAAATAGAGGAATTGTTGTTCCGGCGCAACTTGCTTTCCACAGCGACATCAATGTCGAACGGGCGTCCGATTTTTTGAGTCAGTTGGCGCAAACACAAGGCGGCAACGCTATTGTTTCCGAAAATGGTACAAATTTTATTTTTCCTCACCCGCAAGGTGTGATGGAAGATCTTGAGCAACGCTACATGCACTACGCCGACACACAGATTCAAACTCAGACCGCACAATTAAATCAACAATTACTTAATCTTCAAGCGCATTTGAATGTGCTTAGTGCCGCTCAGACAGCTGTTAATTCTCAACCTAAACAAAAACAAATGGCCGAACCTATAGAACTTGATGACCCGTGGAATAAGTTAGTTTGATACTTGACACCCGGATCTAATTAGCTAAAGTAAAAGTATCCGGATCAGGGCATTAAGACGCGGGCCTAATTCAAGCCCGCGTTTGCCTTATCTAGAGATATAAATTATTTCTTTTTGCCGCCGTTTTTGGCTTTATTAGCCATGGCGTTACCGACGTTCTGTTTGGCGTTTTGTTTGCCAGCAGCCGACTTGCTTTTTTTATTATTTGGTTTGGCCACGGTGCAAAACCTCAGGTTGAAGCGTTGATGTCAACCGTAAACAGCGCAGGAGAGCGCCCGCCCAGGTTGATGTAGGCGTACACGGGGTCGAGGCTAGTGGTGGTAAAAGTACCCGAAACCGTGGAACGGCGGGTCATCAGAGGAGCATCAATTTGTGTGGCAACGGTGCCGTTAGCTCGGTAAACAGTGACACCCTGCACAGCAAAAGAACCCTGTTGCAGCACCACGTTCATGGCGCCAGAAACAGTAGGGGTCAGGGGGTAATAATCAGCTAATGGCAGAGCACCGTCGGTAGTAAACAAACGAGCAGTACCGCTGCCAACTACGACATTACCACCATCGCTAATCTGAGGTTCTGTGTAAGTTTTTTCCGACAGATCGATGGTCGCCATCGGTAACTAACTAATTCCTTTAAATATTATAGGTTGTTACTCAACCAACCATCCATGTTCGGTGGACGAACTTCATCAACATATTCCGTCAAAGCTTGAGTAATTGTTGGAATTTGTTGCTCTAAAAGTTTACGAATATCTTGAGCAATTATTTTATGTTCTGTTTGTGTGCCGTGCGCACCGCGCAAACCAATATAAAAAATCCAACTTCTTAACGATCCATTAGCGTGTAATCGGGTGGCTGTGCACATCGGGAGGATATTCCGGGCGCATTCTTTAGCCACGCCGGCGGCGAGCATTTCCTTGTAAAGCCCCTCAGCTTGTCCGTACAACGTTCCCAAACGGACGCGAAAACTGCTGACGATATCGGGATGTAGCTCATCGATGCTGTTCTGACGATTTTTAGGGTCCTGCAAGCGTAACGAAAATCGCCAAGCTTGTCTGTTAAGTGTCTCAAGAATGTCAGTTGGGTCTGAATATCTTTGACTTAGCTCTTGAAAACACAGTGATCTATGTCTCAGAATCTGCGCACTTATAGCTCTACTTGTAATAATTTCAAATGAAGCATTCGCTTGTTCGAACACGCTGTAATGGCCGTGCCGAATACAATATTTAATTAACTTCGTAAATTCTTCACGATCAGGGTCCGCCGTAGAAACGCGAGCATGACGGGCTACAACCTGTTCAGCATCAGGTGTAATCCAATCAAGAGTGGCGTAATGAAGGCCGGACGAATCTTCAGTCAACGGAACCAGGCTTGGCTCCAGGCATTATATTCTTTGTGATCCGTTCCACCAAGCCGGGATTCTCAGCAGCTTTCTGCCCAGCCACGCGGTCACGCGGCGGAAACTTTTTGGGATCGAGTTGGAGTTGCGAACCGGCTAAGTTCATGATCAGGTCTGAGGGAAAGCTTCTTGGTATCGTAAGCGGCGCGTAACTTCACTGGGGGTTAGTCCCCGAAGTTGCTCCTTGTGAAGGCCCAAAATGCCGCCAGCCATGCGCACCGGGAAATCGTTTTCCATCAGGCGCCGCGCTGTGCTTTTTTCATTTTAGCCATTTGAAGCAAGTTTGTAGCCATATTCCCAGACAGTCCGTCATAATACGCAGGAGGTAATTTAGTTTGATTAAATGTTTGCTGAGGATTCATAGTAGCTTTTTGAACTTCCCGAGCAGCTTCAGGCATACTCTGGGCATAATTAGCCATATATTCTTGGCCGCTCATATCGTCCGGATTGTCGGTCAACTGAGGCATCCGTTGGTTATACCCAGCTAAACCGGTGTTGTACCGACTTTTTTTAATATTACCTTCCGCATATTCGACCGGTCCCACCGGCTGTCGGATATACATCCCTCGATCGTGCGCCATCTGAGAGGCCGTACGAGGGGCGTTATAAAGCTGCGCACTGCGACGAATACCGACTTCAAGCGGATTGGTCGTCGGTAAAAACCCAGGCGGCAGAGGCTGCTGAGGAGGCTGATTCATGACGCCTATGCAGCTAAATATAAATGCTAAAAGTACTCTAGCACCGGTTTTTAATGGTCTACTGATCGCGCCGATTTGCCGATTTATCCCTGACTCTGAGATTGTCGGGAGAGTTATCGGTAGCATCGTGATTTTTATGATCAACTTCCTTGCCGTCACCTTTATGCACACGGCCCTTTTTTTCCATGAACCGGCGGGCTTTGTTGCGCGAAGATCGCCGTTTAATTTGCTCAGGTGTGCCGCCGTAATCACGATATTCTTTATCGTAATCCCGTTCGTAAGTCACTTTGAAACTCCCTCATCTTCAGCTTTTTTCTTTAGTTTTTTCTGTGCTTTTTTAGCTGAGAGCCACAGGTGGAAAAAAGCTAGTTCGCCTTCGGTATGAAGTTCCGGATGTTGTAAAGCTGTTTTTACAAGTTTTTTTCGAGAAGTCATGGTTTAACTGCGCTGATAATCCAGCCAGAACCAGGACCTTCGGGCATAAACCTAGGCCCAAGATTCTTTTTGCTGTACTTCAGTTTAGCTCCATTTGTATTTATATAAGTTCCGCCAATTAAATCGATTTCGCCCCAAGGATCGTTAACAATATACGCCGAGTTATCTTCTGTACGCCCGATAATGATAAGCCAATGACCACCCCCAGTAGGAGCAGAGACAGGACCGTGGTGAAGAATTCCAATGGGAACAGGAATTCCTTTTGTAAGCTGAGCATCAATATCAGACCAGCCACAATTTTGTTTAAAAGTGGCAGAAATTCCATAGTGATTTAAAGCTTTTAATTGAACAGATGCCTCTGTAGTATCCCCAAAACTAAAAACTGTTTTAATATAATCATCGTCATTTTTAATACTGTTAGGTTTTAAATATTTAAGTAACATAGCGCACGAACTACTAAAACAAGTTCGATTCGCGTCTCGATAATTATCTCGTTGAGAATAATAAGGAACATCCAAAATTAACTTATTTGGATGTAAATAAATCGATTTATCTTCAACCTTAGGGTCATTAATAATTTTCCAATGAGCCGGGAAAAAATACCAAGGTTTATTTGGTTGAGCATTCAATAAAACTTGATAATCAACCTCACCAGGCAACATACTGATTTGTGACCACAGATGGGCCGATCCTTTTGGAACAAAAAGTTTTTCTTCTGCGGCTAAAAGATCAGATTGAATAGGCTTACGTTTCAGCCAGGTATCTTGTTTTGCAATGATTGACGAGGCCAAAACTGCGTTCGGAACTTTGGTTAAAAATAGCTCTGATTCAGCTTTCCGGCGCCGTGTTAAGCCTTCAATCGCTTTTCCGTCAACTTTATTCCAACGTTGAAACTCAG
>Ga0214917_10008029_pt1 | contig 10490 bp, 19 predicted proteins | sample LL_1208_BB_MetaG_FD_177983 | JGI IMG/M metagenome (GOLD analysis project Ga0214917, IMG submission 177983) | Freshwater microbial communities from Lake Lanier, Atlanta, Georgia, United States - LL_1208_BB | ecosystem: Environmental > Aquatic > Freshwater > Lake | place: USA: Georgia | collected...
TATATATTGGAGCAAGAAATATATCTGAAAATAAAAATACTAATTTTGCTGTAGATCCTAATAGTTATATGTATGCTGCTAGTCTTGGAAAGATCATAGCTTGTTTTCATTCTCATGTTAAAAACACTTCATTTTCTTGGAGCGATATAAATAATAGTTTTAAATTAAATTTACCATATTATTTATATAACCTTAAACAAGATAAGATGAATTATTTTTCTCCTACAGAGCATAAAGAATATAAAAAATACTTATATTTAAAATTTGTTTATGGTAAAGATGACTGCTTCTCTTTGATAAAAAATTTTTACAAAAATGAATTAAATATTGAAATTTCAGATCCAGAACAAGATAGAGCTACTAAATATACCCCACCAGAAAATTGTCTGATTTGGAATAGGCAAAAATATAAACAATGGGGGGATGAGAACAATCTTATAGATATAGATGTAGATAACATTTCTCAACTCAAAAAATACGATATATTAGTTTTTAATGGCTTTAATAAAGGCGAACCAAGTCATGGTATGTTATACATCGGCAATGAATTAGTTTTACATCATCCATTCAATGATATATCTAAAATAGAATCAATTAGAAAAGCTCATTTTAAATTTTTAAAATTTGTAATTAGACATGAAAAATTTTAATACAATAGATCAAATCACTTTAAACAAAATAAAAGAATATTGTTTAATAAATAAAAATCAAGAATCTTGTGGGTTTATATATGAAAATAATAATATTTTAAATATTTATAAATGTAAAAATATAGCTTCTGATCCAAAAAAATACTTCCTAATAAATGATGAAGATTATGAAAAATGCTCTTTTAAAGGTAATATAATATATTGTTTTCACTCACATATAAATGACAAAGGTTTTTCAGCAGAAGATATTTCAAATAGCCTATCTAATGAAATGTCATATTTAATGTATAATATAAAACAAGATGAATTTTATTTTTTTGATTACAATAAATATTTTTATTATAAAAAATACATAGGACTACCTTACAACGATAGAATAAATGATTGTTGGTCTACTCTGTCAAGATTTTATTACGATCAATTAGGTTTAAAAATTCCAGATCCAGAACAATCTAGAACAAATTTTTCTTGGGACTATCAATTAAGAAAAGCTTGGGGTGAAAGCGTAGATTTATTAAGAGTAGACCCAACACCAAAAACTTTAACAGAATTAAAAACATATGATCTTTTGATTTGCAAAGATATAAAAGATAAAGAACCTGCTTATGGTTGTATTTATTTAGGTAATGGGTTAATACTTCATCAAGCTCATCACAAACCATCTAAAATTGAATCTATAAGAAAAGGGCATATAAAACTACTAGCTTACGTTGGAAGATTTAATAAAAAGCTTGATATTTAATTATACATAGTATATAATCCTTAAAGATGAAACAAAAAAATACACAAAAACTAAATGTTGTTAAAAGAATGCTAGGAAAAAGAGTAGCAGTTATAACAAATTATAATACTCTTGATCATTTTTATGGGGAAGTATTAGAAGTAATTGATGAAACTAATGTTGTAGTAAAAAGTGATAGAAATGAAGATTCTAAAGTTTCAATTTTTGATATTAGAAATCCAGCGCAAGAGTTATAATGGAGCAAGATAATCAACAAGAATTGGCTGAAGTTGGACTATATGTTCAACCTTATTTTAGAGGACCAATTCGAAGATTAGCTCCAAAAATGCAAAGAAATGATCTTTGCCAAATCAATAATAAAAAATTTAAAAAATGTTGTGGTGCAGATGGAAGCAATTTTTGTAAAAAACTTCTTGGCGATTATTTGAATGAACTTCAAAAAGCTCAAGAACAATTAACAAAAAATGATCAAAGCAGTTGATATTATCTTTGGATTAGCTTGGGGCGATGAAGGCAAAGGCAAGATAAGCAATGCAATATCTAAAAATTATGATATTGTTTGTCGCTGGAATGGTGGTCCCAATGCAGGTCACACAGTTTATCTTAATGATAAAAAATATAAAACTCATCTCATTCCTTGTGGCGTTTTTCAAAATAAACTTAGTGTCATCGGCCCAAATTGCGTTATCAATATTGATAAATTTTTTGATGAAATAGAATATCTAAAAAGAGAGGGATTTGACACATCCTTAATTAAAGTAAGTCCCAAAGCTCACATTATTACTGAAAAGCATATTCAGTACGATCTTAAATTCTTAAAACCTAAACTCGGAACTACTGGACAAGGAATTGCCCCAGCTTATGCTGATAAAGCCCTACGAACTGGTAAACTTGCTGGAAATTATTTAGATAAACAGTATCTTTGGGATGGGGAGCTTTATGGAGAAATTCTTTGCGAAGGGGCGCAAAGCTTTTGGTTAGATTTAAATTATGGAGATTACCCATATGTTACAAGTAGTGAGACTCTACCATACGCTGCTTGTTCTTTAGGCTTTAGTCCAAAGAAAATAAGAGAAATAATTGGAGTAGCAAAAATTTACGATACAAAAAGTGGAGTAGATCCATTATTTCCAGAATCATTGTGGCTCGATGAAGAATTAAATAAAATAATAGATTTAGGTAAAGAGTACGGGACAACAACTGGCAGAAAAAGACTTGTCAACTGGCTTAATTTTAATAAATTATTAAATGCGATAAGAATATCTGGAACAACTAAATTAATAATCAATAAATGCGATATCCTGCAAGAGTTAAATATATTTAAAATAAGACTAGATAATGAACTTGGACCTAATTTTATTAAGTTTAATGATTTTGATAATATGAAAGAGTATATATCTAGAGAATTAAAAGATTATTGCGATGTAGTATTTTCTGGCGACAAAAGTATAATTTAATTATTTTTAATTAAATTAATAAAATTAACCATCTCTTCTTTAGTGAAATCATTTTTCATTACATTAACACAATAGCATACGAATTCTACATTACCTTTAATATAGCCTATATTTGGATCAATTCTATCAAGACTTAGTTTAGTTGGACTTTTCTTGATATCTTCATCTTGAGAGCTTCTTGGCATTTCCATGATTATATTTGTATATGTACATAAACCATTTTGGTTTTCCCAAATTTCTTTTAAATATTCAAGAGTTAAATCTGTAATTTCATTTCTAGATTTACTTCGTGATCTAGCTTTATTTAAAGAGTATTTAAATGGACTATATTGATCTAATCTTGTTTTATTTCTTTTTGATTTCACTATAAAATTGGAGCCGAAGGGAGTCGTTTACTTGGACGCGGAAGGAATTGAACCTTCGTCTTTTAAAAATCTAAATTAAAATACTACAAGTTTAGTTTATTCCGTTAGTTCGCTAAAGAGTCGAATAAACAATTGGTTTTTAGCTATTCATTTAATACTAAATCTAACCTTAGTTAAATTTATCCTTAATAATTCTTATAAAAAATCAAATGAAAAGGATTATATAAGAATACATCTAATAACGCAATATTCCAGTAGATGTGTCATGGATATCACGCTGTAACTTAGGCTACAGATTCGGTCATCTCAACAAGAGAAACTCTTGCTGAAACATGACCTTTATATTTAGCTGTTTTGGCAGTTAATATAAACGAAACTTTTTAAGGAGTCCTCGATTCAACCTCCACTTGCATTTCAATTTATTTTCTTAAAATCGAAACCAGTACGCGCCCAATGTTAAAGAACTATAATATATATTACATTAGATTTTGACTTTTATCAATATTTTATATATAATAGTAATATGGAAAAGATATATACTCTATTAGATCAAATTATTCAAAAAAATATTTGGGAAGATAATATGAGTAAAGATAAAGATGCTACTGGCGATAATTGGGACGTACATCATTTAAAATTATTAAGAACCCTATTAGAACAATATGAAAAAGAAAAAAGCTCATAAAGTAAAAGATTTTACAGATAGATCGAATTATTGTATTGCCACTTGTGAGTGGATTGCTAATAAAGCTTTCAATATCTTGTCTAAACTAGATGAATTAGATAACGACAAATTTTGCTCATCTTATAATAAAAAATTTGAAGAGTACATGAAAGAATTAAAATACCTACTAGACAAAAGCGACAAAGAAATGCAAACAATGGATAACCTAGAAAAAGAATTATTAGCTCTTCAAAAGAAAAAATAATATGCCCAAAACCAAAAGAAAAAAATATTACGCAATCTTATCAAAGAACGATAATTTTCTTCATGGAGTATTTCCCCTATCAAAAGAAGGATATAAAGAGGCAAAAACCTACATACAGAAAATTTCACCAAAAAACCATAAAAATTTCTATATACAAGAAAAATAATATTATATAGCCCAATAGTGTAAATTATTATGTGAAAGCAGAAATAGCAATTTGTCAAGAGTTTTCAAATAAGATTCATTATAAAGAGTCAGAAAAAAGTATATTAGTTTTAGTTGATGAAAAATACTTTGAAGATTTAAAAACTCAGTTAGATAAATTGAATTATAAAGTAATAAGCAAAACTAACCAAGGAACCTCTACTGTAGTCGAGTTTGTTAAGATACATAAAGTTCATTAATTAAGCTTTTTTTCGTGTAATAATAGTCATGCCAAGACTATATAGATACGATGGATTTGAAAATGTTGCATTAACAGCAAGCTCTTCTATAAATGGATCATTAATTATAGCTGCACCTGGAGTAGGATTGAGTATATACTTACTTGGAGCTTCTACTTTTGATGATATCAGATTACATGAAACAAATGGCTCTGGAGCAAATATAGTAAATATTGGTGGAGGAATGTCCGATTTTCCATCTACAATAAAAGTAAGAGAAAATACAGGAGTTTGGCTTGTGGCAAGTGCAAGCGCTGGAGTAACTCTTTTTTATTATATAGATGAAGCTTAAAGGTGTAATAATAATATTATGACAGTATTTTTTAGAGATGCAGGTTTTGAAAGCGTAGCTCAAGTGGCTAATACACTTTTATCTGGAGTAGTATTATCTGGACAAGGAGCAAATACTACAATTTATTTATTAGGAGCAAATGCTCACGCAAATACTACTTTAAAACAAAACGATAATAACGGAGTAGTAATAGCTTACGTTCCAGCTGGCAATAATAGCTTTCCTTGTACAATAGCAGTTACTGGAAATAATCATATATTCACTACAACAAATGATGCAGTTTCTTTATTTTACTACGTTGAATCTGGAATATTATAATACATGAAAAATTTAGAAATTGATTTTACTTCTAGTTTAGCAGAAAAGAAAAAGGGTAAAGCTCCACTTAATAAACCATTCAGACTTCCAGCTGGAAGCAAAAAGAAATTTGGTGTTTACGTTAAAAATGATAAAGGTAATATTGTAAAAGTTACTTTTGGTGATCCAAATATGTCTATTAAAAGAGACAATCCAGAAAGACGCAAATCTTACAGAGCAAGACATGGCTGTTCAAATCCTGGCCCAAAATGGAAAGCTAATTACTGGTCTTGTAAAATGTGGAGCGCAAAACCAGTTAGCAAAATTACTGGAAGCGAAGAAGAGGTTACTTTAGAAGCAGACATTCAAGCTAAAAACAAAGGTCTTTGGTACAACATTCAACAAAAGAAAAAAAGAATGGGTAAAAATTATCGCCCAGCAAAACCAGGATCTCCAAATCGTCCAACAGAAGAAGCACTTAAAAAAGCGCAAGCAGATGACTACACTAATCAAGATTACAACTGGGATGGAGAAACAGAATTTGATCAAAATCAATTTACTCAAGAAGATCCAACTTTAAATGAAGTAGAAACAATGGACGACCATGATATGGAAGCTCTTGAAATGAGTGAAAGTCAATTGTCAGCAATCGCAGATAAAGCAGAACAACTTCTTGAAGCAATGGCTGATCCAGAAGTTGCAGACGATATATTAGAACCTTGGATTCAAAATAAATTAGCAATTCTTGATGATTATATGGCTACAATTTATGATTATATTATGTATCCATCAAAAGAAGAAGAAATGCAAGATCAACAAAATCCAAATTTAAATCAAAATCAAGCATATTCTATGTTTAATGTTGGAGATAAAGTTAGAAATATTAATGCTATGTGCAAGCATTATGGTAGCGAAGGCACAGTTAAAGAAATTCGCCAACTTCCAGAAGATATGGGTAATGGAATCGTATACGAATGTTCAAATAATGGATCAACTTGGAAAGTTGGTGATATACTTGGTAAAACAGAAATACAACTTCAAAAAATTAGCGAAGCAAAATGGACAAAAGAATACAAAGATAGCATAGATTGCAATAATCCAAAAGGCTTTTCTCAAAGAGCGCACTGCCAAAGTTTAAAAAAGAAATAATATAGAATATACTATAATAACTATATATCATATATAGTGATAATATATCAAGCCACGCAAGGAAGATTATATCCTAAAGTAGTAGATGCAATTTTAAACAATATTCCTTTAGACATAAAATTCACTGAATTTCATTATCATTTATTAGTTGAAGATAATCAATACGAAAATTCAAATAACGTATTGAAAATGATACCTAAAGATGTAAAACATAGTAGATATGATGGATTTTTATATGGCGTTTTTCCTTCAACACAATTAAATAGACGACAAAATGATTTTGTATTTACAATAATTGGACATCCAGTTAAGAAAATATATGATCTTTATGCATATTGGATTTTTACAAGAAAGCAATTTGGACCAAGAGAGGTTAGTTATGTAACAGAAGCTGAAAGAAAAAATCCAGCTAAATTATGGTCTGCAGAAGCAGAAGTTTTTAAATATGGAGAAGATTATTCTTTAGAAAAATACATAGATGAAGTTTTAGAAGGAAAGCAATTCAATATTCAATACAAAGATGTTAAATATCAATTTATTTCAGAATTATTTTATGGACATACAAGTTATAAGGATTTTGATTATGTTGGATCATTTGATAATTTAAAATTGACTTTTGAAAAATTAAGCAAAGTTTTTAAAAAAGATATGCCACATCCAACAGATAATAGAGCATATTCGTATAGTGGAGAACTTTACAGACTAAAAGATTTAGAAAATATGTTTAAAGAAGAAATTAAATTTTATGATCATATATCAAGCAATGGCTGGTAGACTATATCCAAAAGTTACTTACAGCATTTTAAATAGTATACCTAGCATTATGCAAGTAACTGAATTTCACTATCCATATCAATTAATAGACTCAAAATTCTATACAGATGCAGATAATATTATGGAAATGATACCGAGAGATCTTAAACATTTAAGGCATGATGGATTTTTATATGGAGTTTTTCCCACTTGTAATTTAAATAAAAAAAATGAAGATTTTCTATTTACTATTTTAAATCATCCAGTAGATAATATATATGAACTTTATACTTATTGGAAATTTACAAGGAGAGGCGAAGGACCAAGAGTTACAGAAAAAGTCATATGGGATTCACAATCAAAAGAAACTACAATAGAAAAAGGATGGAGACCATTATACACGCCAGAAAGAAAAGTTTACAGAAGTAGCCAAGATTATTCTTTAGAAGAGTATATTGAAAAAATTTTAAATTATGAAATTATTATTTTAGAGTATGGTAATGTACAGTATGAATTTATGAAAGAAATGTTTTATGGTTTTGAAAATATAAAAAATTTTAATTTTATTGGAAAATATAGTGATTTAAATCATTCGTTTAAAAAACTTTCAAAGATTTTTAATTGTGAAATAAAAAATTTACCACATCCATTTTCTAAAAACGATTCAAAAACTAACGCTTATATTGGAGATCAATATAAAAGAAATGAATTAGAAGAATTGTTTAAAAAAGAAATAGAATTCTATAACAACTTAAATGAAATTTTCCCTGAATAAAGAAAACTCTTTAATAAAAGAAGATATAAAAATTGAAGCTTTTTTTGTTTATAAAAACGAAGAAGAAATGAATTATTATAAAAAATTTATAGTGCCAGCAGACTCAAAAAGAGAATGGATGAATGAAGATTCTATTAAGTTTATTTATAATTGTATTCCAGTAGTATCTGCAAATAGTATGGGTTGGTGGATTTTAAATAATCAAGATATAGAAGTCAGATGGAACGGAGGAGCATCAGCATCTGATATAGAGATAAAAAATTTAACAGAAGAAAAACATTACCAATTATGTTCAAGTCATTTTGGTTCTGGAATATTAACTTTTAATATGGCAATTCTTTTCAAAACTCCTTTAGCTTGGGGCTTATGGGTAGGAGGCCCATCTAATATATTTATAGATGGATTATTTGCGTTAGAAGGTATAGTAGAAACAAATTGGTCGCCTTTCACTTTTACAATGAATTATAAAATAACTAGAGCTAATCATTGGATTAAAATACCTAAACTTCATCCAATTTGTAGAATTATGCCAATCCCACTTAATTTAAACGATAAGTCAAAATTAGATTTAAAACATTTAAAAGAAAATTCAAATTTAGAACAAAAACATTTTGAATGGCTTCATGCCAGAAAAAAACATATTAAAGATATGGATGAAGGAAACACTAACGAAAGAATGAATCATTATAAAAATGGAACAGATGTAAAAGGGTGTCCATTTCTTGGAATGCATAAACTTTTATATAAGTACTCTAAACCAAATGATAATATCTAATAAAATTAAATTCTTTGGATTCTACTTCTATAATTCTGATTATAATAAAAAGAATCATAAATTTAATATTCTTTTAATTGGAAACAAAAGTATGGATGGAAGCTTTATTTTAAGCAAATTTGTATCAAGATATGATATTGAAGATAATATTAATTATTCCTATCACGCAATAGATTTAAAAATGCTTCATGAAATATTAAATGAAATTTTTAGTAAAATAAAAAACCCAAAAAATAAATTTATTTTAATGTGTGAAGACGATATAGATATGGATCAAATGACCAATATACTTGACAAATGGAGAAATAATATTATAATATCAAATAAGGAACATATTTAATTTTCCCAAATAGCTCAATGGTAGAGCACCTCGCTGTTAACGAGGCTGTTCTAGGTTCAAATTCTAGTTTGGGAGTTAAAAGCTGGGGCGATGGTTGAGCGGTTTAAAACAGCAGTTTACTAAACTGCCGATGGAGAAATCCATTCGTAGGTTCGAATCCTACTCGCCCCGATAAGAGTGTAATCACTTTTATGAGCGATAAAAATGAAGCTCTTGCAATATGTTCTGAATTTGCAGAAGAATATGCAATTGATGTTAATGATGGTGAAACAATAGTTGTTTATATGGAAAACGAATATGTAAATCAATTAAAAGATATGTTGATTCATAAAAAATACAAGATGTATTCATTTCAAGTATATGCAAATCGAGCATTAGTTCAATTTATTCCAGAAAAAGCAAAAAGTATTTTTGATTAAATACATTTGACAAACATATATATATGTTATATAATATATCATGAATAAAATTAAAACCTTATTATTATCTCTAGCATTTATTTCTATTAGTCTTGCCGATACTGGAACTCAATCAGAAAGTACTCCAGTAGCAGATGGTTTTTTATCTGCTGGTGATGTTATATTTGTTCGCCCAATCTCAACCGCAGCAACTATTGGTGCTTTTGGAATTTTTGCAGTTATAGCACCATTTACTGAAATGGCAGGATGCACAGAAGAGACTTACCAAGGTCTTGTAGAAAAACCTGGAAAATTTTCTTTTGATCGTGACCTTGGCGATTTCAATAAGTAATATTTACTAACAAAAAAAATCCCAAATATATAGACTTGACATAGTTTATATATTTTATATAATAGTTTTATGAGACATCTTTTATCATATATCCTATATATTATAGGAGATTTAATTAGCATAACTACTATGAATTGGGGGAATGGATATGGATTTAAAGCTTATAACAAGATAATGCTATGGAGCGTTGATCTGGATAAAGAAGGCAGAATTTGGAAGCATGTTAAACCCAAAAGGAAAAATAAAAATGTTAAAAAAAATTCTAAATTTTATTGATGGAGTTCTTGAAGAGCAAAAAGAAGAACCAATCTTAGGAACTCTTTACAAGATTAAAGGAGAAGATCTTCCATTTAGATACATTAGATTTACGAATGTGAATTACTCAAATAAGCCAGTATATCATTTTAAGCACCATCAATTAAAAGAATATAAATTTAATGATTTATCAAAAGTTGAAAGAAAAGCTAATCAAAAAGAAATAAATATTTATAATGATATTAAAGATCATGTAAATGAAATTGCAAAAAATTTTAAAAGTTAATTTGTGAACGATATTTTTCCAAATAAAGAACCATTTGCGAAAAGAAAAATGCCAAATAAAGAGTCTATTTGCTAACGAAAAAATCCCAAATATGAATACAAATGAACCAAATAAAGGAGCTGGAAAAGGTGATAAACCTCGAAATTGTTTCTCTGATAGGTTTAAGAAAAACTATGACAGCATAGAATGGAAAAATGAAAATCATAAGTCATTGATTAAAAAAGAATTAAAA
>Ga0214917_10008031_pt1 | contig 10489 bp, 11 predicted proteins | sample LL_1208_BB_MetaG_FD_177983 | JGI IMG/M metagenome (GOLD analysis project Ga0214917, IMG submission 177983) | Freshwater microbial communities from Lake Lanier, Atlanta, Georgia, United States - LL_1208_BB | ecosystem: Environmental > Aquatic > Freshwater > Lake | place: USA: Georgia | collected...
TCGCAATTGTCATCAAGAATTAAAGATCTTTACGGAAACCTTCCCACTCACATTGCTTACATTGAACGTCAGGATCAAGTCCGTCTCCACTAAGACAGCACCCACCGACTGCATACTTTTCGAAGTCGAAGGTTTCGGGGTCTGGCATTCCGTAGATGATCTCTCGGAAAGTGCCGATCTGCTGGCATGAAGGGCAGACCAATAGATTGATGGAACGCCGGCGTCGTTTTGTGGTCATGGATGGAATGTAGCCGCGCGGGCTGACAAATAACTAAGTTCAAAAGTTTTAGGCTGAAGTCATCTTGTATTTGTGAAAGTTATCTTTAAACTTGCTGAAGGAGCGCGTGGAGAAAGGAGGAAAAGGTGATCGGATTTATTGCAGGATTAGGCCTACTCTTTTCATATCTTGGAGCAGCATGGTCGGTTGATACCTCAGAGGACACACTTTTCAGTTCTGGTTTGGGCGGGGCCTTTGCGATTTTAGGTATTCTTGCCGTTGTCGGTATTTTTCTCTTCCCTCGCACAGTTGGCACAGCCTTCACGCCAATGAGTTTTGCAACTCCAATTGCGTTTCTAATCGCATTATTTCGAAATGGATTGGGATATTCACTATTCATACTGGCTGTTGGCGTAGGGGCTTGGCTAGTAACTTTTGTTGTTGGAATTCTGAGACCAGATGCAACATAGTCATAAGCACTTAAGGGTTGCAGTAGGGGCATTTCTCTCAATAGGGCTTCTGTCTGGCTGCGGGGGTGCCACCGAAGATTCACCAGCACAACGGGTTGAAGCCCAGTCAGTTATTGGCACGAATGGTCAATTGATTTCTATTCAATCTGACAATGTTCAAGCAGCTGGTTATGACGTGAACTCAATGACCATGACCGTTCAGTTCAAGAACGGTTACACATATGAGTATTACGGAGTATCCGCAGATCTTTGGAATTCATTTATTGCCGCCCAACCACACCCATGGAGTCAGGTCGGTAATCCACGTTTGGTGCAAGCAGGGGTTCCTTACAAAAGAATTAGATAGTTACTTGTCGCAGCCAATTCCATCCCCGTCACCGTCAAATTTGTGAACGTCCATCCCAATCACCCGAATAGGTGCCAAACCTAACTTCTTGATGTCAGTGCAATCTAGGTCTGGCGGATATTGAGGAATACATCCCTGGTAGTTCGAGTCACATTTATTATTTGATTTTGGAGTTGAAGAGATCTTGGTCGGCACAGTACCAGTGTTTGCAAGTTTACTTGGATCTAATTTTGTATTTGGACACAATTTCCATAATCCAAGTTTTTTGGCTTTTGCATTTTGTGCAGCTTTGAGTAGTTGATCTGAGTACTTACCCTTTTCGCCCCTATGAAAATATGGTGTTGCTGCACCAATTTCTACTAGCCTTAAATTGACGTTTACTTTCCCAACGATCACGTAACGTAGGAGACGATCAAACTGGTCTATGTCGCCTGACACAGGATCTGATTCCAAAGTGATGGTGGATTTTCCAAGGAGGCTGATCAATGATTTTCGAGCTTCAGCCCCGTAACACTCAGCCGGAGAAATCTCAGGGGTATCAATTTGCAGGAATCTGACTTTTTCGCCAGTAGAAATGGTCAAAGTATCGCCATCGTAAACACGAATAACCTGTATGGCTTCCGCACTAGCTGTCGCCACCCCTAGGGCGAGCGTAAGCAGAATGGTCAGGTTAACAAGACGTGTACGCATAACCCCAAGCCTTAAGTGTCTTAGTGAGGGGGACTCCCTATTTGTCAGTGAAAGCATACATAATTATCCACATGCCTAATCGAGAAAACCTCAGCGTCTCTAAAGATGTGCTAGGCGACGCTTCCCTTAAAGGGAATTTTGGCAAGAAACGCTATCGATTCGCAGCAGCTTCTATTTTGATCCTCGGCTCCCTTCTGCTGAGTTCTTGCGGCGGAACTCCAGTAGCGCTACCTGACCCTGACATAAAAATTTATTTGCTAGACCTAACGGGCTCAGGTGACGTGAAGAATCAATTCAGGCTAATTCAAGATGATTTAGCTCAAGATATGACATCAGAGTCCTTGGGTTCTCCTTACACAATGGATGGTCCTTCGCTTACGAAATTCTATTTCGTCGGGACAAATTCGAGAGCACTACGTGAATTCGCTCTTCAGGATCAGCAAGTTGTATACGATCTTTTTCAATATATAGACCAAGAGAATAACAACACTCGAACAGAAAAATTTTGGCGACTTCTCTCTGAAAAATATCAGAATTACATAATCCAAAAATTAGACAGCTCTCAGACAGTAACCAAAGAGCAATGTCTTGGTGAATTCAATGAGATCTTCCTACCAACATGGAGTTCTGATCGAGTTAGAGAGGTCTACTCTAGCTTTATGTGCCGCATGGCTGTTTATAGCCTGTCTAGTTATCAAGAACTTCAGCAATACATTGAGTATCAGTCTATGCCAGAAGTGCAGAAGGCCTCAGATGTTTTCGGCGCTCTTTCAAAAATAGGATCACAGGTTGAAAAATTCCAACAAGAGTTCGTAGGTTCAAAAATCAAAGTGATACTAGCAACCGACGGCGATCACAATTTGGGTTCAAATAGCCCAAGCAACCTAAGAGCAAGAATTCAAGCTGCCCCCGACATCTGCGCGCTTGCTGATGAGTATAGAAATGAGTTCGAGCTAGCGATCCTGAAAGAGAGTAAAAAAGTTGAAATTGACCCACGAGGAATATCTGCTTTAACTAACGGAAATGGTGAGTACCCTCGCAAACTTGAATCCTTCTGGAATTGTTTTTTCCCAAATAAATAAAAATTTAACGTCAATCCAAGGAATAAAAAGGGAGTTCGCATGAAGCATAAGCCATCTTTTCTCAGCAAAGAGAGCAAATGGACATGGAATAAGTTGGCTTCAGAACGTGGGCGTAGGGATGGAAAATCAGAGAAGCCAACGACGGAGTGGGGAGCAAACTCGGTTCCATTCCTCATTGAGCTCTACAAGCGAGCCATGGAACGGGCAAAAATACTTCAAAGCGATACAAGAGTTAATCTCGGGGATGCAATTCGCCAAGCAGTCTCCCGGGATGATCGACTTATCTTTCTGAAGTCGCAAATTAGCTTTCAAAACTCAAAAGCCGAAGGGACCATCAAAAGAGCTAATTCAATCCAAGCGCAAATTGATGGCTATGTAGAGGAAAATCCAGTCGGTCGGTTTGCCCGGCTTCGCGCAATCCCTGATGTCGTTTACTTTCCAGTTCTAATCTTGCTTGCGAGTGGTGAAGTTCTCATCACGGCACCTGCACTCATTGAATTATTCAACGATCTCGAGATTGTTGCTTACATTATTGCTGCTGCTGTTGGACTTCTAACTGTTGTCTTTGCCCATATCTTGGGAATTTCCTTAAAAATGAAATTGGACCGTCACAGACCTCAAGAAGGATGGGTTATCAAATTACTGATTCCACTATCTACAATAGTTTTCATCGCAGTCATTATTCTCGCCGTATTGAGAGCAGGGCAAACCTTAGATAAAATTGCAGACTTCAATGTGGTGACCAGCGATTTGGGAAAGCGAACGTTTCTTTTTGGATTTTTCTTAATTCTACAACTTGCATTTATCGGAGTTGCAGCGATGTTGGCATTCCTGCATCATTCACAACTTGAGCATGAATTAAGAGCTGTAAAAAGGGAATTGAAAGCTTTAGAAAAAGCACGAAAAGCTTTAGTCGATGAATATGACTCGATAGCCTCCCAGAGTTTCTTGTCAGAAGACATAATCAAGGTGGCACGTGAAGAGCTGGTGGCCAGAATTGAAGTCATCGAAAGTAACTATGCTGCTGCTGCAGCTATTTATTGTGATTCAAATATTCATGCACGAAGAGATGCTATTGATGCAGCTCATGTGTCAATGATTCCTCCAAAATTTGACTTCCAGGTGGATACATTTGAAGATCTTATTCACCTCTCTAGTAACTATGGCAGCTCATCGAACAATTCCACAAAAGAATAGAGAAAATCATGCGCACATTTAAGACCATAGGAATTGTCCTCGGAATCTACATTGCTGCCATTTCTGTCGATTTCATGTTGGCCTCAGGATCTCCTGATTACCAAGGGGGCGTCACAGTTCTTGTACTACTTGGCTTCCTTGCATTTATGGCACCTAAAGTTGGTTACCGTTGGTTCGACTGCTTTTTTGCCGCAATTCCTTTTTATGGAATTTTCTTCATATTTCGAATCGCACACCGATTAGCGTTCCTACCTCAACGAGATTGGTCTGAGCGTTCAGCAGCATGAGCTACGTATATATTCTCACTAACGAGGCAATGCCCGGGTATATCAAGATTGGTTTAACCGAGAACCTAGTTTCTGAACGAGTAGTTCAACTTGATAATACGAGTGTTGCACTCCCATTTCAGTGCTACTACGCAGCTCGAGTAGACGATCACCGTAGAATTGAACGAGCTCTACATACAGCTTTTGGGGACTTTCGAGTGCGACCAAATAGGGAATTCTTCAAAATGGATCCCTATAAAGTGAAAGCAATCCTTGAGGTACTCGCACTTGAAGACGTAACACCAAAGAACGAGTTGGTAGCAACAGCTGAGGATTCACAAGCACTACGAACTGTTGGTATAAAGGCAGGTCGGTTTAGATTTTCCTCTGCTGGTATCCCGATCGGAGCGACACTGAATTTTGTAAAAGATTTAAATTTGTTTGCAACAGTTGAAGAGGATAGCTGGGTAGTTTTCGCAGGAGAGAAGCACAGCTTGACCACAGCAGCCCTTGAAGCACTAAAAAAATGTGGCTATAACTGGAGCTCTGTACAAGGCCCAGAGTATTGGCTCTATAACGGGGAATCAGTTGGAAGTTTGAGAACTAGACAACGTGAGCTAGAAGATAACTCAGAGCAAAACTAAGCCGAAGCTGCAACCACTGCTCGAAGATATTCTTCTGACTTCTGAGACATTTTTTTCGCCTCAGTTTCAACTTGGTCACATATTGCAAAAAGCTCCTTGATCTTTTGCACCTTTCTTTCCTGTTCCGAAAGACTAGGGAAAGAAATGATCAATTCCTTTAATTTACCAAGATTTAACTCCTGTTGGTTCGTGCTCCCAGTTGTCGAATCTAAGACTGTGCGTTGAACATCAGGGGATCTTGACCAATAGTACAAAAATTCGTGATTAATTCTTGAGGTTCGAAGAACCGTCACGTGCGAGTCTGCTACGAATCTTTGCTCAGATATACCTGATTCAAAAATAGCAGTCCTACCGACCGTGCCCGTCCCAGTTGAATTCCAAAGTAAATCACCATTCTGTAAAAATCGTTCGGGCGAGTATCCATCCAAGCTAAGGTCATCAATAAATCTTGACGGCTCTGGATCAAATGAACTCCAGCGAACACACTTTTGCGAAACAACTAGACAGGATCCAACTGAAGCGTACTTTGGACTCTTTCCACGCTGAATGTATTCACAGACTTCCCTCAAAGGCAGAGAGGTCCAATTCGAATTTTTTTCGTGTTTGTTCGAATCATCAGTTAGAAAGCTTTTCATCTCAATCTCTAGAATCAAAGAGCGAAGTAGGTCAACGCCTCCAGAAGTTTCTGAAACCACATCCCAGTTCTTCTCAATGAGTTTCCAGGCGGACTGAAATTCGTCTTGAGTTTGTGAGTTTGAAATAGCATCTACAACTGATTTGCGAACTGAAGTACTTAATGAATTGTTCTTGATAAGACAATTTTCTAATTGATCGCATGTGTCAAGTAGTTGTGAAACTTTGCCAACAATTCTCTTTTGCTCCTCTATTGATGGTAAATTTATTTCTAAAGGTCGCAAACGACCCAGAGAGATATTTGCGATATTGGTTGTTTGTGTGGAGCTATCAATCAGTTTCTCTTTTATTGCAGGAACTCGAAGATGAATCATTAAAAATTCGGGGACAACATTCTGTCCGCATCTGATCGTTGCGATGAAGCCTCCCAGAGTACAACGAATATCATCTCGGGTGACGAGGCTTACTTTCCCAACAAGCTCTCGGCTATTTGCCATAGAAATTAATATGTCATTAAGCTTAATGTACTGGTTATCATTCTTTACATAGGCTTCCGGCACATACAGTAAATCGTCCCAATCAACTAGATCTTGGACATTGGTTGTACGAAGACAAACGATTCGCTCTTTGCCTGGTTCACGAAACTTGGCTGAAGACGGAAACGTGATTCCTCGAATAATTTCAACCTCTTCTCCTAATGTACTTTTAGTCCATGAATCAGGCTTTGAAGATGACATAAACCCATTTACTGCTTTGGTCAAAATTAAGTCTCTAAGATGCTTGAACCCATTTGGAGATCTAATTACTAGTGAAAAATTCTCTAGAATATCTACATTATTCGATTTAATCATCTAAGGATTCCTTCAAATTAACTTTTAACTCATTCTTTAAGCGATTTAATATTTCGAGTGATTCGTGATACTGCTTTAGTAATAATTCAGGGTCATCGTGTACTTCAATTGGAGCATTTGGATTCTTTATATCGAGATTGTAATTATTTTCTGCGATAACTGACGCAGAAACTTTCCAAGCCTGCTCAGTCTCTACACGGTTACTCCACCATCTCTTCTCAGTATCAAATTCTGCGAGACGCATCGGCTTAGTTTTGTTATATGCCTTAGCGCCTTCTGGAAGCTTGTGCTCAAAGTACCAAATTTCTTTCGTAGGTTCACCCTTTGTTAGGAAGAGGACGTTCGTTGCTATATTTGTATAAGGGGAAAAAACGGATTTTGGCAGTCTTACTATTGTGTGGAGATTACAGTCCTCCATCATTTTTTTCTTAATCTTGGTCTTCACTCCTTCCCCAAATAACGTACCATCTGGCAGAACTATCGCAGCCCTTCCACCATCCTTAAGAAGTTCCATAACAAGGACTAGGAAAAGGTCTGCCGTCTCCTTTGTTCTAAATTCTGCTGGAAAATTGTTCTCAATTCCATCTTCTTCTACCCCGCCAAAAGGAGGGTTGGTAATAATTACATCAACTTGGTCACTTTTGCCATAATCTCTGAGAGGCTTTGCAAGTGTATTACCATCGATAATATTTGAAGGAACTTCGATTCCATGTACCATCATATTGGTCGCACAGAGAACATGGGGCAAGGATTTCTTTTCTACTCCTCGAATACTATTTTTCAGTATTTTAAGTTCGGCGGGCGTTTTAACCTGCTTTTTCATGTGCTCGAAGGCACCCGTTAAAAATCCACCGGTACCACATGCCGGATCCAAAATAATCTCATTTATCTGAGGATTTAACATCTCAATAGCAAACTGAGTAACAGCTCTAGGCGTGTAATACTCACCAGCATTTCCAGCACTTTGTAAATCCTTCAATATTTGTTCGTAAATTTCGCCGAACAGATGGCGAGTCTCGACGGAGTTGTAGTCAATATCTTGATTAATTTTGTTAATTACTTGTCGCAGTAATGTTCCATTTTTCATGTAATTATAGGTATCATCAAAAACGCTCATTAATAATTTTCCACGTTCTCGAGCTTGCCCTGATAAAGATGAAAGATCAATCTCCTTTAGTTGAGGAAATAATTTATTGTTTACGAAATCGATTAAAGCATCACCGGTCAATGCATTTTTTCTTGCAGCGTTTTCATTAGCCCATGAGTCCCATCGCAATTCTTGTGGAATCGGTGACCTATATTTTGAATCCTCTAATTCGGTCTCGAGTTCGAAGTCACTTGAAATTTTAAGGAAGAGCATCCAACCCAGTTGACCAATACGTTGAGCATCACCGTCGACGCCAGTATCCTTCCTCATGATGTCTTGAAGTGCCTTTATGATGTTAGACAGTGACATTTTTCTCCATTAGTTAGGCAGATGTCGCGTAGATCGCGGTTTCAAGTTTTTGTACAGCTTCTAGATAATTATCACGACCACCAAAACTTTTCACGATTTCAATTGGAGTACCAATCTGAGTGAATGGATCTAGCCTTAAGACGTCTATCTTTTCTATAGTTTCTAGTCCTTGGTCGGCATATTTGTCGAGCAGGATTCCAAGCACTTCACGTGCCTTTTCTTCATACATCGAGAAGACGTTGCGCTTTTTGACACCTTCGGCACGTTCCTTTCTTGTTAAAGGTGGTTGATCGAATGCGATGTGACAGATGAGATCGAATGGATCAATGTCCCGACTGATTGAGTCCTCCAGCGCTTCGAGAATGACACCTCTTTCAAGTAGTTCATCGAGAATTATTTGCTTGCGTTCGGTCCCATTCCAACGTTTACGGAATTGATCGAGAGACTTGAATTCTTGGCCCACGGCCTTGCGGGTGAAATCCTTCAGTGACTCGGTAATTAGTTTGCCGTCCTTGTCGTAGTACTGAACACGTTCGGCAATGATTTTGAACTGTACGCCACTAACCACGAAGCGAATTGTTGGTTTCGGATCAATAATTGGAGGGTCAACTGGACCCACAATTACTGTTTCGATGTCTGTGTCTTCATTGTCAGATCCTGGCTCAGTTGGGACTTCAGTAACTTTGCCCGTTTTATCTATATCTTTAATAGAAATCGCTGGGCCATCCCAATCGGGGTCAGCAAAGAGTTCGGTTGCCTTCTTGAAATCAATGATGGTGAAGAAATACTTGCCATAATCTGGGCGCAGCCTTGTGCCACGACCGATTATCTGCTTGAACTCAGTCATCGATTGGATTCTTTGATCTAAAACAATTAACTGGCAAGTTTGCGCATCTACACCTGTAGACATAAGTTTTGAGGTAGTTGCAATTACTGGATATGGACGTTTCGGATCAATGAAGTTATCCAGTTCATTCTTACCTTCTTCATTATCACCCGTAATTCTCATAACATAGCGAAGATCCTTTGCAACCAGATCGGCATTGAGAGGATCGTTTACTAAGGCTTGTCTCATGCGTTCCGCATGATCGATATTGCTACAGAAGACTATTGTCTTGTTCATTGGATCTGTGCTGTGGAGGAATTCACTAATCTTGTGCGCCACTACTTTGTCTCGCTCAGGAAAAATAATCTCTCGATTGATGTCTACTTGGTTATAGGTTCTATCCTCGATGACATTTCCTGAGTCATCAACCATTCCTGATTCTGGACGCCAGCCTTGTAAATCAAGATCTAGGTCCACACGAATTACTTTGAATGGCGCAAGGAAGCCATCGTCGATTCCCTGTTTAAGAGAATAACTATATACGGGCTCTCCAAAGTAACCAATATTTGAGACATATTTAGTCTCTCTAGGTGTCGCTGTCATACCTATCTGAATCGCTGAGTCAAAGTAGTTAAGAATAGTTTTCCATGTCGCATCATCTGCGGCGCTACCTCGATGGCATTCATCGATGACTATGAGATCGAAGAAGTCTGGTGGAAATTTATTGTAGATCGGCTCTAAATCTTCGCCACCCATAATAGCTTGATAGAGGGCTAGGTAAATCTCATAAGAAGTATCAACCTTGCCATTATCTCGATCGACAAGGCTTCGATTAAGTTTTGTCATGATGCTGCCGAAAGGTTTAAAGTCATTAATCATGGTTTGGTCGACCAAAATATTACGATCTGCTAGAAATAGAATTCTCTTTGCTTTTCCAGTTTTCCAAAGTCGCCAGATAATGTTGAAGGCAGTACGAGTTTTACCTGTTCCAGTTGCCATGGCAAGAAGAACACGTTTCTGTCCACGAGCTATCGCTTCGATACTTCGGTTAACGGCCAATTGCTGATAGTAGCGAGGTGGTTCATCGGACATGTATTGATAGCTAGGACTGGTTACAAGGTTTTCGCTGGCTAGCTCAAGTCCCTTCCAAACTTTGTAGCGACTCCATAATTCTTCTGGAGTCGGGAACTGGTCAAGAGAAAGAATTGTTTCGATCTGGTCGGCATTTCCAGTTTTGTCATGGAATAAGAAGCCATCTCCATTAGATGAAAAAACAAAGGGGATGTCTAATGCAGCTGAGTAATCAAGACCCTGTTGCATACCCGCCCCAATTGAATGGGTGTTGTCCTTGGCTTCGATGATTGCGATTGGAATATTAGATTTGTAAAAGAGTATGTAGTCCGCTCGTTTTTGCTTTCCACGGGCGACTAGCTCGCCACGGACAATTATTCGCCCCGCCGTAAAGGCATACTCACGGCGCCATCGCGTTTCATCCCACCCTGATACAAGTAGAGCGGGAGAGATGTAACGGTCGCAAATGTCAGATTCGCTGAGGGACTTTTTGTTCAACTTAATCCCTCCGTTAATCGACCTTTAGTATTACTCACTGCGAGCTTAATCTTACTGAGGGCACTGACAAAAGAGACTTTTCAAGAGGGTTACTTACTTTTTAGGGCCGGACTACCCAATAAACACTCTCCCCATCCCTCTCCAAGATCCCGTACTCGATCATGTACCTGCGTAGCGCAGCTGTGTCTGCGTGGTACCTGGCAATGATGAGGTTGAGTTCCTTCTCTGGGTACTTGGTATCA
>Ga0214917_10008032_pt1 | contig 10487 bp, 8 predicted proteins | sample LL_1208_BB_MetaG_FD_177983 | JGI IMG/M metagenome (GOLD analysis project Ga0214917, IMG submission 177983) | Freshwater microbial communities from Lake Lanier, Atlanta, Georgia, United States - LL_1208_BB | ecosystem: Environmental > Aquatic > Freshwater > Lake | place: USA: Georgia | collected...
TCTTCAACGATTTCCAATCAGATGCTTGGACCTCTTTCCACTTCACCACCTCCCCTTTTCCCTTTTCGGGTCGATCCCCAAACCCAGGCCCCCTCAACCACTGAGCCGTCATCGTTGTGCAGGGATCCCCTTCCCACGTGAGAATCAATGTTTTTGGAATATCCCCCGCCTGCCCCAAAGCGCAAACAAGCAGAAACCCAAAAATGGCGCAGTAACGTTTCATCCGTTCTTTCTAGAGGCATTAATCCAAAAGCCAAATCGGTTAGGCAACATTTTTAGAACACCAAATTTATCGGGCCGCGTCAGACCTACGAAGCTCCTCCGCAAAGCGGGCTAGAAGCAAAGTAGTGCCGGGATGGGCGCTTTGCTTTGGTGGAATCCGGGAGGCTGGAGGCGGAAAGTGGAGGGTCGCGCTCTGCCTATGGTTTTTTCACCTTCCACCTGCCCCCTTCCACTTGGTTCTTCCGCCAGGCCTCGGTGCTACGGGGTTTGGTTGAGGACTGGGAGATTAAGACCGCCGGCGACGCATCATCGGCAAATCAAAGATAAAAAAGGGCATAAGAAACTAATGTTTTATGATCTTGGATCAAAAGACTCACAGCATTTGTGATTGAATAACACCGGCAGATCAGACTGCTCGCTTCTCAGGATCCCGAGTTGATCCATATAGGAACCCGCGTTTGGCAAAAGGGAGAGTCGGTGACAATGGCTATGAAAACTCGTAGGCATTTCAAGGACCCGGAAGATGCTATTCGACTGGATGACATAGGAGATAATCCACTGCTGACAGGCATAGTGGGAAAAGTTTTTCGCCCAAAACTGGTGCTCGTGATTATAGATCTCCAACAGCTTTCGAATCGTTGTTGTTCTGGCGGCATAGACACCCGTATTAAAGATTTTTTTGTTTTTCATTTTTGACCGGTGTTGGACTACGAAAGTTGGAGCCCCACCTATTTTAATTGCCTCGTCCTCAAGGCTTTCTTCCCGATGTTCATTGATTCCAACATAGAAGTCCCCGGATTCGAGCTTTCCCAGAAAGTCCATTTCAACCTGCGATAACGGCCTTTGCATTCTCATGTCGGCATCTGTAAAGACCACGACTGGGTCGCCCGCCATTTCCTCTTTTTTGAGAACCTTGATAAACTCCCCATGCTGGATGCAATGAATTTTACTCTTTTGCGTAACGCCTCCGTGAAACAAGAACCTAATTCCCATCTTTCCTAAGGTTCCGGTTAAGAGCAGAGCGAAAAGATGTCGCAGTGCCAGCGACTTTTTTCCAAAATCCCAAACGACTATAAGTATATTTTTTTTGCATTCTGAATATCGATTTATGGATTGAAAGTAGTTCTTGGACTTCTTGATATAATCCAGGGTTACTGCCGTCATCAATATGATGTTGTTTTTCTGGCTAAGCATTGTTCTTCCTCAAAATGAAGTTGGTGGCCGCAAGTCTCGCCTCCCTGATCACCACCTCCATATCCATATACCGGTAATTGCCAAGCCGACCATGAAATGAAACACCGGATAAAGACCTTGCTTGCTGTTGATACTTGTCGAGCACGACAAGATCTCTCTCCAGTCTTTTCGGATAAAAAGGAATGTCTCCTTCCTTTGCTTCTTTGGGATATTCCCGGAAAGCGATCGTTTTCGAATGGGATTCCCATGGCGCCAGATGCTTGTGTTCAAGAATGCGGGTAAAGGGCGTTTCTCGAATAGGATAGTTCATGACTGCATTTCCCTGATAGTCACCGTTCGCCACTATTTTTTCGAATTCTAATGTCCGATACCCCAGCATTCCCTGAGAATAGTGAAAGAATCGGTCGATTGGCCCTGTCCAGAAAACATGCTGGTAGTTTGGAGATATTTGATCGGCAAGTACCGAAGTATTTAGATGTAGATGGATTCGCGGATGCTCCAGGATGTTTTGAATTACATTTGTATATCCTTCTACCGGAATCCCCTGAAAGGCCTTATTATAGTAGTTGTCGTTATAATCGAATCGAATCGGCAGCCGGTTGAATATCGACGACGGTAAGTCTTGGGGACTGCACCCCCACTGCTTATACGTGTACCCTTTGTAAAAGGTCTCATACAGCTCTTTCCCAATCATCTTCAGCGCCTGTTCTTCAAAGTTCCTAGGCTCATGGTTGGTTTTGACTCCCAAGCGGCCAACAAACACCCTGGCCTCTGCCGGATTCATGGTCTTTCCGAATAGTTGATTAATCGTGTGTAGATTAATCGGCAGTGAAAAGATCCCTTGTTTGGTAACAGACTTTACCCTGTTCACGTAGGGGATAAACCTTCCATATCGATTGACGTAATCCCACGTTTCACGATCGTCCGTATTAAAGATGTGGGGTCCATAGGCATGAACCATGATTCCAGTATTTTGATCCCTCTCTGTATGACAATTCCCACCCAGATGATCCCGCTCCTCCGTAATATCGATTTCACAGTCCATCTGATCAGCGAGTTCACGTGCGATCACCGCTCCTGAAAATCCGCTGCCCACGACGAGAAGCTTCATTGACTCACTTTTTTCCCCTGCTTGAAAAGGGCATTCCGTTCTAATGAATCTCGCTCACCACACATGAGAACTAGGATGCCAAACGCACAGGCTCTACTCCAAAAGATTTCTTGTTCAGATCCCGTCTCTCCCCTTTTTTTCCGCACACCGGAACAGGCTCCATCGCATTTCCTTCGGTGATTGTGATCGGGCCTCTGATGCAGCTACAATTTCCATCTGGCGTACTTCTGCAAGAGATATCGTTTTTTTGGAACACCAACCACAAAGTTGGCGTGGAAGATATATGGCTCAAGAGTATGCGTCAGCTGAGTGTCTTTGTCATCATTTGTGAAAAGTTTGTAACCCAATCCGTTTGGGAAGAGATTTTCCGAAAGCACATATACGAGCCGATGGAAATATCGGCTGGTTTGATGGAGTCGGTTTAATGCCTTCTGATCGCATTCAAGGGCAGGCAGGGATGCAGATCTTTTAAACTTTTTTGCAAGAATGCCGATATAGTAGCGCGAGACCACGCCCGATCGAATTGAAACAAAACCAAAACATAATGTCTTTCGGCTGACGGATTGAGCCTCGCTCTGAAACGCGAAGGCATACTTCGTGTGAATCTCATTCAGATGGGGAATGGGATTACGCAACCAGGCTACATCCAGATCACTATAGATGACATGTCTATAGGCATGGAGGTTTCGGTGGATGAAAAAAACCTTCTGGTGCATCAGTTGGTTAAAACAGGGGGTAGCGTAATCGTGGCTACCGGCTATCGAGCTAGGTATCTCATCTAGCCCCTTTTCGACATCCACATAGATCGCTAACTTATATTTTTTGATCAGTTCGAGTAGCTCATCCTCATCTCGGGATGCAGCCATGATTCGCACCTCGCAACCTGATAGTGAAATATCCACCAGGTTCTGAAGCAGGTTTTCAAGGAATTCCTTAAAACCGGAGGTATACATAAGAAGCAATGCTGTATTTCTATTTTTCATTTGACCTGTTGAAAAGATGATTCCTGTACTCATCCAGAGAGACCCGCTGATGCGCATATTGAAATAAGCGGTACCTTAATTCTTGAGGCATCGGGAAATACATGACGAGGAACTCAAGAGTTTGTATTTCCACTTTGGGCAGAATGATATCCCAAAGAACCTCCCATGCCCCAAACGCATTGCCAGAATTACTCATCACCTCTCGGTTTTTTCTCAAGCGAGATTGAATCTTCTCGAAGTCAGGATTTCTACCAAAGAGTTCAGATAGCCCTTCCGCATGGATTCGTTTTTCTGCGATTGCAAAGCCCCTGATATAACTCCTTGTGGCAGCATGGTGATGCCCGATGAAGCGCTCCATCTCATGGGTTAACCCTGTAGAGTCTACGGTGGCAATGCTCACTTGGTTTTTAGCAAGAACGGCCGATAAAAAAGGCGGCGCAAACTGCTCGTATTCCGGGATCAAAGGACCGTGCCTCTGAAACACTTTCTTTTGAATCAGAAAAGCCCACCTGCTTAGAAAGACGAAGTTGTGGCAGGTTGCCCTTTTTTGAATAGTTTCCTGAAACCATCGGTCGATGAGTTTTTCAAAGGCTGAATTATTTGTATTTCGCGCGCTGGTATTGATTACCTGTTGCCCGCTGTTCTTTTCAGCAAATCCCTGAAGTTGCATGAGAAAAGATTCATCCGGATAAACATGTCCTTCAACGAAAAGCATGTTTTCAAACTTGCTCCGCTCGGCGCATTGATTCCATATGGCATTGTCGTTATCGGCGCTATCGACTTCGAAAAGGATATCCTGTTCTCGCAGAAGTGCGTAGACTTCCCTTGACTCCGATGGCAGCAGTTTTTTTGTCCCGACCACCAACTGAAAGCTGGCGGGTGCAATCCTTGCCGAATCCACCCATCGGGCCAGATTTTTTGCCAACTGCCCTGTTTTTAGGTCATAATTTGGATATAAAATACTGATCCCTAGGCTCACCTTTTGATTTTGCCATGCTAGACACTGTTTTCCATAGCCTTTTTTTTCTTCCTGTCGGATTCTCGGTCTTCAGAACATCAGATCCCATCGCTTTGCGATTCACCGTGAGACCGAATAATCCACAAACCTTAGGGGTTTGTTGCCCAGTTTTAAATGTGCCAAGTGTTGGTAGTATGTATAGAGTTTCAGATTTAAGATTATGAAATGATTCAGGCACCATGCGAGATAAACGAACTCATCCTAGCCGCAGCAGGAACATTACGATCATGGTTCCCGCCTATGAATGTGCTGCGCATCTTAAAAACCATTCCTTTTCACTGCGTAATTATCGAAACCTTGGATGTCAGGTACTCTGGGTCGCGTCTCCCTCACCAGATGGCACGGATAAGGTCGCTCAGCAAATCTGCAACGAGACGGGTGACCAGTTTCTGCTTTCCCCGCCGGGCCTTTACGAATCATGGAACTTCGGCATTGCGCGGGTAAAGACTGAGTTCGTAGCGATATCAACCATTTCGGACACATACATCAATGAAGACCTTTTCATTTTAGAAGATCTTCTTAACGCCTTGTCAGCCGACATATGCTTTACACCGCCTGCGGTGATAAAGTTATCGCACAAGGAAATTTCGGAGCTTAATACTTGGCCTATTTTCAGGTTCGCCGATTATTTTGCTCCTTTTTCCAACAAGATCTGTCCTCAAGATTTGCTTACTGCGGTGCAACTGTCTTCCGGCTTGTCCTGTGTATTAGGATCTTGGGCCAGTATCCTTGCCCGAACGTCCGTCCTTAAGAGTTTCCCCTTTCCTACCAACTATAGTCACTATGGGGATGCTGCATGGTTCTATAAAAACCTCTTAAGCTTGAAGTTTGTTTTCAAGGCAGATCCGATTGCTAGATTTCGCTGTCATGACAAACCCAACTCGCGTCAACTCAATCCACACTTGGCATATTTACAATGTAAAGAATTGCAGAAAAAACTTATCCAACGAGCTCACAAAAAAGGTGGAATCATTGAAGACTTTCTTTATCTCTACAGAAGTTATCGTGTGGTGTTGCATAAACTAAATAAAACTAGAGGCAGGCACCCAAGAAGGTTCTGGTGGATAAATCCGAAAGCTTGGCTCCTAAGGTTTTTAACACGCCAAAAAAATGCAAAGCTTAAAGCTTTGTCGTCCTTTCTGGGTTATTAAGATGAACACACTAACTTTTCCTTGTTTGCACATAAAACCGATAAATGCGATTCATAACTAGGATACGCCTAGGTATCGCATATTTACTTTAGTTTTATTCTAACGATCAGCCTTAACGCTTGCGACAACATGTCTAATTTCACGTTTTCCCGAGAAAGTCATTGCTCTTTCGTAGTGAACTCAAAAACGGGATCATCCCAACTTTTCCTAACCCCTGCGAGGCGCTTCGTGCCCCCCAAGGTGAAGGACGAGTGGTTGGAAGTGGCATGAAGATCCGATCGCACGTTTTTTATGCACTTCACCTCCGCCAAACATTACAAGATCTCAAGGCTGAAGGTAGCTGAATGGGCTTTCAGACCAATAATCTATTCTAGGAGTTTTTCCAGTTCTTGGCGATTAGCATCGATACCACCCCAAGACCAAAATTGTCTTACCGTGCGCTTGTCTTGTGCAGGATATCTCCAATCAAACTTATCTCTATGGTGCTTCCAAGCAAAGGCCCCAAGAGTGTTGTACTCGCTGAACTTTCGCTCAGGCCGGGTGGCAACAAAAGTGTCGAAAGGCATTTTATGCGTAGCCTGAAGGAAATCTCTCATCTCTTTGTATATCCACCTAGGATAGATATGAGGTGGGCGACGCATGAATTCAAATTCGGGCTTCCAGCCTAAGGCTTCTTTTACGATGGGTTGCCAAGGGCATTTACCGATCTTTTCGTATGGCTCGTAGTACATGATCGCTTTGCCTTGGTGAATGAAATTCTTTGGGGATACGTCGTGCAACCAGACAGTATCGGAATCGATGTGGCAGATGAAGTCGGCATCAGAGTAGAGATCAGCGCTTAGCTTGGTTACTTGCTGGCCCAAATAATCCTCTGCGTACCTAGGACAGATATGCACTTTCTCCAAAGTAAGATGATTCAGCTCGTGCTGGTCACCGTGAGGTACGACAATATGGATCTGACGAAATCCCTTGGCTGACTTGGCACAGGACTTGAGACAGTAGGATAACCACTCAAAATCTTTCTTATAGCTACGGATGAATAGGTCTACAGAGGCTTGCATAAAAGATCGTATTCGGGACCTTCCTCGGGCGGGAATGATTGTAATTCGTACCCAAGTTCCGATCGTAGATAAGTGATTAATGAGATCGGTGATTCGCCTCGTTGTTGTAAAGCGTGTTCGTTGAGCTCAATCCACACAGCTAACCGATGCTTTGCTATAGATTTCTTAGCTCTCTTCAAAGCTTTTAAGAGTTATCTCCGCAGCTCTTCCCTAGCGAACTGAAAATCTGGCTTAAATCCCCCACTTCCCTAAACCCATACGCCAGAGGGGGTTTTTCGGGGCTTTATTCATCGGGCCGCCGGGATGGGCGCTTTGCTTTGGTGGAATGCGGGAGGCTGGAGGTGGGGAGTGGAGGGTCGCGCTCTGCCTATGATTTTTTTCACCTTCCACCTGCCCCCTTCCACTTGTCTTCGGCTTCCGTACTACGGACTTTGTTGGGGATTGGTGGCGGGCTGAAGAAATTACTGCACTACTATTTTGCCTTAATCTGTTCCAAGCGTCGCTTTGCAAACCAATCCCCCTGCTCAGCCGACTTAGTGTACCACTTCACCGCTTCCTTCTCATCTTGCTTCACACCTGTTCCTGCCCTGTAACAATTGCCAAGATTATATTGGGCATCCGCATCCCCCTGCTCGGCCGCCTTTGTATACCACTTCACCGCTTCTTTTTCATTTTTGGTAACGCCAATGCCGTTTGAATATAAACTTCCAAGATTATATTGAGCGTCCGCATTTCCTTGATTAGCCGATTTAGTTAACCAGATAGCTGCTTGCTTAGAATCTTTAGCGACGATTCCCCCAAGGTAGTACTGCGAACCAAGATAGGCTTGTGCTGCTGCGTCCCCCTGCTCAGCGGCCTTCGTGTACAACTTTAATGCTTCCCTCTCATTTTTAGCTATACCATTTCCCTTTTCATAAATCGCTGCCAGGTTGACTTGAGCATCTACACGATTCTGCTCCGCCGCCTTCTTATACCACTTCACAGCTTCTTTAAGATCTTGGGTAGTGCCGATACCTTCGGCGTAACAAAAGCCAAGGCCACATTCTGCCAACGCTTCCCCTTGATCGGCTGACTTGCTGAACCATTTCACTGCTTCCTTCTCATCTTTCTCCACTCCTTTCCCATTCAAGAGACAATAACCAAGACCATATTGGCCAAACGCTTCCCCCTGATTAGCTGACTTGGTGAACCACTTTACTGCTTCCTTTTCATCTTTCACAATTCCTGTCCCGTTTAAAAATCCCCATCCAAGATTACTTTGGGCACCCGCAACCCCCTGCTCAGCCGACTTAGTGTACCACTTCACCGCTTCTTTTTCGTCTTTCTCCACGCCTGTTCCATTTGCATAGCACCATCCAAGATTGCATTGTGCCACCGCATCTCCCGCTTCTGCCTTCGAAACTAATTCTGGCGAGAAGGTAGGCGCCTTTTTTGCACACCCAGCCATTATCATTGCTGATAAGACAACAATTCCAGATAGACTTTTCATTGGATTAGTATGGAAGCGTTATCGCCGCCGTTGCAAGAATCGATAAAGCCATCGCTCTTCCGTAGCAAACTGAATCTGGGTTAATCCCCTATTTACCTAAACCCATACGCCAGAGGGGGTTTTTCGGGGCTTTATTCATCGGGCCGCCGGGATGGGCGCTTTGCTTTGGTGTAATGCGGGAGGTTGGAGGTGAAAAGTGGAGGGTCGCGCTCTGCCTATAATTTTTTTCACCTTCCACCTGTCCCCTTCCACTTGTCTTCGGGTTCCGTACTACGGGTTTTGTTGAGGATTGGTGGCGGACTGATTTTTACGAGTCCGTCAATCTACTACGGACGGAAGCGAATAGCCTTTTCTTTGGGCCTTACCGATGGAATCATTCGGCTTTCCATTGCTCGGTTATGTCGAGCCTGGCCTTTATTGATCTTTTGCAATAATATCTCGATACTGTTGTCAGGCGCACTGGTTGAAGGCCCCTCAGCAGCGGGAACTATATATTTTGCCATAAGTTCAGCAAAAATAGATCCCTCATTAAATTTTTCAGGCTCAAGGCATCCTGTCATTGTTACCACCAGACCCAGTTCTGGTTGAATAGCTATTCTTTGACCTTTCCAGCCATTCGCCTCAAGAAAGGCTTTTCCTGACCCATAATTCTGCTGCCACCAATACCACCCATAATTTGATGGCGCCCCATCACCAGCATTGCTGATGTATGGTTGAAAGATTGTTTCAACCCACTGAGAAGAAATAACCTGCTTATCCATCCATTTTCCTTTTTGTAAAATGGTTATTCCTATTTTTTGCATATCTACTGGTCGGAGACGTAAGCCATAACCACCCATGTTAATCCCAGTTAAATCCTGATGCATCCATTCCATATTCCTGCATTCCAGATCCTTAAATAGCGTTTGGCATCCGTAGTCAAATGCAGATAACTGGGTCTTGTAAGAAAGCACACCAGAAGCAAGAGATGGTGTTTCGTCATTATATAGAAAGTCCGTCCCTATATTTTTTAATAATGGCATCCCGAGAGTGAATTCAAGGTAGTTTCTGGCCTTAAGATAATTGCTTTGCCTTTCAATAGCGCTTGAACTCATGTCTCTGGGTGGGTCTGGGGTGTTTAGGGCTGACATGCCCATCACGTTTTTTAGGTTAACTTTTTCAAAGTCTTTAATATCCATTTTGTTTTTAAAGAGTTTTGCTGGCGCTAAATCAGATATTGGAGTCGTCGTGCTTGGTATTTTCCCTTGATCAATAGCGATACCAACAAGGGTCGAAAGGACACTTTTTGTCACCGACATGAGATAGTGACTTTCGTCTGATTTTATTTGGCCTGTATAGAGCTCAAATACGAGCTTTCCGTTTTTGGATATTAAAAGAGAAAAGATCGGTAGTCGTTGGTCGTGTTCAATTCTTTTTGCTAAATCTAGTAACTTTACCTCATCCATTCCCTCCTCGGAGGCCTTTCCTACCGGAATTTCAGATTGCTCGCATATGCCTCGGCAACACGTGGCCAAAATAATGACTGTTAATAGTAATTGTTTAAATAACATCAGTATGATGATCTTACTAACCATCGCTCTTTTGTGGCGAACTGAAAAATCGGGTTAATCGACTACTCCCCTAACCCCATCGGCCAGAACGAGTTTTTCGGGGCCTTAATCATCGGGCCGCCGGGATATTGGCCCCCGCACACCCACCCCTAGCCCAATCCTCTTTCGCCTCCGGCTGTATTAGATTGGCACCCCTCAATTTTTCTTCGAAAAATTATCGGGCCGCCGGGATTTCGCCCCCTACACCACCCCCGCGCAATCACATCACCCGCTCCGCGGTTTTGTTGAGGATTGGCGCCCTCGTGAATTCGGTTCAACTCAGGAACCCGATGCGATGGAAGCGGATCCCTCCGCCGAATTCACATCGGGCCGCCGGGATTTGAACCCGAGATTTCCCATTCGCCATAAGCTGTGCGAATTCAGGTCTGTTCGCCGCGAGCGAGTTATGTGCCCTGTGCCCCGATTCCAATTCGCTACAAAAACCGGGTACTCCCCAATTTTTTGAGGATTGATAGCGGACCGAAGAGAAGAAATCGGAAGGACTTGAAGCCACACCTTATTTGTCATTTGTGACGACAAGGCCTCTGCAACCCCCTTTACTATTCCATATTTTTCTAAATTCCTCTTCACTTAGGATTCGTATCCCCGGTGAATCTATATTCGGGTCGGTTATAATTATCTTTTTGGCTTTTTCATCATATCCGCTGA
>Ga0214917_10008033_pt1 | contig 10487 bp, 10 predicted proteins | sample LL_1208_BB_MetaG_FD_177983 | JGI IMG/M metagenome (GOLD analysis project Ga0214917, IMG submission 177983) | Freshwater microbial communities from Lake Lanier, Atlanta, Georgia, United States - LL_1208_BB | ecosystem: Environmental > Aquatic > Freshwater > Lake | place: USA: Georgia | collected...
ATCCCGAGTCCGCCGAGCTTGCCTCGCCCCTCGATCTGCGGCGCGAGCCGCCGGCCGTGCGCGGCGCCGCGTCGCGACCGTCACGCAAGGCGCGCAGGAGCCAGCCGTAGCATGTCGCCCATGCATCACCTGCTCGCCGCGTTCGTCGCCCTCGCACTCTCGCTCGCGCCGCCCGACGAGGGCGCGAGCGCCGTGCGCGTGGAAGGGGTCTCCTGGCAACGTCTGGCCGACGGTCGTCCCGCGCTGCTCGTTCGCTTCGACGTGAAGCCCGAGTGGCACATGTACTGGACGAACCCGGGCGACAGCGGTGCGCCGCCCACCGCGAAGGCCGACCTGCCGGCGGGTTGGCGACTGGGCGAGCCGATCTGGCCACGCCCGCGCGTGCAGGAGACCGACGGCGAGACGCTCTTCGTGCACGAGGGCAAGTGGGGGTGGCTCGTGCCCGTGGAGGGGCCGACGCCGCGCGCGCTGCCCGATTTTGCGATCGAGCTCAAGCTGCGCTGGATGGTCTGTCGCCTGAACTGCTCCGTGGGAAGCGCGCAGGTGCGCGTGCCCGTCGCGGTCGGCGAGCCGTCGCCGCCGCCGGCCGAGGTGGGCGGCGCGTCGTTTCCCGTCGCCCCGAGCGTGGATGACCGCGTGTGCGTCGAGGGCGACGCGCTGCGCATCGACTGCGCCGCGCGCGGCAAGATGTCGGGCCGTTTCGTGCAGGCGACCGACCCGGGCGTGAGCATCGGCGAGCGCAACCCGCTGCCGGCCGCGGTGGCGGAAGGGCGCGCGAAGCTCGACGCGCCCCTTGCCCTGAAGCCGCAAGATGCGCTCGGCAAGCCACTTGCGGTCAGTGGCCTGCTGCTGCTGGGCGACCGGCCCGGCGATCCGTGCATCTGGTTCCGGCGCGAGGTGGCGCAATCGTCGCCGGCACGCCCCGTTGCGCCCTAGCCTCTGCCTTCCCCCGAACCAACAGGAGAACCCCATGAAGCAGAACCGTCTCATCTCGATGTTCGCCGTCGGCGTGCTCGCCCTCGGCGCCGTGTCGCTCGCCGCGCAGGCCGACGGCACCAGCAAGAAGAAGGGCGACGCCGCCCAGAAGGCCAAGGACTCGAAGGGCCACACCGCGATCGAGGTGGGCGCCAAGGTGCCCGACTTCACCGCGACCGACGCGAGCGGCAAGCAGGTCAAGTTCAGCGAGTACGCCGGCAAGACGGTCGTGCTCGAGTGGATCAACCCCGACTGTCCGGTGTGCCGCAAGGTCAGCGAGAGCGGCCTGGTGAAGAAGATGATCGCCGACGCGAAGGCGATCGACCCGGGCGTGGTCTTCCTCATGGTGAACAGCACCGCCTCGATGGCGTCGGAGCCGAAGAAGTCGACCGACTACCTGTCGAGCCACGGCGTGCAGCCGAACGCGACGCTGATCGACGGTGACGGCAAGGTCGGCCGCATGTTCGGCGCCAAGACGACGCCGCACCTCTTCGTGGTCGATTCGAAGGGAACGCTCGTCTACTCGGGCGCGATCGACGACAGCGCCGATCGTGGCGAGACCGCGGGCAAGACCAACTACGTGATCAACGCGCTCACCCAGCTCAAGGCGGGCCAGTCGGTCAGCCCGGGCTCGACCAAGGCCTACGGCTGCAGCGTGAAGTACGCGAAGGGCTCCTGAGCCCCGCGCCGAGACCGGAAATGAATGGAGCCCGGCCATCGCGGCCGGGCTCCTTCGATTTTCAGGCTCGCGCCGCGTTCAGGCCTGGCCGGTGGGCATGATCACGTAGGTGAACTCCTGGCCCACGCGGAACACGCCCGGCTTGTTCGGCGCCTTCATCTCGAGCGTGATCTCGGGGCTGTCCACCAGGCGCAGCGCCTCCGTGATGTAGCCGGGGTTGAACACGATGTCGATCGGCTGGCCCTGATAGCCGCTGAGCGGCATGCTGATCTCGGCGTCGCCCACGTCGGGCGAGCTGCCGCTGATCTTGAGCTCGGTGGCGTTGAAGCCCATCTTGACGCCCTTCGACTGCTCGGTCGTCAGGATGCCCGCGCGGCGCACGCTGGCGAGCAGCTGTTGCACGTCGCAGGTGACCTTGCGGTCGTGTTCCTTGGGGATCACGTCCTCGAACGGGGGGAAGGTGCCCTCGATGAGGTTCGTGACGAGCTTCGCGGCCTCCGGGCCCTCGCCCACGGTGAACGCGAGGCGGCCGTCGAGCCGCGCCACCTGCACCGCGTCGTCGGGCTGCGAGGCGAGGCGGTTGAGCAGGTTCATGGCCTTCGTCGGCACGATCGCCACCGTGTCACCGTCGCCGGCCGTGGTGCAGTCGCCCTTCGTCACGACGAGACGGCGGCCATCGGTGGCCACCAGCCGCAGGCGCTTGGCCTTGCGCTCGACGTACACGCCGCCCATCGCGAAGCGGCTGTTCTCGGTGGCGGCCGCGAACACGCTGCGCACGATCAGGCGGCGCAGGGTCTCGGCGGGGATGCTGAAGTCGGGCTTCGCGGCCGGGTCCTTCGGGCTCGGGAATTCCTTCGGGTCGAAGCCGAGGATGTTGAACTTCATGCGCTCGGCCTTGATGGTGAGCGCGTGCTTGGCCACCTCGAAGCTGACGGTGGCGCCCTCGCACTCGCCCACGACCTCGGCGAGCTTCTTCGCCGGCACGAGCGCCTCGCCTGGCTCCTTCACCTCGACCGCCGCCACGGGCACCTCGAGCGCGATGTCCTTGTCGGCGGCCTGCAGGGTGAGGCGCCCGTCCTTCGCGGTGAGCTTGATGCAGCTGAGGGCTGGAACCGCCGCGCGCGTGGCCACGGCCTGCTGGGCGAGTTGGACGGCCGCCGCCAGCACGGCCCGGTCGCAGATGAGTTTCATGCGGAATGCCTGTGTGCCATGGATTGGGGTACGCGGCGACGACCGCCGCAAGCCGGAGTGTAACGGCCCCCCGATTTCCGGGTGGAAGTGCGGCCTTTCGGCGCGCCGTCGGCCGCGAGGCCGTCTAGGCTCGCGCCATGTTCGCTCTCGCGCTGCGCATCCTGCGGTTCGTGAACCGCGCGTACCCGTTCGTGGCCCTGGCCGGCTACATGCTGGCCTTCGCGGTGGCGTTCATCTGCGTCTTCACGTTTCCGCTCGGCGCTCTCGGCCTGGTGGTGGCCGGGGTGCTCAGCATCGCGTTCGTGGCGCTCGTCGCTGACGCCATGAAGGGGCTCGAGCGGATGATGGCCCGTGCGCAGCTGCGTCACGGTCGTTGCCCGGCGTGCCGGCTCGGCCCGATCGAGCGGGCGGCGCAGGGCGGCTGGCAGTGTCGCGGCTGCGCGATGGGCTTCGAGGCCGACGGTTCCGACCGGCCCACCGAGCCCGAACAGCACGCCGCGATGTCGGCGGTCTGATCGCTCAGTCGACCCTGGCGTGCGCGAGGAGTTCCTCGCACTGCTTCGCCAGGCTCGCGTGGCCGGCGAACAGGATCATCTCGCCGCGGGGCATGATCTCCATCACGAGCGGGGCGCCGTCGCTGCAGAGCGTGAGGCCGTGCTCGCTGTCGCGCGCAGCGTCGAGCAGCGTGCGCACCAGGTCGCGAAGCGTGTGCGCGTTGGCGGGCCCGAACTCGAGCGGGTCGCGCCGGTTCAGCTCGATGCTCGCGCTCGTGTCGACCTCGCGCCACGCGGCGTTGTTCTTCATGCCCTCGCTCACCGCGTCGAAGATCTCGCGCCAGCGGCCGACGGGAATCGCGAAGGTGCGCTGCAGGTGCATCTTGTGCACCACCGCCTCGACGAAGTTCGCCAGGGCTCCGCGGGGCACGCGCTTGATCGCCGCGGGAAGCGACTTCGCGTCGGGATGATCGTCGGTGGCGATGTCCATCACGACCACGGCGTCGCTGTCGACGAGCTCGAGCCGAAGTTCCTTCGGGGTGTCGACGACCTTCACCACGCCTTGGCGGCGAAGGGGCGCCCACGCTTCTTCAGGATCGAGGAATTCCACGAGTCGGCTCGCTGCGCCCCGACGCGGGGCATGGCCAATGTAGCCGCCCGCGACGCCGTGGGAAGGGGGGTGGGCGGTACCATCGCCCCATGCGAACCGTGCTCTTCCTCTGCACCGGCAACACCTGCCGGAGCCCCATGGCCGAGGCGATCGCCCGCCATGCCCTCGAGCATGGGCAGGTGCCCGGGGTGACGGGAAAGGTCTTCGTGGCGAGCGCCGGGGTGGCGGCGGGGGATGGCATGCCGGTCAGCGACGAGACCGTCGAGGCCCTCGAGCGCGTCGGCATCGCGCACGAGGGTTCGAGCAAGGGTGCGACGGCCGAGATGCTTCGCAAGGCCGACCGGGTCTTCGTGATGACCGAGGGCCATCGTCGCGCCGCCCAGCGCCTGCTCGGCGACGACGAGCGCGCCAAGGCCCGCATCGAGCTGCTCGACCCGGAAGGCGATGTGGATGACCCCATCGGCCACGGCGTGGCCGCGTACCATGCGCTCGCGAAGCGGTTCCTGAAGCTCGTGCCCCGCCGGCTGGCGGACGCGCTGGCCGGGGCGACCGCGGCCTGAATTCCTGAGGAAGCACGCATGAAGATCGCTCTTGGGTCCGACCACCGTGGAAGCCAGATGGCGCAGGCGCTGATGAACCAGCTGCGCGCCGAGGGCCACGAGGTGACCGTGCTCGGCGAGTGCAGCGGCACGATGTGCGACTACCCCGACGTGGCGTGGGTGGTGGCCAACGCCGTGGCGAACGGCCACGCCGAGCGCGGCATCCTGATCTGCGGCACCGGCATCGGCATGTGCATCGCGGCGAACAAGCTCAAGGGCATCCGCGCGGCGCTCGCGCAGGACGAGCTCAGCGCGCAGCTCAGCCGCACCCACAACGACGCGAACGTGCTCTGCCTGAGCGCCGACCTGATCGGCCAGACGCTCGTGAAGCGCATCGTCGACGTGTGGTTCCGCACGGGCTTCGACGGCGGCCGCCATGAGCGGCGCCTGCAGAAGATCGTGAAGATCGAGAACGGGCACGACCCGTCCGCGGCCTGACGCGGCTCAGGCGCCCGACCAGCGCCGCACCAGCTCGACGAGCGTGCGCACGCCCCAGCCCGTCGGGCCCTTCACGAACTGGTCGTTCGCGCTGTCCACGTTCGCCACGCCCGCGATGTCGAGGTGGCACCACGGCACCTGCTTCTCCACGAAGTAGCTCAGGAAGGCCGCGCCCTGGATCGGATGCGCCATGCGCGCGGGGTTCGAGTTCAGGATGTCGGCGTGCGGGCTGCGCATGTACTCGCGGTGGTCGTTCCACAGCGGCAGGCGCCAGACGCGCTCGCCGGTCGCCTCGCTCGCCTCCTCGACGCGCTTCCGCAGGCCGTCGTGCTCGCAGAACATGCCCGCGCTGAAGTGGCCGAGCGCCACGACCACGCCGCCCGTGAGGGTGGCCATGTCGATGATCGCGGTGGGCTCGAGCTTCTCGCACGCGTAGCTGAGCGCGTCGGCGAGCACCAGGCGCCCCTCGGCGTCGGTGTTCGTCACCTCGACCGTCACGCCGTTGTGCATGGTGATGATGTCGTCGGGGCGGTAGCTGTCGCTCGCCACCATGTTCTCGGCGGCGGGCAGCAGCGCGGTCACCTTCATCGGCAGCTTCATGCGCGCGATGGCGAGCATGGTGCCGAGCACGTTCGTGCCGCCGCTCTTGTCGTACTTCATGCCCACCATGCCGTTGTTGATCTTCAGCGAGTAGCCGCCGGTGTCGTAGGTGATGGTCTTGCCCACGAGCACCAGGTGCTCGTTGCGGCAGGCGCGCGAGACCGTGCGCGGGCGGTACTCGACGACGATCAGGCACGGCTTGGCCGCGCTGCCCTGGCCCACGTTGACGAGGCCGCCCATGCCCATCGCCTTCGCCTGCGCGAAGTCGATCGTGCGCACGCGCAGGCCGACGGTGCGGCCGAGCGCCGCGGCGGCGCGGGCCATCCACTGCGGGTTGCACACGTTCGGGGGGGTCGCGCCGAGCCGGCGCGCCGCATTCACGCCCTCGGCGATCGCGAGGCCATCGTGCATGCCTTCGGCGAAGCCCTTGTCATGGCTCGACACGGCGAGCTTCGCGAGGGCGGCGGGTCGCGTGGCGGCGGTGCCATCGAAGAAGTCGACGCGCCACGCGGCGATCGCGAGCGCCTCGGCGAACGTCTGGCCGAGCGAGCGGGCGTCGAAGGCGCGCTTGTCGAGGCCCTGCGGGGCGTGCACCGCGATGGCGGTGGCGCCGCGGCGGTGCAGCGTCTTCACGAGCTTCGCCGCGGCCGTGCGCAGGCGGGCCACGGTGAAATCCTTGCGCTCGCCGAGCCCGACCACCAGGTCGCGCGCGCCGGCGGGGGCGCACTCACCGACCTCGCACTTGAAGCCAGGCAGGCTGCGGGCGGCGTCGAGCGCCTCGGCGCCCCGCGCGCCCTTCGGGGCCTTCTCGCCGGCGAAGGCGAAATGCAGCTGCAGGGGGCGGGTTCCGGCGGCAATCTGGATGCTCTTGTACATGGGGCAGCGAGTGTAGAAGCGGCCCGTTTCCGCGGCGAGGGGGTGCGTGGCTAGGCTTCCCGAATGCACCCGCGCTGCAGGGTTCTGGTGGTCGGAGGCGGTCACGCCGGCGTCGAGGCCGCGGCCGCCGCGGCGCGTGCGCTCGGCGATGGCGCGGGCGTGTGGCTCGTGAGCATGGACCCCGCGCGCATCGGCGCCATGAGCTGCAACCCGGCGATCGGCGGCCTGGCGAAGGGCCAGATGGTGCGCGAGATCGACGCGCTCGGCGGCATCATGGGCGTGGCGGCCGATCATGCCGGCATCCAGTTCAAGGTGCTGAACGCGAGCAAGGGCCCGGCGGTGCGCGGGCCGCGCGCGCAGTGCGACAAGCTGGCGTATCTGGCCGAGGTGCAGCGTTTGCTTGCGGCTCATGGCGTGCGCGTGCTGCAGGGCTTGGTCGAGCGCATCGCCGTGGAAGATGGGCGTTGCGTCGGCGTTCGCCTGGCGGAGCCCGCTCGCACATGGCGCGCATCGTCTGCGGCGATCGAGTGGAACCGCACCGGCGAGCACTGCGCGAAGTCCGTGTACGAACCGGCAGCCGATGCGCCGCTCGATCGGGAGATTCGCGCCGACGCCGTGGTGCTCACCACCGGCACCTTCATGCGCGCGCTCATGCACACCGGCGAGTCGCGCGTGGCGGGTGGCCGTGTGGGCGAGGGCGTGGCGGCGGGCATCTCGGCTGCGCTGCGCGAACTCGGTTTCGAGCTCGGTCGCCTGAAGACGGGCACGCCGCCGCGATTGCGCCGCGACTCGATCGACTGGGAAGCGCTGCCGCCGCAGCATGGCGACGACCAGCCGCAGCCCTTCAGCTTCCTGCCGGCTTCGCACATGGAGTCGGGGCGATTTCCGAAGCTGCGTCAGGTGGAGTGCCGCCAGACGAGCACCACCGCGGCCATGCACGAGCTCATTCGCGCGAACCTGCACCGCGCGCCCATGTACGCCGGCGCGATGGAGACGCAGCAGGGCCCGCGCTACTGCCCGAGCGTGGAGGACAAGGTGGTGCGCTTCGCCGACCGCGACAGCCATGGCGTGTTCCTGGAGCCCGAGTGCCTGTTCACCGACGAGATCTACTGCAACGGCATCAGCACGAGTCTGCCTGCCGAGATCCAGCATGAGCTCGTGCGGCACATGCCGGGCTGCTCGCGAGCCGAGATCATCCGCCCGGGCTACGCGGTGGAGTACGACATGGTCTGGCCGCACCAGATCGACGCGACGGCCGAGACGAAGTCGGTGCCCGGTCTCTTTCTCGCGGGGCAGATCAACGGCACGAGCGGCTACGAGGAAGCCGCTGGGCAGGGCTTGATCGCGGGCCTGAACGCCGCGCGTCGCGCGATGGGCGAGCAGCCTGTGCGCATCGGTCGCGAGCAGGCCTACATCGGCGTGCTCATGGACGACCTCGTGGTGCGCCAGCCCCGCGAGCCCTATCGCATGTTCACCAGCCGTGCCGAGCATCGGCTGAGCCTTCGCAGCGACAACGCCGACGAGCGGCTCACGGAAACCGGCCGCGCGTGGGGTCTGGTGCACGACGCGCGATGGAGCGCCTTCGAGGCGGAACGCTCGGCCTTGCGGTCACTTCGCCAGGCCCTGCAGGCGGCACGCATCGACGGGCAGGTCGCGGCGCTGTGGGCGCGGCGCCCCGACGCCACGCTCGAGCGTCTCGCGACCGCCGCAGCGTGCCCCGTCGACGCGCGACTCGATCGCGTGGTGACCGACCTTCGCTACGAGGGCTACCTCACGCGGCAGCGCGCGGAGATCCGCCGCCAGCGCGAGAGCGAGCATGCGCCGATCCCCGTGGAATTCGACCCCGACAGCGTGAAAGGCTTGCGGGCCGAGGCGCGCGAGGTGATGCGCAAGTTCCGGCCGGCGACGCTTGGGCAGGCGTCGCGTCTGGCCGGCGTGAACCCGGCCGATGTGGCGCTGGTGGCGCTGTGGCTGCGGCGGGGCAAGGCTGATCGCGCGCGTTGACCGTTTCGGCACGCACGGGGCCCGTCGCGCGATGGTCATCACGCTCAAGGCCCGCAGACCACCTCGTTCCATCGGCCTACGATGCGCCTTCCTTCAACCTTCGGGAAAGGCCGCGCGCCCATGAACGATTCGCCTCGCACCTCGCCTCCACCCATCCGCACCCTTGCTGCGCTCCGCGCCAGCGGCTGGAAGTCGCGCACGGTGAAGCAGGAACTGCGCGGCAACTTCGAGCGCGCGCTTGCGCAGGCCGTCGCCGCGGGGCAGGCGGGCGCGTCAAGCCTCTTCCCCGGCATCATCGGCTACGACGACACGGTGCTGCCCGATCTGGCCACGGCGATCATCGCGGGGCATGACCTTCTCTTCCTCGGCGAGAAGGGCCAGGGCAAGAGCCGGCTCATGCGCACGCTGCCGAACTTCCTCGATGAGTGGCTGCCATGCATCGACCTGCCGGGCTCTCCCGTGCACGAGGATCCGGAGCGGCCGATCACCCGCGCGGGTCGCGAGATGGTCGCCGCGAAGCCGCCGGAGTCGATCCCCATCGCATGGTGGCACCGCAGCGATCGCTACGCCGAGCGTCTCGCGCCCGGCACGAAGTTCGCCGACCTGATCGGCGAGATCGACCCGGCGAAGCTGGCCGCTGGCACCTCGATGGGCGCCGAGGAGGCCCTGCACTTCGGCCTGGTGCCGCGCATGCACCGCGGCATCTTCGCCATGAACGAGCTGCCCGACCTCGACGAGCTGGTGCAGGTGGGCCTGTTCAACGTGCTCGAGGAGCGCGATGTGCAGATCCGCGGCTACCCGGTGAGCTTCGATCTCGACGTGCTGCTCGTGTTCAGCGCGAACCCCGGCACCTACAACCGCAGCGGCAAGGTGATTCCGCAGCTCAAGGACCGCATCGGCAGCACGATCGTGACGCACTATCCGCGCGAGCGCGACATCGGCATCGCGATCACGCGGCAGGAGGCGGGGCTCGATCTCGGTGGCGAGCACCCGGTGCTGGTGCCGCCGTTCATGGAGCGCGTGGTCGAGGAGATCGCCGTGGCCGCGCGGCGCAGCCAGTTCGTGGACCAGACCTCGGGGGTGAGCGCGCGTTTCAGCGTGTCGAACTGGCGAACCATGGTGGCCAGCGCGCGCCGACGCGGCATCCAGTTGGGCGAGCGACCCGCGGTGCCGCGCATCAGCGACCTGGCGCACCTCTACGCCTCGGCGCTGGGCAAGCTGGAACTCGACCTGATGGGCACCCACCAGATGGGCGAGCGCCAGGTGATCGACGCCATCATCGCCGAGGCGGTGGGCACGGTGTTCAACGAGTACGTCGACCAGCACGGTCTCAAGGACATCGCGCAGGCCTTCCGCGCGGGCGTGCGCATCGAGGTGGGCGAGCTGGTGCCGAGCGCGCAGTACGCCGAACGCCTGCGTGCCGTGCCTGACGCCTGGGACAAGGCCTTCGAGGTGAACGCGAGCGGCGATCCGGCCGTGCGCGCGTCCTGCGTCGAGTTCGTGCTCGCGGGTCTGTGGGCGGGCGACCAGGTGAGCCGCGTCGTGAAGCACGGCCGCACCTCCTACGAGTTCAAGTGACCGTGCCTTCGAACCCAGGTGAACCCTCGCCGCAGCCGCTCGGAGGCGCGTTTCACACCTACCTGGGGTTCGATGCCGTGCGATTCGGCACCGCGATGCCCTCCGATGCCGGCGGTGCCGCGCGCGGCGCGTTCGAGCACCTGATGGCCACGGGCTCGATGCGGCGCTTCACCGACGAGGAACTTGCCGACGCGGTGCGCATCGATCCGTCGCAGATCCAGGGGCTCGGGCCGAGCATCGAGGCGCTCATCGAGCTGCTCGAGGCGCGCAAGACGAAGATCCTTGCCACCTTCGACCCCGCGCCGGCTGCAGGGCACGCGGCCGAGGCGTTCCGCCGGGCGGCTGCGCGCGCCGTGCCCGATGAGGATTCCGATCTGCGCCGGCGCATCGCCCGTGCCATCGAGCAGGAACAGCTGCGCGATCTCGAGCGGCTCTGGTACCGG
>Ga0214917_10008034_pt1 | contig 10484 bp, 10 predicted proteins | sample LL_1208_BB_MetaG_FD_177983 | JGI IMG/M metagenome (GOLD analysis project Ga0214917, IMG submission 177983) | Freshwater microbial communities from Lake Lanier, Atlanta, Georgia, United States - LL_1208_BB | ecosystem: Environmental > Aquatic > Freshwater > Lake | place: USA: Georgia | collected...
CCGGCAGGCGCGGCCTCGACCAACTGAATCAGCTTGCTGCCAATCACCACTGCGTCAGCCACTTTGCCAATGGTTTGGGCGGTGGCAGCGTCACGAATGCCAAAGCCCACACCCACGGGGATGTGCACAAATTGGCGGATGCGCGGCAACATGGCTTCTACTTCGTCGGTGTTCAAAGCCCCTGAACCCGTCACACCCTTGAGTGACACGTAATACACATAGCCGCTGGCCACGTCGGCCACTTGCTGCATGCGTTTGTCGGTGCTGGTGGGGGCGAGCAAGAAAATCAAATCCATCTCGTGGGCCCGCAAGCTGGCCGCAAAGTCCACGCATTCTTCAGGCGGGTAGTCGACGATCAGCACACCGTCCACACCCGCGGATGAAGCGTCTTTCACAAAGCTGTTGGTGCCGTGCAGCAGGTTGTAGTTCTCCACCGGATTGGCGTAGCCCATCAGCACGATGGGGGTGGTGGCGTCGGTGGCGCGAAATTCACGCACCATGGCCAGCACCTCGCCCATGCCCACACCGTGGCGCAGCGCGGCCTCACCGGCTTTTTGAATCACGGGGCCATCGGCCATGGGGTCGCTGAAGGGTACGCCCAGCTCGATGATGTCGGCACCTCCTTGCACCAAAGCATGCATCAAGCCCAAGGTGTGCGAGGGCTCGGGGAACCCAGCCATCAAATAAGGTATCAAAGCTTTGCGACCAGCGCTGTGCAGCGCGGTCATCACAGGGGTGATGCGGCTCATGCTTTGCTCCCATTCAATGCGGCCAGTGATATGGCGTGTTCGCCTTTGACGGTTTGGCCTTGGCAGCTGGGGCGGCAGAAGAAGTCGGCGTTGGACAAATCGGCCACGGTGCCAATGTCTTTGTCGCCTCGGCCTGACAGGTTCACCAAGATGGATTGCTGGGGCGTCATGGTTTTGGCCAGCTTCATCGCATGGGCCACGGCGTGGCTGGACTCCAGTGCCGGGATGATGCCCTCGATGCGGCACAGGTAGTGAAACGCATCCAAGGCTTCTTGGTCGGTCACGCCCACGTACTCGGCGCGGCCTATGTCTTTCAAAAACGCATGCTCTGGGCCCACGCCGGGGTAGTCCAAACCAGCGCTCACCGAATGGGTTTCGGTGATTTGCCCATTGGCGTCTTGCAGCACATAGGTGCGGTTGCCGTGGAGCACCCCAGGCACGCCGCGTTGCAGCGAGGCCGAGTGACGGCCTGTTTCCATGCCTTCACCGGCGGCTTCAATGCCGATCAAACGGGTTTTTTCAAACGGGATATAGGGGTAAAAAATGCCCATGGCGTTGGAGCCACCACCCACACAGGCCAGCACCGCGTCGGGTTGCAAGCCATGGTGCATATTGGGCATTTGGGCAATGCATTCTTCGCCAATCACGCTTTGAAAATCACGCACCATCATCGGGTAGGGGTGAGGTCCTGCCACGGTGCCGATGATGTAGAAAGTGTTGTCCACATTGGCCACCCAGTCACGCAGGGCTTCGTTCAAGGCGTCTTTCAAAGTCTTGCTGCCGGACTCAACGGGAACCACGGTGGCACCAAGCAACTTCATGCGGTAGACATTCGGGCTTTGGCGTTTCACGTCTTCGCTGCCCATGTAGACCACGCACTCCAAGCCATAACGGGCGCAAATGGTGGCGGTGGCCACGCCGTGTTGGCCGGCACCGGTTTCGGCAATGATGCGCGGCTTGCCCATGCGCTTGGCCAGCATGGCTTGGCCGATGGTGTTGTTGATCTTGTGCGCACCGGTGTGGTTCAGGTCTTCACGCTTCAGGTAAATCTGCGCACCGCCCATTTCACGGCTCATGCGGGCAGCGTGGTAAATGGGCGAGGGGCGGCCGACAAAATGCGCCAACTCCGATTTGAACTCGGCAATGAAAGCGGGGTCGTGTTGGTACTGGGCGTAAGCATCTTTCAGCTCTTCGATGGCGTGGGTCAGCGTCTCGCTGACAAAACTGCCGCCATAAATGCCAAAGTGGCCGCTGGCGTCGGGTTGTTGGTAGGTAGTCGACATGGTTTTTCCGAAAGAGGTGCAGCCCATAAGCTGCATTGACAATTAACTGGCAAGTGGCGTGCTGCGCACGGCTGCCACGAATGCGCGGATCTTGTCGGCGTCTTTGATGCCTTTGGCGCTTTCCACGCCAGAGCTCACATCAACCGCCAAAGAGCGTCCGCGCGAATGCACGGCGCGAATGCCGTCGGCCACGTTTGCAGGTGTGAGTCCACCAGACAAAACGAGGTGAGCATTGACGTTTGTTGGAAGCTGTGACCAATGGAATGTGCTGCCACTGCCACCATACGCATCGACCAAAGTGTCGAGCAGCAGGGCATGGGCTTGTGAGTAATCGGATGCATATTTTAAGAGGTCAATAGGCGCAGCGCCCTCAGGGGTTTCCTTGGGGATACGGGCCACGCGAATCCAGCGTCTGCCAAGCTTTTGTGCCATTTCTTGGCAAAAATCAGGGGTTTCGTCGCCATGGAATTGCAACCATGCGCCCGGCACCATGCCAGCAGCCTGTTCGACCTCTGCCGCAGATGCATTCACAAACAGCAAAACAGGGGTGACAAAAGCCGGCAGCAAGGCGGCCAATTCAGCGGCGCGTGTGGGCGTGACATAGCGGGGGCTGGGTGGGTACAGCACAAAACCGATGGCGTTGGCACCGGCAGCCACCGAGGCTTGCACATCCTGCTCACGGGTAAGTCCACAGATTTTGATAGGGATGGCGTTCATGGTGTCAGTCCTGGCAGGCTATCGTAAACCGCAGTTCGTGTCGGCAAGCCCCAAGCGCTGTCGTACACCGGCCCTAAAAAATACAGACCGTCAGCTGAAAAAGTGGGTGCCGCCACTTTTCTGCTTCGCGCTTGCAAAACAGCATGCATCCACTCAGGGGGTTGAAGGCCTTGTCCGATAGCAACAAAACAGCCCATGAGGTTGCGAATCATGTGGTGCAAAAAAGCCGACGCCTGAAAATCAAAACGCCAGTAGGCGCTGTCTTGGCTTTGACCGATGCGTTGGATACCAATATGCATGATGTTTTTAACCGGGCTGAGCGCTTGGCAGCTGGAGGCGCGAAAAGAGGTGAAATCGTGTTCGCCGAGCAAATACTGGGCTGCTTGTTGCATGGGCTCTATTTGCATGGGCCGATAAACCCAACCTACCCGCTCTGCCTCAACACTGGGGCGAACCGGGGATTGCAACAAGATGTAGGCATAACGTCTTGACAAGGCGCTGGCGCGCGCATGAAAGTTGTCAGGTACCTGTTGCGCCCATTGAACAGCGATATCACGTGGCAAGATGGTGTTGGTGCCGCGTACCCAGCTTTGTATATCGCGTTCTAGGTTAGTGTCGAAATGCACCACTTGCATCAGACCATGGACACCTGAATCCGTGCGTCCAGCGCACAAGGTGCGAATCGGCTGGTTGGCAAAACTGGAAAGAGCGGCTTCGAGGTGGTCTTGTACCGTGCGCCCATTGGGCTGGCTTTGCCAGCCTTCATAGCTTTGACCCGCATAACTCAGACCCAGCGCAATGCGCATGGAACTCACGAACGTTCTTGTAACCAGCGCAGCGCCCGTTCGCGGGTTTCACCATGGGTTTGGTCGGCAACCTCTTGGGCCAAGGCTCGGCCGGTTTGGCGTTGGCCTAATTTCCACAATTCGTCAGCCAAATCGAGACGAACTTGGAAGGGGTCTTCGCTCAAAGGCGCGGTGTTGGGCATAGAGGTGGCTGGTGCACTTTGTCTGTAGGGCGTGTTGAGAGGGGTTGCTGGCGCGGGGGGAGGGGTCGCAACAACGGGGTTTGGCGCTGGGCGAGGGGGGAGTTCTAAATCGAAATCGACTTTCATGTCTTGCGGCTTATCTCGCGTGAGGTCAGGACCGGTTTTGAAGTCGAGATCGGTATCGTCTCCATCGGGATGGGGTTGCTGACTCCGTTTGTCCCGCCACAAAGAGATGCTTACCAAAACGGCAGCGATGACGGCGATAAGACCAATCAACTCAAACATATAGCGCTTGAGGAAGGTCACAAAATCTTGTGCACCCGCAGGTAAGTTGGGCATGCTGGAGGACATGCCGTCTTGCATTTTGCCGGCAGCTTTGGAGATCGCGTCAAGTTCAGTGACGTTTTTGGCGACCTCTTGGTTGCGTTGCGCTGCTTGTTCACTCTCCAAATTTTGTTTGACTTTGTCCGCATCGCTTGCGCCCGGCTTGCTCAGCGTCAGCTGGTCAGCTGACTTTTGCGCTTTGTTGTCAACCTGCGCTTTTAAGCCGCCTTTGGATTCACGCTCGTTGGTGTCAGCCAATTTGGATTTACCGACTTGGCCAGCCAACTGGGTGCGGTAAGCGTCAAAGTCCAAGGCCTGCAAGCGAATGTCTTCACGCGCTTGTTTGCGGTCAATGGAGGCTGCCTCTTCTTCGGTAGGCAAGGTGATGAGCGCACCAGCCTTGAGGCGGTTGACGTTGTTGTCGACGAAGGCTTTCGGGTTGTTACGCAGCAAAGACATCAGCATTTGGTCAAGCGACACATCGCCGCCCACAGAGTGCGTCATCATCAATTTACTGGCAGTGTCGCCTCGCACCACTTCAATGGTGTCGCCAGCCTTGGTGAGAACGCCAGACTCTGATTTTTTAGCCGCTGGTTTTTCTGCAACAGGTTTGTCGGCTTTGGTCTTGGGCTCGGCTTTGGCAGGCGAGGGCAAAGGCGCTGGGCGTGGTACGGTGGCCACAGGGGCAGGCTTGTCCAGTGGCAAAGGCGGCAAGTTGTTGGCCGCAGGGGTGTCATTGCTGGCCACAGCGGTGGGTTCGGGCGCTAGGCCATTGCTCAGCGGAAAACCTAAGTTGCGATAAGCGCGTCCTGATGCCCAGCGAAATTCAAGCAGCAAGTCCACATAGGGTTCGCTGATGGCTTCTGCGCCTTGAAATTGCAGCAAATACAGATCATCACTTTTTCGTACCAAGGTGATGCGCACATTGTCTAGCCCAGCGACTCGACCGATTTTGGCTGCTTGGTAGACGGTTGCATTGGCTAAGTTGGCTTGAAACTCTTGGGCCTCTTGCGCCGACAAATCACTGACCTGAACTTCTAGCTTGAGCGGTTCACCTAGTTTGGATTGGATTTGCGGGCGACCCAGTTGCAGGGCCATGGCATGACCAGTTGAAAACACTAGAAAAATACTTACCAAGCAACGCAAAGTGCGGGGCATTTTGATCAGCTGATGCATAGGTTTGGTTTTCGTGCGGCCTAAGAAGCGCTCATCATAATGGAGATGAGCGCTTTTTATTGAATTTCAGGCTTTCAACAGTATTCGCAACATACGCCGCAATGGTTCTGCAGCGCCCCACAACAACTGATCACCGATGGTGAATGCGCCCACATACTCAGGGCCAAATGCCATTTTGCGGATGCGCCCCACAGGAATGGTCATGGTGCCAGTCACCGCCACGGGGGTGAGATGTTGCAAAGTTGCCTCACGGTTGTTGGGAACCACCTTCACCCATTCATTGTCTGCGGCGATCATCGCCTCGATATCGGCTATGGGCACGTTCTTTTTGAGTTTGAAGGTGAGGGCTTGGCTGTGGCAGCGCATGGCGCCTATGCGCACGCAAAATCCGTCAACAGGTACTGCAGCTTGGGCAAAACCTGGGCCTTGGCCCAAAATTTTGTTGGCCTCTGCCATGCCCTTCCACTCTTCGCGGCTGGTGCCCCAGAACTCGTTGCCCTCCGTTTTGCCAACCCCTAAATCCTTGTCGATCCACGGGATGAGCGAGCCACCCAAAGGTGCGCCAAAGTTTTCGGTTTCAGCGGCAGAAAGTGCCCTTTGTTTAGCAATGACTTTGCGGTCGATCTCCAAAATGGCGCTTTTGGGGTCGTTCAGCAGGTCTTTGACTTCGGCATGTACGCTGCCAAATTGGGTCAGTAATTCGCGCATGTGCGCGGCACCGCCGCCAGAGGCGGCTTGGTAGGTTTGGGTGCTCATCCACTCTACCAAACCGGCTTTGTACAAAGCGCCAACGCCCATCAACATGCAACTCACCGTGCAGTTGCCGCCCACCCAATTGAGGCCACCTTTGGCGAGGGCGTTTTCGATCACCGGCAGGTTCACAGGGTCGAGGATGATGATGGCGTCATCTTTCATGCGCAAGGTCGAGGCGGCATCAATCCAGTGGCCCTTCCAACCTGTCGCACGCAGCTTGGGGAACACTTCCGAGGTGTAGTCGCCGCCCTGGCAGGTGATGATGATGTCGCATGCCTTGAGGGCGACGATGTTGTGGCCGTCTAACAGCTTGGTTTCGTTTTTGGCCATGGCGGGCGCTGCACCTCCGGCGTTGGAGGTGGAGAAGAACACGGGTTCGATCAAGTCGAAGTCTTTTTCGGCTTGCATGCGGTCCATCAAGACCGAGCCCACCATGCCTCGCCAGCCCACGAGGCCAACGCGATTTCCTATCTTGTTCATTTTTGTGCCCTTCTAATCAATGTGTTTTGACCCCCGGCTCGTCTGGCCGGGGAGGGCACGACGAACCGGAGCTGTTCAGCCCTTGGTGGTTGTCGTTGTGATGGATATAGCAAGCACTTCAACCGCGGCTTGAGTGGCGCGGTCGAGGTTCATTGAAAAGAAGTGCTTGGTATTCATACGTAAATATTCTAGCGGCAAAAAAACCGCATCAGCTCAAGGCCTTGACCACCGCGTCCCCCATCTGAGCCGTGCCCACCTTGGTCGTGCCTTCGCTGTAGATGTCGCCAGTGCGCAGGCCTTGGGCCAACACTTTTTTCACCGCGTCCTCGATGCGCACCGCTGCGGCTTCTTGGTTCAGGCTGAAGCGCAGCATCATGGCCGCGCTCAAGATGGTGGCCAGCGGGTTGGCCACGCCCTTGCCGGCGATGTCGGGTGCGCTGCCATGGCTGGGTTCGTACAAGCCTTGGTTGCTGGAATTGAGCGATGCAGAAGGCAACATGCCGATAGAGCCAGTCAACATGGAGGCTTCGTCGGAGAGGATGTCGCCAAACATATTGCCGGTGACCACCACGTCAAAGCGCTTGGGCTCTTTCACCAATTGCATGGCGGCGTTGTCCACGTACATGTGGTCCAGCGCCACATCGGGGTAGTCTTTGTGCACCTCGGTGACAATGTCTTTCCAAAACTGGAAGGTCTCCAGCACATTGGCCTTGTCCACGCTGGTCACGCGCTTGCTGCGCTTGCGCGCGGCTTCAAAGGCCACACGGGCAATGCGTTCCACCTCGGGGCGGGTGTAGCGCATGGTGTCAAAGGCTTCTTCGGCACCGGCGAACGCGCCATCGGGCGAGACGCGGCGACCGCGGGGCTGGCCAAAGTAAATATCGCCGGTCAGCTCGCGGATGATGAGGATGTCCAAGCCGGCGATCAACTCGGGCTTCAAGCTCGAAGCGCCGACCAACTCGGGATAGCAAATCGCGGGGCGGAAGTTGGCAAACAACCCCAGGTTTTTGCGCAAACCCAATATCGCTTGCTCAGGGCGCAAAGGGCGGTCCAGGGTGTCGTACTTCCAGTCGCCCACCGCACCAAACAAAATCGCATCGGCCTCTTTGGCCAGCTTCAAGGTGCTTTCAGGCAAGGGGTGGCCGTGCGCGTCGTAGGCCGCACCACCGACCAAGGCGGTTTCCATCTCGAACTTCAGACCAAGAACGTTCAGGACTTTGACCGCTTCGGCGACGATTTCGGTACCAATGCCATCACCTGGCAGAACTGCGATTTTCATGGGGACTTTCTCAAGGGTTACATGGTGTGGGCCAGCCAGGGCTTGGTGGCCAAGCGCTCGGCTTCAAAGGCTTTGATTTTGTCGGACTGGCGCAGGGTCAGGCCAATGTCGTCAAAGCCATTGAGCAAGCAGTATTTGCGGAAGGCTTGCACCTCAAAGGGAATGGTCTCGCCTTGGGGGCGCACGATCACTTGGTTTGGCAGGTCGATCGTGAGCTCATAGCCTGGAAAAGCCAAGGTCTCGTTGAACAACAAGTCCACTGTGGCCTCAGGCAAGACGATGGGCAACAAGCCGTTTTTGAAACAGTTGTTGAAGAAGATGTCGGCAAAGCTGGGCGCAATCACCGCGCGAAAGCCGTATTGGTCAATCGCCCAAGGCGCGTGTTCGCGCGATGAGCCGCAGCCAAAGTTTTTGCGGGCCAACAGCACTGACGCGCCTTTGTAGCGTGCTTGGTTGAGCACAAAGTCGGGGTTGGGTTTGCGGCTGGCAGGGTCTTGGCCAGGCTCGCCTTTGTCGAGGTAGCGCCACTCATCAAACAAATTAGGGCCAAAGCCAGTTTTTTTGATGGACTTCAAAAACTGCTTCGGGATAATGGCGTCGGTGTCCACGTTCTCGCGGTCCATGGGAGCGACCAAGCCTTTGTGTACGGTAAATTTTTGCATGGTGATTTTGGATTAATTGGTTCAGGCGAACATCAAGCGGCCTTTGGGGACAGGAATGGGTCGATTCATCAATTTAGCGGTTTCTATCCATTCGTCGATGATTTTCTGAGCATTGTCCAAAGCGCTTGCGTAGGTGTCACCGTCCGCCATGCAACCAGCCAATTCCGGAACTTCAGCGATGTAGCAGGCATCTTTTTCGCTCCAGTAAATGATGATCTCGTATTTGCTATTCATGATGTAAGTCTCCTGGTAACAGTTGGTATCGCACCAACACTTCTCTGACTTGCTTGACTTGGTAGCCTTTGGCCAACTTACCTTTAGCTTGCAGATTCAAAATCTCTTCTACGCCTGATTTGAAGAAAATATGGTGTGACCCTTTGACTCGGTGATCAAAATTCAAACTCATCAACAGCTTTGTTAAATCATCAAAATTCAAATTGTGATCGCTACCCCCTGAAAGCAGGGTCACGATGAATTTTTCTTGCTTGCCCATTCGTTTCAGCTGAACTGGCGCACATCGACGAAATGGCCGTGGATGGCCGCTGCTGCGGCCATGGCGGGGCTGACCAAATGGGTGCGTCCGCCATTGCCTTGTCGGCCTTCGAAGTTGCGGTTGGAGGTGGAGGCGCAGCGCTCACCCGGCTCCAACTTGTCGGCGTTCATGGCCAAGCACATGGAGCATCCGGGTTCACGCCACTCAAAACCGGCGGCCTTGAAAATCTCGTGCAAGCCTTCTTGCTCGGCTTGGGCTTTGACCAAACCCGAGCCGGGTACCACCATGGCGAGCTTGATGTTTTTGGCCACTTTTTGGCCCAGCTTTTTCACCACCGCTGCGGCTTCGCGCATGTCTTCGATGCGGCTGTTGGTGCAGGAGCCGATGAACACCTTGTCGACGAACACATCGTTCAAGGCTTTACCCGGTTGCAAGCCCATGTAGGACAGGGCGCGCTCGATGGCGTCGCGTTTGTTGGCGTCTTTTTCTTTGTCAGGGTCAGGCACGCGGTCGAGCACCGAGAGCACCATTTCAGGCGAGGTGCCCCAGGTCACTTGCGGCGCAATTTGCGCGGCATCGAGTTGCACCACAGCGTCGAAATGCGCATCGGCGTCCGAATGCAGGGTCTGCCAATAGGCCACGGCTTGGTCCCATTCCACGCCGCTGGGTGCCAGGGGTCGGCCTTTCACATAGGCGATGGTTTTCTCGTCCACTGCCACCAAGCCTGCACGGGCACCGGCTTCAATGGCCATGTTGCACACCGTCATGCGGCCTTCCATGCTCAAGGCGCGGATGGCGCTGCCGGCAAATTCGATGGTGTAACCGGTGCCACCCGCCGTGCCGATGTGGCCAATGACGGCCAGCACGATGTCTTTGGCGGTCACGCCAAGGCCCAGTGCGCCGTCCACTTTCACCAACATGTTGTTGGCTTTTTTCGCCAACAAGGTTTGGGTGGCCATGACATGCTCCACCTCGGAGGTGCCTATGCCATGCGCCAAGGCGCCGAATGCGCCATGGGTGGAGGTGTGCGAGTCGCCGCAGACCACGGTCATGCCGGGCAGGGTGGCGCCGTTCTCTGGGCCAATGACATGGACGATGCCTTGGCGCTTGGACAGAAAAGGAAAAAAGGCAGCAGCGCCAAATTCGCGGATGTTGTCGTCCAGCGTGGTGATTTGCGCTTTGCTGATCGGGTCGGTGATGCCGTCATAGCCCAACTCCCAGCCGGTGGTGGGGGTGTTGTGATCGGCTGTCGCGACGATGGAGCTGGTGCGCCAAATTTGGCGCTTGGCCACCCGAATGCCTTCAAAGGCTTGCGGGCTGGTGACTTCATGTACCAAATGGCGGTCGATGTACAAAACGGCGGTGCCGTCTTCTTCTGTATGGACGACGTGTTCGTCCCAAATCTTGTCGTAAAGGGTGCGTCCCATGCGGGTTCCTAGGCTCAAAGGTGGCAAAGGGTCTGATTTTAGGCAGTTATCCTGGTTGGATAAACTCTGAAGCTTCTACAAATAGTAAATAACACTTATGAATCAGCGCAAAGGCATTATCTTGGCCGGTGGCTCTGGGACACGTTTGTACCC
>Ga0214917_10008035_pt1 | contig 10484 bp, 10 predicted proteins | sample LL_1208_BB_MetaG_FD_177983 | JGI IMG/M metagenome (GOLD analysis project Ga0214917, IMG submission 177983) | Freshwater microbial communities from Lake Lanier, Atlanta, Georgia, United States - LL_1208_BB | ecosystem: Environmental > Aquatic > Freshwater > Lake | place: USA: Georgia | collected...
TCAATTCGCGATTTTTGGCGGAGAACAAGGAATCTCATTCAATATTGGAATGCCGCCAGCCAGACTTGGCGCTGAGTTCCTTCTCTATAAGTGGTTCTTCTGGATCGCATCTTTCTTGGCGCTCATCGCGCTTTTCATAGCAGCAAACATCGTAGATTCCCGATTCGGTCGCACATGGCGAGCGATTCGGGGGAACGCTCTGGCAGCAGAACTCTCCGGAGTTAATGTCGGGCGTTCCAAAGTTCTTGCCTTTTCAGTGAGCGCAGGGCTTGCCGGCCTTGCGGGAGCAGTCTTGGCAATGACAACGAGCTTGGTATCGCCAGGCTCTTTTGCCCTCTCGCTCTCATTTGCCCTGGTGACAGGCGCGGTTCTGGCTGGCATTTCCAGCCTGCCAGGTGTGATGCTTGGGGCAGTGATTCTGGTGGCAATCCCGGAGATCGCAGATGTGGTGGCCCACAGACTGGGAGATTCCGAGAGAGTCACTACTCACTTACCAGGACTGATCGTGAGTGTCTTGCTGATTCTGTCAGTGATCTTCACTCCGAACGGGCCTGGTGAGAACCTGCGCAAGCATCGGAAGAAGCACGCGTAGAAAACCAATCCCTCGATGGAAGGAAAGAAATGATCGGAAAGAATCGTAGAAAGCGGACCTGGTTCGCTACTGCGGTACTAGCAGCTGGCAGTCTCGCGATGAGCGCGATGCCAGCGAATGCAGAAGTCGGAGTGAGCTCGAACGAGATCAAACTCGGTATCACGATCCCGCTCTCCGGCGCTGCTGCACCTGGTTACAACAAACTCGGTGATGCTATGAACGCATACTTCAAATACGTCAATGACAACGGTGGTGTCTATGGCCGCAGCATCAAGCTGATCGTCAAAGATGACCAATACGTACCGTCGCTTGCAATCGCAAAGACAAACGAACTTATTCTCAAAGATAAGGTCTTCGCACTTGTCGGCTCCCTCGGAACTGCCAACCATAAAGCGGTTGCTAACTCCGTCGGTCTCGCTCGACGTGGAGTGCCTGACCTCTTTATCAATACCGGCTTCAGCGGTTTTGCCGATAAGAAGACCTACGGCACAACATTCCCGCTCTTCCCTTCCTATGCGATGGAAGCGAAGATCATGGCCGAGTACATCAAGGATGCATTCCCAGGTAAGAAGTTGGGATTGGTCTACCAGAATGATGATTTTGGTATCGATGCGCTCAAAGGCTTTGCACAAGCTGGACTCAAATTTGATGTCACCGTTCCGTACACATCAGGAACTCAGAGCGCAACAACTGCGCAGACTTGGGTCTCAACCCTTGCTGCCGGTGGCGCACAAGTCGTTGTGATGTTCGGTGTCACCTCGGCAACAGGACCACTTCTTGCGGTTGCTGCGGCAGCAAAATACCCAGCTCAGTTCATCCTCGGATCAGTCGGTGGAGATGCCACAACGCTTCGCGCACTTGGCGTCCCTGCAGCGATTCTCAATGGTGCACAAGGAGCTTCCTTCTTGCCATCACCAGCAGATACGACTGATGAGTATGTGAAGTTGTTCCAGGAAGTCAATACAAAGTACAACAACAACGTTGCCTTCGATAACAACGTTCTCGTTGGTATGAATACTGCGATGTTGACAGTTCAGGCACTTCGCGCCGCAGGTAAGAACCTCACTCGCGCTGGTTTGATCGCAGCAATTCAGAAGAAGGGCTCGACTTTTGCTTCGGCAGGTCTTGCTCCGTTGAATTACTCAGCAACAAGCCAAGTTGGTTACAACGGATACTGGTTCGGTCAATATGACCTTAATGGTGTCATGAAGCCGCTCTCTGGTGGCGTCGTTGTTTACACAACTGATTCCGGTACCGGAGCGGTCGTGAAGTCCAGCTACAAGCGCCCGGCAATGCCAGCGAAAGGATTACCAACTAACTCATGAAAAAGTTAACTCTGAAAAAGGCGTTCTCACTTGTAGCAGTCTCATCGCTGCTCTCGTTGACAATCGTCTCTATCCCCACTGTTGCACGTGCAGCTGATCCAGCATGTACGACGGCCAACTTCGTTACTTCGTGCAGTGGCGTCACTTCTGATTCGGCTCCGTATTCGATGATGGTTCCTGCGAACTTCAACGGAACTGTCTATCTCTACTCACATGGATATCGTCCGAATATCAACGTTGCACAGGGAATCCCTGGCTACGGCGGATATGTCGTCAACAACACGCCACAACCTGGCCCTGATGCAACCGTCATTGGTGCGCTTCTGGCCAAGGGTTATGGCGTCATGGGATCAGGCTTTGCTCGCCAAGGTTGGAACGCTGATTCTGGCGTCAAGACCAACGTCGAGTTAATCGGCCTATTCAAGAAGCAATTCACTAAGACAACGAAGGTGATTGCATGGGGCCACTCACTCGGTGGTTTCATCACCCAAGCGCTTGCTGAGCAATATCCAAATCTCATCAGCGCTGCTGCACCTATGTGTATGGCAGGAAATGTTGGCCCACTTTCGACAATGGCCGGCGATGCGCTCTGGGGTTTGAAGACATTCTTCGATCCAACGATCAAGGGTGGAAACTACTCAGCAGGTCTCGCAGGTGTCGTTGAAGCAAACCAGGATCTTGCCAAGGTCTTCACCGTCATCGGAAGTTTGCAGGCTGCTTTCGCTGCAAATCCAACGATGCCGGCATGGCCTGCAACCTCGAAGGTTCCTGCTGCAATGCAGGCCGGTATTCCATCACGAAGCGCGCTCGTTCTTGTTGCGCTGATGGCTGGAGTTCCGTTGCAATCAGCTCACTTCGATTCAACGTCAGCTCCATCAGTTCTGCCCGCTTCTTCGCAGACTTCATTCCAACTTGCAATCAATCCGGCTTTTGCCGCACTTGAGAACATTGGTAATGCCGCAGCACTTGCTGTTCTGGCAACGCATGATCTTGAGTTGCAAGCAGGAGGTGTCTATTACGACAACTCCAAGACTGACTACAGCGCACGCCTCGGCGATGATGCTTTTGTCTGGAACTCAGCGTTGTCAGGTAACACTGCGATCGCAACAATGCTCGGATATCTCGCAGCAGCGCCACGCTCTGTTGCAAGCCCAGCCGCAGTTGCGAAGTTGGACACTTTGACTAAGCACACCGGCAAGATCAGCGTTCCAACTGTTCTCTTCACCGGCGTTGCCGATCCTGTGACTGTTGCTGGTAATACCCAATGGATCGCAGATAAGTACGCAGCTCAATGGGCCGCACAATGGGCAGCAAATAAGGCCGCACGCAATCCAAAGCGTCCTACCAATTTGCTCCTCACCATCTGGAACTTCACTCCGGCGAAATACACAGTATTTACTGCCGCTGGTGCGCCAGATACATCAGGTCCAGCAGCAACTGGTACTAACCATTGCAACTTCACATACTCACAGACCATGGCAGTCGCCGATCTACTCGCCTATGCCTCTGAGAATGGAACACACCTTCCAGGTGGCGCTCTCTATACGAAACTTCGTAAAGCGGGCAACATGACCATCGACAAGGACTTCCATGCACCATTGTTGAAGGCAGTTGCTTAGTATCACGAGCTAACAACTCAGCAGTACAAGAAGGGCCTGGGTCACCGGGCCCTTCTTCATTTTCAGTAGCCTTATCGTGTGAGAAAAGTGAACTCTGTTGAAGAGATGCGCAATCTCGGAGAAGAGTTATCTCGCCACTGTCGAGCCGGCGACATCATTGTTCTGCATGGCCCACTTGGTGCTGGAAAAACAGCTCTGACCCAAGGAATCGGATCAGGTCTTGGAATTACCGGGATCACATCTCCCACATTTGTCATTTCCCGTAGCCACGAAGGACGTATTCGACTCAATCACATCGATGCTTATCGTCTGACGGACATTTCTCAGAGTGGATTTGAGTTTGATGATCTTGATATCGACACTTATGATTCGTTGACCATCATCGAATGGGGCGCTGAAATCGTCGCGCGACTTGAATCTGATTACCTTCTTATTGAGATCGCATTTGGTGCGACTGAGAATGAAAGAATTGTGACGGCAACTGCACATGGACAACGGTGGCAAGGATTCCAACTGTGATTTCACTTATCATCGATACATCAAGCATCCGGACAATCGTCGCGCTATTTCGTGGTTCCGAACTGATTTTTTCGGCGCATCATGATGGCGCAACCGAGCACGCTGAAGTCCTTCCAACCCTTGTCAATCAAGCTCTTTCGAGCTCTCCAGTAATCGACGAAGTAATCGTTGGCATGGGCCCAGGGCCATTCACCGGATTGCGGGTAGGCATCGCATTTGCACAGAGCTTTGCTTTCGCCCGCTCCATCCCTTGTCGAGGCGCTTGTTCTTTAGATGGAATCGATATCGATAGTAATGATTACATCGTCACGACCGATGCTCGGCGTAAAGAGTTGTACTGGGCGCGCTATCGCGATGGCAAGAGGATCGAAGGACCATCGATTTCAAAGCCAGATGTTTTGTCTGCACTCCCAACAAAGAAGTTTGGTTTTGGATTCACAGAAACACTCTTTCCTTCGCCTCATCTTCTTCTCGCTCGCTCTCGTACTTCGCCGATAGAGGAACCTCTCTATCTACGCCGCCCAGATGCCGTCCCCACAAGCGAGCGTTCATGATCACTTATCGCGAGATGATTCCGCTGGATATTCCACTATTAGTTGGAATGGAGAAATCCATCTACCCGGAATCGCCATGGAGCGCTGCACAATTCCGTGAAGAGCTTGCCGGAGTGCCGCGCACTCGCAAATACATCGTGGCCCAAGATCAAAAGAGAATTATTGGCTATGCCGGAATTGCAATCGCAGGTGATGTTGCCGATATCCATACCTTGACTGTTCTTCCAGATTTCAGACGTCGCGGAATAGCAAGCGAGATGTTGCGCCAATTAGAAGAGTGGGCGATTAGCAAGAAGGTCACCGCTTTGATGCTTGAGATGCGCGAAGGAAATGAGCAAGCTCAACCGCTCTATGAGAAATACGGCTATCGCGTCATCTCGCGTCGAGATAACTATTACGCACCCAAGATCCACGCTCTGATCATGCGGAAAGAGTTAATGTCATGATCGAACCCCTAGTCCTAGGAATCGAGACTTCCTGCGATGAAACTGCGGTAGGAATAATCCGCGGCAGACGCTTGCTTGCCAATGTCATCTCCTCAAGCGTTGAAGAGCATGCTCGATTTGGTGGCGTCGTTCCAGAAGTAGCTTCTCGTGCCCATCTTGAAGCAATCCGTCCTGCAATCGATCGCGCTCTCCATGAAAGCAAGATCTCGCTCAAAGATATTGATGCAATCGCGGTGACCGCAGGGCCAGGGCTTGTAGGCGCACTTCTCGTTGGAGTTGCAGCAGCAGATGGTCTCGCTCTTGCACTCAATAAACCGCTCTATGGAGTCAACCATCTTGCTTCTCATGTCGCTGCTGATTTACTTTCCGATGAAGAAGCAATCGAACCATCTATCGCTTTATTGGTGAGTGGCGGGCATTCATCTATCCTTCAAGTAGAAAATCTAACAAATTCAATCACTTCTCTTGGATCGACGATTGATGATGCAGCTGGAGAAGCTTTTGACAAAGTAGCTCGAATCCTTGGGCTTGGTTTTCCTGGTGGTCCATTGATTGATCGCGAATCGCGCGACGGAGATAAAGATGCGATTTCATTCCCGCGCGGACTCTCACTTCCCAAAGATATGGAAGAACATAAATTCGATTTCTCATTCTCTGGATTGAAAACTGCAGTCTCGAGATATCTTCAAGCAACTCCTCAATATAAACGTGCAGATGTCGCGGCATCATTCCAAGAAGCAGTAGTCGATGTGCTACTTACAAAGGCAATCAAAGCTTGTCGAGAAACTGGAATCGATCGCCTCGTGATTGCGGGTGGAGTCGCTGCCAATTCTCGACTTCGCGCTGTTGCGACAGAACGATGCGAAGGTGCGCGCATCAGCCTCCGTGTTCCACCACCTTTGCTCTGTACCGATAATGGTGCGATGGTCGCCGCGCTCGGCTCTCTCGCTCTCGCCCGAGGTTGCCCACCTTCTAGCCTCGGCATCTCGGCCCAGTCGGCAACCCCTCCGTCTTCCATCATCTGGGCGTAGGGAGAACGGCGGCGAGGCCAAGGCCGAAAGGCGAAGCCAAAAGAGCTTTTCCCGCTTCGCCGTGGCCTGGGCCGCAGCCGTTCCCGCTAGAACTTGATCGGAACGAGGATTTGCCGGCTGGAATAACCCTGCCTAGGCTTGGCGTTAGCACTCGCCGGGCGAGAGTGATAAGTCGCCCGACCCCAGCGTATTGATCCAGACGATTGATAAAGGAGCTCAGACGATGGCCATTGCCATTAAGCCACTCGAAGACCGTATTGTCATCAAGATCAGCGAAGCAGAAGAGAAGACCGCTTCTGGCCTCGTGATCCCTGATACCGCAAAAGAGAAGCCACAGGAAGGCACAGTCGTTGCTGTAGGACCTGGCCGTTTCGATGATGGCGTTCGCGTCCCGATGGATATCAAAGTCGGCGATGTCGTTCTTTACAGCAAGTACGGCGGAACTGAAGTGAAGCATGGTGGCGAGGAATACCTCGTTCTCTCTGCCCGCGATGTTCTAGCAATCATTGCGAAGTAATCGCCATGGGTAAATCACTTCAATTTGATGAGAATGCACGTCGCGCGATGGAGCGCGGCGTCAATATTCTCGCCGACACAGTCAAGGTTACGCTCGGCCCTAAGGGTCGTAACGTTGTCATTGGGAAATCTTTCGGTGCACCAGTCATCACCAATGACGGTGTCACAATCGCAAAAGAGATCGAGCTCTCTGATCCATCCGAGAACATGGGCGCTCAACTCGTCAAGCAAGTTGCTGAGAAGACCAACGATGTCGCCGGAGATGGAACAACAACCGCGACCGTTCTCGCTCAGGCGATGGTGAAGGAAGGCCTTCGCAACCTCGCAGCCGGCGCGCAACCGATGGTGATGAAATCAGGTATCGAAGCCGCTGTCGCATCTGTTGTCGACAATCTTCGTTCCCATGCAATCAAAGTCTCAAGCAAAGAGCAGATCTCTGATGTTGCAACAATCTCTGCCCAAGATCGTGGCATTGGCGAACTCATCGCTGAAGCCATGGACAAGGTTGGCAAAGATGGCGTCATCACCGTTGAAGAATCTTCGACCACAGGTCTCGAACTCGAATTCACCGAAGGTATGCAATTCGATAAGGGTTATATCTCGCCTTATTTCGTGACCGATCAAGATCGTATGGAGAGCGTCCTTGAAGATGCCTATGTATTGATCACTTCGGGCAAGATCTCAGCTCTCGCCGACCTGTTGCCGATTCTCGAGCAGGTAGCAAAGGCAAGCAAACCGCTACTTATCGTCGCTGAAGATGTTGAAGGCGAAGCGCTTTCAACTTTGGTCGTCAACCGCATGCGCGGTGTCTTCACCTCTGCTGCGGTCAAGGCGCCAGGTTTTGGCGATCGTCGCAAGGCGATGCTTCAAGATATGGCGATCCTCACCGGTGGCCAAGTCATCTCCAGCGAAGTTGGTTTGAAGTTGGATCAAGTTCAACTCACCATGCTCGGCCGAGCACGTCGAATCGTCATCACCAAAGATCACACCACCATCGTCGATGGTGCAGGATCGAAGAAAGATGTCGAAGCACGTGTCACCGAACTTCGTCGTGAGATTGAAGTAGCCGATTCAGATTGGGATCGCGAAAAACTCCAAGAGCGACTTGCGAAGCTCTCTGGCGGCGTCTGCGTGATCAAAGTTGGCGCGCACACTGAAGTTGAGTTGAAAGAGAAGAAACATCGCCTCGAAGATGCGATCTCTGCAACTCGCGCAGCGGTTGAAGAAGGAATCGTTGCTGGCGGTGGTGCGGCTCTCGTTCATGCTGCAACCATCCTCGATAATGATCTTGGTTATGAGGGCGATGCCGCTGTTGGTGTTCGTCTCGTTGCCAAGGCATGCCAAGAACCTCTCCGTTGGATCGCTGAGAATGCCGGCCAGGAAGGCTATGTCGTTGTCTCTAAAGTTCGCACGATGAAAGCTAATGAAGGTTTCAACGCTGCAACTGATGAGTACACCGATCTGGTCAAGCAAGGCGTTATCGATCCGGTAAAAGTAACCCGTTCTGCTCTCGCTAATGCAGCATCAATCGCAGCGATGTTCATTACGACTGAGGCGTTGGTCTTTGAAACTCCGGAAGAGAAGAAGGAAGAACTAGCAGGCCACGGCCATAGCCATGGTCCAGGTGGTCATAGCCACTAATCACAGGCTCAAAATAAGGGGGCTTCGGCGAGCGCCGAAGCCCCCTTTTCTTTACTATCGCCCGCATGGCTGACTCACATATTTGGACCGTATCGCTGATCGTTGTAGCTGCAGTCTTGCTCTTTGACCTAGTTTGGGCGGTCTTGCATCGCAATCGCGAGACGACGTTGAAAGAAGCAGCGGCATGGACAGTTCTCTACGTCAGTGCAGCAATCACTTTTGGAATCACGCTACGGTCGTGGGGAACCGAGCAAGCGAGTAAGGAATTCTTCGCCGGTTGGATCACCGAGTATTCACTCTCGATCGACAATCTCTTCATCTTCATCATCATCCTCTCCCGACTACAGATCGAGAAGCGCCTTGAGCAGCTCGTCCTACTTTTTGGAATCACATTGGCGCTGGTCTTCCGTGGAATCTTTATCGCGGTTGGGGCAGCAGTCATCTCTCGTTATGTAGCGGTCTTCTTCCTCTTTGCTGCGATTCTTTTGTACACCGCATGGACTTTGATCAAAGAAGAACCAGGCGAGAATGAATGGCAAGAGGGTCGAATCCTTACCTACCTTCGCAAGAGGGGACTCTCCAATTTCACTCTTGCTCTGGTTGCGCTTGGAATCACTGATTTGATCTTCGCTCTTGATTCGATTCCTGCAATCTTCGGATTAACGCGTGATCCTTACATCGTCTTCATGGCAAACGCATTTGCATTGATGGGCCTTCGTCAACTTTATTTTCTCGTTGGAATCTTGCTCCGTCGTCTGGTCTATCTCTCCAAGGGCCTCGCTGTCATCTTGGGCTTCATCAGCTACAAACTTCTCATTGAAGCTTTCCATGGCGTTGGCATCCACGATATTGCTGGTATTCACCTCAGCAAGCCTTCACTCAATGTCTCGCTGGGTGTGATCTTCGCTTCTCTCGCGGTCACAACCGTGATCAGTTTGGCAAAGCGACCGAAACTCGCTGAATAGCGAGGAATAGAGCAATAACATCGGGGAGTGGTTGACACTCCGGTAACTAGCACCGTCTGGGCGCTAACTGCCGGCATTGCACTTCTCGTCGTCGCGGCCGATCTTGTTTGGGCTTTCCTGCGAAGAAACCGTCAGACCACGGTTCGGGAATCGCTTGCCTGGACTGCTTTTTACATCGGTTCGGCGATCGCATTTGGATTCTTCATGGGGCAGTGGCGTGGAATCTCAGTTGGTGAAGAGTATTTCGCCACCTGGGTCACCCAATACCCGCTCTCAATCGACAACCTCTTTGTCTTCATCATCATCTTGTCGAAGCTTCGAATCTCCCGCGAACGACAGCAATTGGCGCTTCTGCTGGGGATTCTCTTTGCGCTGCTGCTTCGAGTGATCTTCCTCTTTGTTGCCATCGAAGCAATCGCAAGATTTGTCTGGCTCTTCTTTATCTTCGGAGCTCTACTTATCTACACCGCTTACCAATTAGTCCGTGAAGACGCAGGCGATGACGAATGGCAAGAGAACCGGATGATTTCCTGGTTACGCGATAAAGGGCTTCGTCCATTCATGCTTGCATGTGTCGCACTTGGCGTCACCGATCTGCTCTTTGCACTTGATTCCATACCTGCGACTGTTGCATTGACAAGCGATAAATACATTGCATTCATGGCAAATGCATTTGCGATGATGGGGTTGCGACAGCTTTATTTCCTAGTTGAGATGGCGCTCGCTCGACTTGCCTATCTATCTAAGGGACTGAGCGTCATCCTTGCCTACATCGGATTTAAATTAATTCTTCAAGCTTTGATTGGCGTGGGAGTAGATGAAGTTGCTGGATTTGCTATCCCGGAACCATCGCTGGTTTTTTCGATGGGCGTCATCTTCAGCGCGCTTGCGGTGACCGCGGTGATTAGTCTCCGTAAATCTCCGGAGAGAGCCCCCGAACTTCCTTAAGCGAATCTGCGAAGCAGTTAGAAATTACGCAGTGAAAGATTGTGATTGGCGCTGGACCTTGCTGATGATCTCAAAGCGCTCTTCTTCGGAAAGCCCGCCCCAAATTCCGTAGGGCTCCTGGACTGCGAGGGCATGTGCTCGGCAGGCCGCCAAGACTGGGCACTGGGCGCAGACCGCTTTGGCAGCCTTCTCGCGCGCCTCGCGTCGTGGACCGCGCTCGCCATCTGGATGAAAGAACATCTCCGTCGGAAGCGAACGGCAGGCAGCTTGGTACTGCCACTCCCACGCCGCCTCGACGGGCTTGGGTAGACGCGATGTTTCAGCCATA
>Ga0214917_10008036_pt1 | contig 10484 bp, 10 predicted proteins | sample LL_1208_BB_MetaG_FD_177983 | JGI IMG/M metagenome (GOLD analysis project Ga0214917, IMG submission 177983) | Freshwater microbial communities from Lake Lanier, Atlanta, Georgia, United States - LL_1208_BB | ecosystem: Environmental > Aquatic > Freshwater > Lake | place: USA: Georgia | collected...
TCGCCAGCAAATCACCGGATTTCACATGGTCACCGGAGCGAACGCGCAAGCCGCCCTCGCGGGCTTCCTGAAGACCGGTCCAAACGGTTTGGGTCCAGTTGTCTGAAATCACTTCGGTGGTTGACCAAGGGACCATCCCGAAAAGTCGCCCTTCACGTACAGAAAGAATATTTCCATCCTGCGGTGCGACCATCCGGTGATAGCTCTTACCCTCCAGCACAAGGTCAAGAATCCGAATCATGGGTCCGGGGGGAGGATTGTTTTCGGGTTGATTGAGGATTCCCAGGAGGGTCGGTCGCATGGAGTGGGTCGGAATTTTGAAGGGCTGCAGGATGTACGCCCTCACCCCAAGCGCCAAGGCAATGGCCACCAAGGCCACCTCGACGTTTTCCTTTCGTCCGTGATGCCGCTCGGTTCGAAGCAGATCCCCATACGTTTCGTCCAGTTGGCGCATGATCTCCGTCCGTTTTTCCCCCGCGATGGTCAAACGCAGAGCTTCGCGGCAAAGACCCCTGGCCTCTTGCAATCGATTCAGCACGGGAGACGGCAGGACATCTTTTCCGTAGCGATATCGCTTGGCCAAAAAGTGGGCCACCCCACGAATCTGCTTTCGCTCATGTTTCGCCCTCCCGAAAAACAGAAAGTCCGTCATCGCTAATCTCCAAAAGCTTTCAGGACCTGCAGGAAGGCTTCCTGGGGAATGTTTACCTTACCGAACTGCTTCATGCGTTTTTTACCCTCTTTTTGTTTTTCCAAAAGTTTCCGCTTTCGGGTGATATCCCCGCCGTAACACTTTGCGGTCACGTTCTTTCCCATGCTCTTTACGTCTTCGCGCGCAACAATCTTTCCGCCGATGGCCGCCTGAAGCGCCACCTTGAAAAGTTGCGGCGGAATGACCTCCTTGAGTTTCGCGGTCAACGCCCTTCCCCTCGCCGGGGCCTTGTCCCGATGCACGATGCAGGAAAACGCATCCATCGGCTCCCCATTGACCAAAATCTCCAGTTTCACCAGATCGTCGGCACGGTACGGGCCGTGCTCGTAATCCATCGAACCGTACCCCCGGGTGATGCTTTTGATCCGGTCGCTAAAATCGACCAGGATTTCGCTCAAGGGAATTTCGGTGCTCAGCATCACGCGCTTGGCATCCAAAGAGTCTGTCTTGGTGATTTCCCCCCTCTTTTCCCTCACCATCGCCACCAAATCGCCGATATTCTCGTTCGGGCACAATAAAAACACGGTGACCATGGGTTCGCGGATTTCCTCAATCACGCTGGGGTCAGGAAGCTGCACGGGATTCTCCACGGAAAGTATTTTCCCGCTGGTTAAACGAACTTCATAAATCACGCTGGGGTAGGTGGAAAGAACCTCCATCCCAAATTCCCGGGAAAGCCGCTCCTGCACGATTTCCATATGAAGCAAACCCAAAAACCCGCAACGAAAGCCAAACCCTAAAGCAGGCGAACTTTCAGGAATATACACGAGCGAGGAATCATTCACTTGCAACTTCCCCAAGGCCAACTTCAGCTTCTCAAAGTCATCCGTATTGATGGGGTAGAGGCCGGAAAATACCATCGGTTGGACTTTGCGAAATCCGGTCAATGGCTCTTTGGCGGGCCGAATGGCGTTGGTGATGGTGTCACCAATGTCGATTTCCGCGGTGGTTTTAAGGTTGGCGACCAGATAACCGGAGTCCCCGGGCCCCAGGCGTTTGCCAGGTGTCATTTTCGGGCTGAACGTCCCCACTTCCTTGGTTTCATACTTACGCCCGCTTTGCATCAGCATGATGGGAGTGCCGGCAGTAATTTCTCCGCTGATCACCCGGACGTAGGCAATGACTCCACGAAACGTGTCGAAGACACTGTCAAAGACCAAAGCCTTGAGTTCGGGGGCGTCCGCTCCCTTGGGAGCCGGAAGACGATGCACAATGGCCTCCAGCACGTCCTCGATCCCCTGTCCTGTCTTGGCGCTGACCAAGATGGCCTCCTCCCCCGGGATCGCGAGAATCTCTTCCAATTGTTTTTTTACTCCCGGAATATCAGAGCTGGGTAGGTCGATTTTATTAATGATCGGAATGAGCGTCAGTCCCTCTTTGTTGGCCAGATGAACGTTGGCCACGGTCTGGGCTTCCACCCCTTGGGCCGCATCCACGACAAGCAATGCTCCTTCGCAAGCGGCAAGCGAGCGGGAGACTTCGTACGAAAAATCCACATGCCCAGGAGTATCGATCAGGTTGAGCCGGTATGTTTTTCCGTCTTTGGCCTTGTAGTTCAAGGTGACCGGATGGGCTTTGATGGTGATGCCGCGTTCGCGTTCCAGATCCATGGAGTCCAGGAGTTGCGCCTGCATGTCCCGTTCGGCAATCAGCCCGGTGGCCTGCAGGAGGCGGTCCGAAAGCGTGGTCTTTCCGTGATCGACGTGGGCAATAATGCAAAAGTTACGGGTGAGAATGGGTTCCATGGAAAAAATGGCCGCTCGGGTCAACCGGCGGCACAACCTGACCCCGCAGCGGTGCGGAGTTTGGTCACTCCCTGCTTGAGGTCGGCCTGTTTAAATAGACTGGTTCCGGCTACCAGAACATTGGCCCCCGAGGCGACACATCCCGGTGCCGTATCGTCCCCGATTCCCCCGTCGACCGTGATATCAATATTGAAGTTTTGGCGGAGGATGGTTTCACGCGCTTCACGAATTTTTGGCAGAACCTCCGGCATAAAGGCCTGCCCCCCAAAGCCCGGATTGACGGTCATGAGAATGATTTGGTCGCAAAGAGGGAAAAGAGGAATGGCGTGTTTCAGGAGGGTGGGCGGATTGACGGCCAATCCGGCCCGGCATCCCATCTCGCGAATGGTCGAAAGAGTGCGGGCCACCTGATGTCGGGCCTCGAGGTGCACATTCAGGCAGTCCGCACCTGCCTCAATAAAGTCACGGGCATAGCGGTCGGGCTGCTCAATCATGAGGTGAACGTCCAAGGTGGCCTCCCCCATGGCCTTTCGCAGGGTCCGGACCATGTTGGCCCCAAAGGAAATGTTGGGCACAAAATGGCCATCCATGATGTCGATGTGGACCCATTCCGCGCCGCTGGATTTGATCCTCTCGGCCTCGTGCTCAATCCGGCCCAAATCAGCCGCCAAGATGGAGGGGGCGATGATGATGGGGCGACTGGTCATGAGGAATTCTTACCAGATTTCCCGGCTCTTTCGATGATTTCCACCTCGTATCCCTCCGGCGCATCCAAAAAAGCGAACCGCGTGCCCTCCTCTGTAGTCGTAGGGCCATCCGACCAAAAGTAGCCAAGGGATTTGGCATGCTTTCCAAAAGCATCCAAATCATCCACTTCGAAGGCAATGTGGATTAGATCCGGGGGAACCTGAACCGGGCCTGAGGACGAAAAATGACAAAGCTCCAGCATTTCGCCCCCACCGGAGGGTTGCAGAAAAACCAAAGTACTCCCGCGGGGAGATGTGCTGCGGGAAATTTCCTTCAATCCAAGTACTTGGGAGTAAAACCGAAGGGAGGCCTCAAGATCGGTCACTCGGAATCGTGTGTGGAGCCAGCGGCTGACTTTCATAAACGAACATCATTCCCCCACAGGAGGCGGAGGTCGAACACGGAATCCGGGCTACTCCCTTTCCTCTTTGGGATCGCGGGAAAGAAGGGATAGCAACGCTTGTTTGGGTGGTTTGTCCTTAAAAAGGATCTGATAGAGCTCTTCCGCCACCGGGGCCTCCACCGTCTGGGACTGAAGAATGCGATGCAGCGCCTGGGTGGAAGGCACGCCCTCGCAGATTCCTTCAACCGAGGTCAGGGCCTGATCCAACGAATCCCCTGCCCCGAGTCGCTCCCCGACCCGGCGATTGCGGCTGGCCCGGCTATACGAGGTTAAAACCAAGTCCCCCATACCGCTCAGGCCGTGAAGGGTGGTTTCCTGGGCACCAAAATGAATCGCGATTCGGGTCATCTCCCTCAAGCTTCGGGTGACCAATCCCGCCAAACTATTTTCTCCCAGTCCCAGCCCGGCGCACATTCCCGCGGCCAAGGCATAGATATTTTTCAGGGCTCCGCCCCACTCCACTCCAGACAGATCCCGGGATCGATACACGCGAAGAAAAGGACCGTGGAAGATTTGTTGCACTTGGGTGGCCCAATCGTCACTCCGGCTGGCGGCGACCATGGCGGTGGGAACCTTTTTACGAAGTTCCCCCGCCAGGCTGGGACCGGAAAGAGCCACAAAGGGGGCTTCCGGCCAATGAAGCGCCACCATCTGGCTAATGCGTTGTCCGGTTTCTATGTCGATGCCCTTGCTGAGACTGATGACCGGAATCTTGCCGGACTTGGTGGTTACCTTTTGCAGGACCTCCCGCACTACCTGGGTAGGAAGCGCGATGATGATCATTTCGGAACCGTCAGAAACCTTCCTCTCCCCTTTTTCTAGCCACTCGACGGAATGACCCTGGGTATGCAGGAGTTCCCCAATCGCCAACCCCCAGGCACCTTTCCCTAAAATCGAAATGTTCATAATTTTTTCTTTTTTCCGAATCCGTTTTCTTTTCCCTGCAGGAGTCGCATGAGGTTGTCACGATGCCGCACCCAGACGAGCAAAGCCAACACCCAGGCGGCCCACTGGAGTGCGGGTCGGTTGGGCTCCAACTGATGAACCAGCAAGGGAAACGCTGTGGCCGCAAGGAGCGAGGCCACCGACACAATTCGAATGACGAGAAAAGCCCCACCCCAAACTGTGGCCACCAACACCCCAACCAGGGGAGTCAATGCGAGAAGAACCCCGGCGGAAGTGGCCACCCCTTTGCCTCCGCGGAAACCCACCCAGGGGGTGAAAACATGCCCCAGAACAGCCAGGAGACCTGCAGTGACCACCCAAAGATCGGCGGGATCCCCCCATTCCCTTGCCACCCAAACGCCCAGCCACCCTTTGCCGAAATCGAGCCCGAAGACCAGATACCCCCACCCACGCCCAAGGATCCGACCGACATTGGTAGCTCCGATATTTCCGCTGCCCTGCTGGCGCACATCCACCCCCTTGAGGCGACCCAACCAGTAACCGAAAGGAAGAGATCCCAGGAGGAAGGCTAAGCCCAAGGGGAAAAGATGCGAATGCATCCATGGGGGATTGGACGAGAGAGACCCTTTTCGCAAGGAAAACCCTATTTGTAATTTTTATTTTGGAAACCGACCTTTTTGGGATAAGTTTTCCTTCTTATGCCTGAGATTGTCTCCAGCCAGTTGACGCCTCCCCACCAAGAGACTTTCCGTAAGGCGAAGGACGCTTTGAGCCGGCAGAACCACGACTACATCCTCATGCTGCTCCCCCCGGTCTTGGAGGCCGCCCCAGGTTTTTTGGAGGGTCGCAAACTTCTCCGAGCCGCTCAGTTAAATAAGGCGAAGTCCGCTTCAAAAATTGAGAAGAGCATGGCGGCGGTGAAAATTGCACCCATGGTCATGCAGGCCAAGTCCGCCGCAGGAAAATCCCTGGGCTCGGGTCTCGCCAAGCTGGAAGAGGCACTTTCCCTGGATCCCCAGAGCCCGCAGGCCAACGGAGCATTGGCGGAATTGGCTTTGGCTAACGATCTTCCGGGAACCGCCATCTTTGCACACGAAACCATTCGTGCAGCCAAACCCCAGGACACGCAAAACCTACATGGGCTGGCCCGGGCCCTGATTGCCGCCAAGCAGATGACCAAGGCGCGGGATGTGTATCAAACCATCATGGAAATCAATCCCACCGACGGGGAGGCCTTAAAAGGAATGAAGGATTGTAGCGCCATGAGCGCCTCCCAGGAAGGTGGCTGGGAAAAGTCTACCGACTTCCGGGATTCCCTCCGGAATAAAGACGAAGCCTTGGCTCTGGAGTCCGCCTCCAAGGTTGTAAAAAGTGCCGAAGCCTTGGCGGACCAGTTGGCTCGTCTCCACGCACAATTTGAAAAGGAGCCACAAAATGTCACTCTCGCCAGGCAGATCGCTGAATTATGTGAACAGCAAGGATCTTTGGATCATGCCCTGCAATGGTTTCAGTTCGCCCATGAATTGGCGCAAAAAACCGACCCCAATCTGGAAAAAGCGGTCTTCCGTCTACGTCTGGCTCTCCTGGATTCGGAGTTGGAGCAGGCCCGCGCCGCAGGTGCGGATGCCGCCACCGTGACCGAAATTGAGACACGAAAGAAAGGCTTGGTCCTCGAAGGAGCCCGTGAGCGTGTGACCCGATATCCCAACGACCTGCAATACCGTTTTGAGTTGGGCGAAGCCCTGATCGAAAGCGGTTTTGACAAGGAGGCGGTACCGGAACTCCAGCAGGCTTTGCGTCAACCTTCGGTTCGGCATCGTGCTCTCAACCTACTCGGGCTTTCCTATCACAAGCGACGGATGCTGGATCTGGCAGCCAAGCAGTACGCCCTTGCCGCGAGCGAAATCGTGGCCATGGACAACGTGAAGAAAGACGCGATTTATAGCTTGGGAATCGTTTTGGATGAGATGGGCAAGAAGGCGGAGGCTCTTGAGGAGTTTAAGAAGATCTACGAAATCGACAGTCAGTTCCGGGATGTGGCCGACCGGGTGGAGTCGGCCTACCAGCAGACCACCTGAAAAGGCGAAGGCCGGACGGCCTTTTCGCCGCCCGGCCCTCGTTCCCGTGGAACTCATGTAAGCCGGATTCTGTGGCCTTCCGGTTGCCCGGAAAGTCGGCAGCCATTTCTCTAACCCACCTTTCGGCGGATTTCGGTCCGGCGTTACCGCCGTTCCGATGCGGCACCAACCCGGAGTTGCCCCGCTTGCGCGGGACGGGCGGACCACCCGTGACTCCTGCTCGGCCTTGCACCATCCGTGGTTTATCGTTCCCTGCCGGTTACCCGACAGGTGGTGGGCTTTTACCCCGCCTTTTCACCCTTACCCTGCGTGACCGAAGCCATGCAGGGCGGTATTTTCTCTGTGACACTTTCCGTCAACCTCAACTTGCGTCGGGGCTGCCCCCGGTTTCCCAGGGCGGATTGTCCTGTGGTGTCCGGACTTTCCTCCCCTCAACTCACCCGAAAGTGGTCGAAGGGCGACTGCCCGAGCTCCAGCATCATCCTAGGATAATTGGGTCTGATGGCAAACATGACCGACGGCGGAAAAAGAGGGTTTTGGAAAATGCAGACGCTCGGTAGCCAGGGCTGACTTACTCCATCCAGACCAAGGGATTCCAAGCGAAAAGGGCGATCAGCTCGATCACCAGGGCCATAAGAAAAGTTGGGATAAGAACTGACAAACCCAAGCCAGCCAAAAAAGGAAACTTCGGGCTTTGGGCATGCGCTTTGTAGAAATGGGATCCCACCGCCAAAACCACGCCAGCGGTTAGAGTAGCTCCAGTTATGACCATGATTGTTTTTTAGGTTTTTCTCAGGATGGAGGCAAGCCATCCATCAGCAATAGCATCTGAATCATCAATTTATTCAATGGGCTTTCCCTTGGAATCGATAAAACGGATCTCCTTCCCCACCCTCACTTGGGCGCGCCCTTGATGAAAATCAGCCGCCTCATCAAAACTAGGAGGAATCACCAATTCGCCTTTGGGATTGATGTACCCATATTTTCCGGCGATACGATCCGTCGTTTGAATTCGCGCGAGTCCCTCAAAAAAGGAGCCGGCCCAGGCAAACTTTTTATCAAAGGGAGAAGTTCCGTCCGGCTTGATATAAGTCCAGGTCTCTTTCTCCCCTGGGGGTCCGCTTTTTTGAACGGCGGCTAATCCACCGGAGAAGGACTCGACTTGATCGAAGTCCGGCTCGATGACCAGCTTTCCTTTGGCATCCACAAATCCCCACTTCGATCCGTCCTTCACGCAACCCAATCCCTCCCGAAAGGGGCGGGCCCAGGCATATTCCGCCTCAATAGCCCACCTTCCCTGAGGATCAATATAGCCAAATTTTCCCGTGAGCCGGTCCCCCTCTGAGGCGGGAGCCAGATTTTCGGAAAATTCACCGGCCCAACTAAATCTTGGAGGGATTTTCCAGTTTCCGGACTTATCGATATAACCCCAGGTCTTGCCCTCACGTGCCGCGGCCACGTCATGCTGAAACGGCTTCACCTCAAGAAACTTAGGTTCAACGGCCCAAGCACCATCAGGGGAACGAAAGCCCCACTTCCCATTTTCTCCCTTGGCGGGGGCTGGTCCTTTGGAAAATAGGGCCTGCTCTGCATCGTCATTGGCCCAAGAGACAAATCTCAGAAAAGTGAGAGCCAAGACACCCAGAATCAAATACTTCATTTCTCCTTGAAATAGAAGGCCACCCGAAGGGGTCAAGGGAGGGCTGGTGCTTTGCCAATATTTTTGGATGATGGATGGATGATAACCCGCCCCCTTTCGTGGTTCTGGCTGGCGATTCTTTTCGTTTTATCTAGTCCGATTTGCCGATCCCAAGACGCTGACTTCCAGGCCGGTGCCTCCCCTTACACCCCCCAACAACTCCAAGAGTTGTTGGCAGGACAAAACAAGCAAGGAGTCCTGAATTTCTTTGGCCGCATGCCCAACCACATTCGTGGAGTCGACTGGTTCTATGAGCATTTAATGATTTATATCGCCGACCAGGACCAGTATTTCACCGTGGCCGTGGTCTGCTTTTCCCAAGCAGATGGACGGGTTTGGCAGGTGGTTTGTTATCCCAACTGATTTTGGATATTCTCGACGCATGTCGTTTTTTGGCGCGCTTAGCTCAGTGGTAGAGCGGCTGCCTTACACGCAGTTGGTCGGAGGTTCAAATCCTTCAGCGCGCACCCTCGTCCTGCTTTTATCTCTCTTTTTTGTCGCCCCTGCACACCCGGCAAAGGAAAGCCCATCCCCTGGGCCCGTTTATATCATTCCCATCCAGGGAGAGATTCAAAAAGGACTGGTCTACATCGTCCGTCGCGGGGTCAAGGATGCGCTGTCCGCGCAGGCCTCCGCCCTGATTTTGGATATGAACACCCCCGGCGGCGAGGGTGAGGCCATGAAAGAGATTATGGCCACCGTGGCCAAGTTTGAGCCATCAGACCGAACCTATACCTACGTCAACAAGGAGGCCTTCTCCGCGGGTGCCTTTATTTCTGCCTCCACCCGTGAAATATGGATGGCCCCGGGAGCCATCATTGGGGCTGCTTCCCCGGTCACCTTGGGACAAGAAGGCCCCAAAGAGTTGCCCCCAAAATTCGTCTCAGCCTATGCCGCGATCATCCGCTCAGCCGCCGAACAGAACGGGCACAACCCCGCCGTCTTCGACGCCATGGTCAACAAGCAGACGGGGCTCCGTATGGATGGCCGGGAAATCGTGGCCAAGGGGGATATTCTTACCCTTACCACCCAGGAGGCGACGCAGGAGGTCGGACGACCCGGTCGACCCCTACTCGCCGCGGGAGTCAGCCCTACCCTGGAAAAGTTGGTGCGCCAAAAAATAGGCGCCGATGCCAAAATTGTGCGAGTCGAGCCCACAGGTTTTGAGTCGATTGGACGCTTTGTTGTGACCCTGTCTCCCCTGCTTTTGGGAGCAGCCTTTCTCTTTGGTTACCTCGAATTTAAAACCCCGGGATTTGGCGTCTTTGGAATCCTCGCTGCGGCCTGCGGACTGATTTTCTTTTTTGGACACTATATTGCCGGACTCTCCGGTTACGAAAACCTCATCCTGATCGGGCTGGGACTTGGTCTTATTGCTGTTGAATTTTTGCTTTTTCCCGGGACTCTCCTGCCCGGGCTGACCGGTCTGGCCCTCCTGCTCTACGCGCTACTCAATACCATGGCCGACCGGTATCCCCAGGACCCGATCTTACCAACCTTGGGCGAGATGTACCCCCCTTTGGTGAATCTCTCGTGGGGATTTTTCGGTGGATTGGTCGCCATCATTTTGGCGGCCCGCTTTCTGCCGGAGACATTTTTATTTCGCCCTTTTCGACTGAGTGTGACGTCCCCTCCCGCCCCGAGCCCTCTTCCCCTCTCCCTGCGCGTTGGGACTCAAGGCAAAGCCCTCACGGATCTCCGCCCCAGTGGAACTGGCCGTTTCGGAAAACAGGATCTGGACGTCTTGGCGGAGGGCCATTTTATACCCAAGGGGGCAACCCTTAGGGTGCACGCATTGGAGGGATCCGTGGTGCACGTCCGTCCCCTATCGCCCAAGAGAAAGAATCGCTAAATTACCCTATCCAATGGGACTTTCCCGTTTGATCGCTCTCCATTACTATCCCCCGATATGCCTATCCTTCTTTTGATTGCGGTCGGGGTGGTCGCCCTGGTCTTTGGTGTCATTCTCCTGAATTTTTTCGGTCTTTGGTTGCGGGCTCTTACCTCTGGTGCTCCGGTCAGTATCCCCACCCTGATCGCCATGCGTCTCCGGGGAATTCCCAACTCCCTGATTGTGAATGCGCGAATCACCGCCGTGCGCGCAGGCATCCAAGTCTCCACCGCACAACTGGAAACTCATTATCTGGCGGGCGGCAATGTGGACCAGGTGATCCGGGCGCTCATCGCGGCCGAC